>JFJP01034786.1_pt1 | contig 15277 bp, 11 predicted proteins | sample 431651 | NCBI WGS metagenome assembly JFJP01 (sample SAMN02602958, study PRJNA72255) | Microbial mat metagenome, whole genome shotgun sequencing project. | biome: fresh water; feature: sink hole; material: water; isolation source: purple microbial (photo- and chemosynthetic) mats found in...
TTCCTGGCTTTGTGTCCCGCACGCATCGTGGCGGTTACCGGGTCCAAAGGAAAATCCACCACTGCAACTGCAATAGCCTGGATGCTCAATGCAGCGGGCATCAAAGCATTCCTGGGTGGCAACATAACGGTATCCCCCCTGAGCTTTCTGGACACAGCGCTGCCGGGGGACATCGTTGTACTGGAACTATCCAGCTGGCAATTGGGAGACCTCAGGGACTCACGCGTGCTCAAGCCATTTGTGGCGGTATTGACACGAATCGTTCCTGACCACCTTGACCGGTATGGAACCATGGAATCATACGTTGCGGACAAACGCTTGATATACGCCAATCAGGATGAAGCGTGCTGGACCATCTGCGATGCAGATGATCCGTACGGCCTTTCCTTTGCGTCTGAAACCAGGGCGCGTGTGCTGAGTTACGGGAGTTCTCTGATAACTGGCAGTTTTGGTGTGTTTATTCCACCCGACGGGGGGCCTTGCACCGCATCATTGCCAGGCCGGAATTCCAGAGTCCAAATAGTGCCCCAGAACCTTGCCGTGCCCGGTGCCCACACCCGGCGCAACCTCGCCGCGGCATCTCTGGCAGCGTGGGCATGCGGAGCCGAGCCCGCAATGATTGCCAGGGCGGCAGCTAGTTTTACAGGCGTTGAACACCGACTGGAACCTATACGCGAAAACAAAGGTGTAACCTGGTACAACGACTCTGCGGCCACGGTGCCGGAGGCGGTTGTTGCCGCAATAGAAGCATTTGACAAGCCTGTCGTACTCATTACCGGCGGAACAGACAAAAAGCTTGACTTTGAAGTTGCCCGGAAAGCGTATGGCAAAGTCGCGGAAATCATCCTGCTTGCAGGTACCGGAACGGAAAAAATCCGCACGATTCTTGAAGACTCGGGGATTTCCTACCACGGACCGTACGACAGCCTGCCACCGGCTGTACAGGAAGCCTCAAAAATAGCAAAACGTGGTTATGTAGTAGTACTCTCGCCAGGCTGTACTTCCTTTGGCATGTTCAAAAATGAATTCGACCGTGGACGCAGTTTCAAAGCTGCCGTGGCCAATCTTCCATAGTCCAATCCAGAGATCAGATGCCAGGCAGGAAGGCAATTGCACAATAGCCAACGGATGAGTCGCTCCCCGGGCTCAGCTGGTCGCTTGAGCCCTGCATGAGTAGCCGGGAGGTAGTAGCTCCCATCCGCCTGGCATAGGACATGGCCGTGATTGCGGCTCCGACAGAGCATGCGGAGCTGTCTCTTGCGGCCAGCTTGAGGGACTCGGCTTCATCCATCGATTTGAAGGCTTTTATCAACGAATCATCGGCAGATCTAGCCCAGGCAAAACCTCTCGGACCTGCACCTGCTGGCTCAAAACCATATGATTGACCGTAGTGTGTCAGATCGGTTGAACCCAGGACAAAAAGGCGTTTACCAGTTGATTTGGCATAATCGGCCAGTGCCAAGCCAAAACCCGCAGCTCGCAAATCGTTGGGAATCCTGAAACACGAAACAGGCTTGCCGGGGAATCTGGTCGCGGCCATCGGCAGATGGACTTCTACTGTATTGTCCGTCTTCTGGTCTGGCATTGCACCTGAATACGTGGAAAGCTTTGCAACAAGGTCGGTATCCGCCTGGATTATACCAGAAGGCGTGTCAAAGCCGTCTTCAGGGTAATAGCGGTAGCCGGCCTGCCCTGGCAGATGACCTCCGAGTATGACGATGCTGTCTACCTCGGCGGCGGATAGCCAGGCGGTCCATGCTACCCTTCCGGAGTAAAACCAGCCGGCATGGGGAGCGATGGCAGAAAATGCTTCCGGCGAGCTGTTTGCGCCGTCCAGTCTGGACCATGCACCCAGAGTGGCTTCTACTTCTGCACGCTCGGCAGGATACCAACCCGCAGGCAATTTTCCGGGTCTGACAGGCATTCTCTCCTCCTTGCAGTTCCAAAATAACAATAATGGCATTATACTCCATGGATATGAAGCGTGGATCATTGTTGATTGCATTGGGTGCCGTCCTCGTCGTAACGGCTATCGCAGCCTGGCCTGTGGTCCGGATAGTCCTTGCAATGGATAAAGGTAAAATCGAAGCCAGGGAATCCTTTGCCGAGTTGCATAAGTCGGCACTTACCATAATCTCCGACACAAGCTCGGCAGTCGGGGCAAGTTGGAGGGAGAAGGCATCCGGCACATGGCTGAAACAACCAAGGCTTCTTGCACTTGTCATAAAAGACAAAGCAGGAGAGGTGCTGTACGCCATGCCAGGAGCTTCACCCTACTACAAGCGTTTACCAGCCGGTCTTGCTTTTGAACACCCTGAAGGTTCAACTATCGGTATTTCAGGCCTGCTCTCAACCGGGCTCACCATAGAGGCCTTGTATGTCACGCTCAGCCAGGAGAGCCTCTTCGTACCTATCCGTGATGCAGCGCTAGCCCTCCTCGTACTTCTGGCCGGCCTGTTTGCCTGGCTTCTGATTCTATCCAACACCCGTCATGATGCCAGTTTAAATGAGGAGACCGAGGCGCCTGCCGTACCTACAGCGCCGGTGCCTGATGAATGGTCACCCTCGATACCCGAGATGGAGAAGGAAGAACATTCTTTATATTCAGAAGAATCCCATCCAGCACCGCCGGTAGCGGATGCAACAAGTACCGGAACACCGGCCGTGGATTCAAAAAAAAGAGGAATCCTCTATTCGTCCGACCTGCCGGAAGGCGCTCTTGACGGTCCAAGGGGCTTGTTTGACCCTGAATCCGGGCTTGGCTGGGAAGCGTATCTGCACGAACGCCTTGGTGCGGAGCTGAGAAGGTCAGCCTCGTTTGAGCAGGATCTGTCACTTCTCATCGTATCCCTCGACGGCTCACGCCGTGGCGACGATATATTCAACCAGTTTGCCATCGCAGTACGTGACTTTTTCAGCTTCAAGGACATGGCCTTCCTTTTTGGTGACGGCGGGGCGGCACTGATACTTCCAAACATAGATGGAGACCACGCGCTGAGGATGAGCGGAGAACTCCTTAAAAAACTGATTGTCACATTCAAAGACAGGTCATCAAGGGAGGATGCCGGCATATACATGGGTCTTTCCTCACGCGCAGGTCGCCTCGTCGATGCCGACCGATTGATTGGAGAGGCCATGGCTGCACTCAGCAAAGCCCAGAGTGATGAAGGTCTCCGGATCATGGCTTTCAGACCGGATCCGGAGAAATTCAGGGCTTACCTGGCAGAGCCATAAGTGGTTCAGGAGCCATAAGTGGTTCAGGAGCCAGGAGCGAGCAAAGCATCCAGTGGTTTCATAGCCTCTGTGAGGGCCCAGGCTGGGAGGTAGAGCCTCCGGTCCCGATGGGACGAGCTGACGGGAAATTTTCCGTCCTCCCTTTTCTCTTCAACGGACAAATTCATCGACCTTCCGTTTGACAGCTCAAGCTTCAGGATGGCTGTTACCTGTCCGGCAGGCTCCGATGCCGGGGCGTAATCTTCACCACGCAATGATGCTATGGCACGGATTACAGCTTCCAGTTTGGCTTTGTCAAGATTGTTACCTTCGGCAGTCCAGTTAGCTCCGTTTCTGGTGGCTACGTAGGAAATAGCTTGTTGCTGACCGGAAGCATCCAGAATGGAACCCTTGATCGATACCTGCTGTACATCCTCTACGTTGACGATGGTCGTCCACGCTTTCAGGTCGAGCCAGGAAGTCCGTTTACCCAGCACGTACGAAGCCATGCCTGAATCTGCAGAATACGCTTCATTTCCGCCTGCAAGCGCTATATACACAGCGCCAGTGGCCTGGGCGTAATCACCCAGTGTGAAGTCACAAAGCGTCGCTCCCTTTGAATCGAGCATACGGACTGTACGTGCTGCAGTACCTTCCAGACCCAGCCGGCCCCAGGATGCTTTATCCGAAGCTACACGCTCCAGTTTCTCTACCTGGTCAACAGCCTTCAGAAAGGAATCAATCCGGGCACCATCGGCGGGCAAGGTATCCGTACCATCGACTACTGTCCAGCCAGTCCCCGCCCGTATCACTTTGACCGATTCAGAGCCCTCTATGGTAAATGACGCAACGCTGCCGGCATCCTTCAAGAGGTTTTTCCTGCTCGCCCTATCATCGCTGGAACGGGGAGAAAAAATGAAGCCCAGCAAGACAAGTACAAGAAGTATGGAATTTATTGCAATGAGGGTGTTCTTTTTTCTGGTGTATGAGGTCATGCTTCCACTCCCCTCTGAACCCTTGATGAACGCTCCAGACGGTTTCTGCGCGCAGCCCTGGCCAGACCGTACAGAATTACCCCAAGAGGTATCAATCCGAGTGTTACGATGTACGTAAGCGCTATCAGGAAATCCCTGAGGTCTTCGTCCTGGATTTTATTGAGCCGGGTATCTGTCTCGGCTCTGGTCCTGATTGCTATGAGATCATCACTTGAAGAAAGCCAATCAGCAGCAGATATTGCAAATGATGCATTGAACCCGGAATCACTCAGCCTCAAGAGGTCGGTAAGAAAATCCGCAGAGCTGACGACAACAATACGGGTCTCGGGGGATTGCGCCGAAGAAGGCAGGGTTGCTGGTGCTGCGCCTTCACGGTAGGGTGGATCACCAGAAGCGAATGCACTTGGAAAACTACCGCTTGCCGACGCTGCCAACAGATACTGACCAATAGTTTCTTCACGTTCCAGAGCATACAGGGGCTGATCCTGGGGACCAGCAGCAAAATTATCGGTCTGCAACCAGGCTTTTGTTGTGGTTTTGGCCAGCTCCTTATACGACACTCCGGGAATTTCCCTGAGTTCAAGCGGGCTTGGCCAGAACAGGTCCAGTCCGGAGAAACGCGCTGTCAACGGGCTGTCAGCGCTTGTATACCGCCTGTCTACCGCAACCCAATGCGGGTAACGGATATACTGGATCTGGTAACCACCAGACTGCGCTTGTGTCTGGAACGGTACGGTCAGATTTGATTGATCGAGTACAAGGCGCCTGGGCACCTCAAAACCATAGGCGGAGAGCATCGACAGGAAACCGCCTTCAGGCACAGCCTTGGCGGCCAGTCCGTTAGCAGGATCTATGTCGACGCCTTTGACCGCAAAAAAAGCTTTGCCGCCACGCATGATGAATGAATCGACGAACGACGCGTCGTATCGATCGAGGGCCGTGTTGCCAAGCACGAAAAGGATGTCCACATCATCCTCGACTGCCTGCCCTGCCGCTTGTTCCCTGGGAATATACCCAGCCTGGGCAAGCGAGTTGTATAAAGTCTGGTAATCATTCTGCAGGGATTTATCGGCATCTCCGACCAATAATCCGGCCACAGGCCTCTTGCCGCCGGCGACAGTCCTGATGGCCTTGACCAGTTCATACTCGAGTGTCTCGGTAGAAAGTATCGCAGGTATTGTCTCATGACGATCCAGGTACTCGACTACAATACCGGTGTACACGAGGGCAATCCTCTGTTCGGACCGCTCTACTACCTGCATCTGCTGCGCGACGAGTCCAAAGCTCTCGGCTTCCGCTGCGTTCTTGGTGGGGTCGACTATCCTGACGCGGACCTTGCCTTCATTGGCTGCCTCTATCTCCCTGAGTAGATCTTCAATCGCACCTGGCCCTGGATGCCTGTCCGCAAGGTTCCTGGAAACATAATAGGTAATCCGTACAGTTTCCGAAAGTTCACCATCAAGATTCCTGGCAGCCCCGGAAAGCGTGTAGGCCCGCGAGGAGGTAAGGTCGATCCTGACAAAGTACATGGTGGAAGCAATCGCAGCCAGGATCAATGCCAGAATTCCAAGCGCCAAAAGCGTGCGTTCCCTGGACTGGAGTCTGTTTTTCATGGCATCACCTCCACTTTCCTGCGGAAAGCAGCCGCGCTGTCGTGTACAGGCTTGCAACTGTCAGGAGCAAAAAATATGCAAGATCCCGTGTATCCACCACACCTTTTGAAAATGATTCAAAATGGTAGGAGAGTGAAACCCAGTTGATTCCTGCCGCCAGATAAGCTGGTAATTCCAGCCAGGTTGTAATTTGCGATATCAAGCTCAAAGCAAGCAACATGATTACAGTAATCATGAAAGCGCTCATCTGGTTTCTTGACGCCCCCGATACGGCCTGACCGAGAGCCACGGCAGAAGAAGCCATAAGCAAGGCCCCAAGGTATTCCGCAACGATGACACCCGCGTCAAAGCGCCCGAAGAGCGAAGTCAGGAGTGGTATTGGAAGACTGAGTGCCAACGCAACGCTCACCACGGCCATGGACGCCAGGTACTTGCCCAGCACCAGTTCTTCGTCACGGAAAGGCATGGTCAATAAAAGTTCATACGTGCCCTGTCGGCGTTCTTCGGCCCAGAGCCTCATTGTCAAGGCTGGCACAAGCACCGAGAGCACCAAAGGCATCAGTGAAAAATAGCCGCGCAAGCTAGCCTGGCCGGCGGCAAAAAACCGTTCAAGAAAGTAAAAAAGGACTCCGCAGGTAACCAGAAAGGCTACGATGAAGATATAAGCTACCGGCGAGTTGAAATAGGCGGCAAGCTCCCGCCTGGCAATGGTCATGCTGCCTTTCATCGAGCCGAATCCTCCCTGGTAAGCCGCACGAATATATCCTCCATGGAAAGACGTTCCCTCCGCATCTCGAGAAGCTTTGCACCGGAAGCTTTAGCCCAGTCGAATATGGCTTCCGCGGCTTCGTCACCGGCTCCTGGCCCCGCCGCAACACGTATACGCCTCGTGGTGTTTTCTTGCCCGTCCTGTGGTGATGCATCAAGGCGAACCACCGACCGTACGCAAGGCAAACCGGACAATGCTGTGTAGGCATCTTCGCTAGCGCCCTTTATGGAACATTCCAGCCGTTCTTCACCTGGCAGGCCTGCGGCAATTTCTGCTGCGCTACCCTGGGCTATGATCCTCCCTTCATTGAGGATCAGAACTTCAGAGCAGAGCGCTTCTACTTCCTGCAAGATGTGAGTAGAGAGTATGACCGTCTTTTCAGAACCTAGAGAGCGGATGAGCGAGCGTATTTCCAGAATCTGGTTTGGATCGAGACCCGTGGTTGGTTCATCGAGGATGAGTATTGCCGGATCGTGGACGATTGCCTGGGCAAGCCCGACGCGTTGCCTATAACCTTTGGATAGTTTTTCCATCCTTACGCCTGCAACGCCTTCTAGCCCGCAGGAAACAACAGCTTTTTCGATGGACGCCTTTCTGGTGCCTTTTGGCAAACATCGAGCATCGGTTACAAAGGCAAGATACTCTGAGACCGACATGTCCAGGTACAGCGGAACACCTTCCGGGAGGTAGCCCACACGTGCTTTTGCAGCCAAAGGATCTTCAACCACGTCCAGGCCATCGAGTGTCGCTTTGCCTTCGCTTGGCCGGTGATAACCAGTCAGCACCTTCATGATCGTAGTCTTGCCGGCACCATTTGGTCCCAACAATCCTACGACCCTGCCAGCTCCAACGGAAAAACTCACTCCACGTACGGCTTCGAACGTGCCATAGCGTTTTATCAGCCCCGAAACTTCAATCATAGTTCCCCCAACAACGCGAGTGGATTTTTCTACAGAACAAACGAAGCCTGGTTCCGGTTACCAGAAAAAAGACATCAATCCACGTAGTCTACCGGAAAACACATACGGTCCCTGGACAGGACAGTGTCCGGAAATATGGCTTTGGCTTCATCAAGCAGTAAGCGCAATTCCTGGTCGGCGTAGCGTGGGCTATAATGGATCAAGGCCAGCTTTTTAATGCCGCCAGCTTCCTTTGCTATGGAAGCAGCCTGGAAAGCTGCCATGTGCTTCTTCTCGAGGGCTCCAGGCAAAAGCTCGCGTTCGAACATTCCCTCGCACACGAACAGATCTGACCCAGCTACCTCAGGCGCAATCTCAGGAAAGTACAATGAGTCGGTTACATAGCTGAATTTGCGACCTGACCGCGCTGGTCCCAGCACATCCTGGGGCAGGACTGACCGACCATCGGGGGTGGAAACGGTTTCTCCGGCCTGCAATTTCGACCAGAGCGGCCCCAGGGGCACACCCAGTTCTTTGGCGCGTTCCGGATGAAACGCACCAGGCCGCTGGTCTTCCTCAAAAGCGTACCCATAACACGTCTTGGTATGCCGCAAGGGAAAAGCCCGTACCCTGTAACCATCACCCTCGTAGCAAACAGCGGGAGCCTGTACTTCCTTTACGATTATCTCGTAATTGATGTACATATCCAGCACACGCCTGCTGGTTTCAACGTACTCCGCTACCCTTGGTGGACCATAGATGTACAGTGGCTCATCACGGTCTACCTGGCTAGACAGCATGAGAAGACCAGGTAGACCTGTCACGTGGTCCGCGTGCGTGTGCGATATGAATATTGCATTGATCTTTTTCCAGCGCAGGTTCAATCTGCGCAATGAGACCTGGGTTCCTTCTCCGGCGTCGAAGAGGAACAGATCCCCTTCACGCCTGAGAAGCACGCTGGTAAGGTGACGGTGCGGCAACGGCATCATTCCGCCACAGCCGAGTATGAAGGCTTCAAGATTCATTTACAGTACTATACGAAAAAAACGGTCCCTTAGGCAATCACGATCCCATCGGCAAGGTGCATACTTGCCCATGGATGAAGTTTCATGCGAATATGAAGCGATGCATGATTTTTCCAACCTCGGGCTCAGCGATGGCGTCGCACAGGCGTTTGTTTCGATGGGTTTCGAGACCCCGACCGAGATACAGCAACTCGTCATACCGCAGATCCTTGCCGGAAAGGACGCGTACATCAGTTCTGCAACCGGTACGGGAAAGACCTTTGCGTATGTTGCCCCCATCCTCACCCTGATAGACCCTTCATCACAAAAAATCCAGGCAATCGTCGTGACACCTACCCATGACCTTGCTTCGCAGATAGAACGTGAAATCTCACGCCTGGCCAGTGCCGCGGGTATCGGGATAAGGGTAGTCACAGCGCTTGGCTCCATACCGCTCGGGCGACAACTCGAGCGTCTTGCGGAAAAGCCACAGATACTGGTCGGATCAGCGGGCAGGCTTCGCGACCTCGTGCTTGCCGGCCATATCGAACTGGATGCCTGCCTGTGGGCGGTGCTGGACGAGGCTGACAGGCTTTTTGAAAATGAAGCAATCGACATAACATCCGAGCTGCTCGATTCATTGCCTGCTACCTGTTCAAGGCAGCTTGTTTCGGCGTCGTTGCCCAACCGGACCGTAGAGCGTTCCGCGAAATGGTTCAGGCAAGCACTCCATCTGGTAATGGATCCATCTGAAGCATTGCGGACCTCCATCGAACATTGGTGCTTCCACTCCGCATCGCGTTCAAAACTGGAATTCCTGAGACGATTCGAAGCATCGGTAAAGCCTGAACGATGCCTGTTGTTTGCATCTTCAAACGCAGCAATTTTTACCATACAGAAGCGGCTGGACTATCTTGGCTTTCCTGCGGTTGTACTTAAAACAGACCGGGATGGCTCCGAGAGGCGAAACGCACTCGTGGAATTCTCGAGCGGTGCAGCCCGATGGCTCATCACGACCGACCTTGGAGCACGCGGGCTCGACCTTCCCGATGTATCACACGTAATTAGCTTTGACCTGCCTGAAGAACCCACAGTCTATATGCATCGCGCTGGCCGGACCGGCCGGGCCGGCAAGCATGGCGTCTCGGTCGTCCTGGCCGACCTCGTTGAACTCAAGAGGGCATCAAAAATTGCCGTTCGATATGGCTTTCCATTCGTCTGTAAAATACTTGATTCAGGCGCAGTTCACGATATCGAGCCTGAAAATTTCTTTGCCATAGCGGAAGAAGAAGAGGCTGCCAGAACCGATGTAAAGCTTGAAGGAACCAAAAGGCAGGATCCTCGCCGTCATACAAGGACGGGAATGTCACCCAGACCAAGCATTGCCCAGCGACACGAATCCAGCTATGACAGGCAACAGCGTCAGGGCAATGGAACCGGCGATACAAGGTCCGGGCCACAACGACCGGTACGCCCTCAGCCCAGGCAGGACAGGAATGTCCACAAGGGAGGCCCGCGGAACCGCTCGCCCCAGCCACTAATCAAAGATGGCGACAAACAACCCAGCCAGAACAGTGTAGATTCTCCCTCTCCGGCCAACGCGCCCGCAAGTGCATCCGCAAATGCACCGGTTCTCTTTCCGCATGGTCCAACCCAGCAACAGCCGGCAAAAAGACGGCGAAAGCGCCGCAAACCAGGCAGCAACGAAGGCCCAAAACCCACCACCGACTAGTGGCAGGTCCTCAATGCCATCAGTCTTTCCAGATTTGAAATTTCATCAGCCAGACGTTTGTCATCCACTGCCTCGCAGCTATTCCTGAACTTGCCGAGGATTTCCTGAAACTGAATGGAATACTTGTCGTGGGCAAGTTTGCGCATCAACCGCGGAACCTCACGCAGTACCTGTACGGCGCGCGTCCGCTTGCCTGTCTGCAACAATTCCTGTGCCATCACGATGAGCACGGACAACTCGTCAACAACATCACGGCAGGCACACGATGACAGCATCTCAAGGAAACGCGTTCGATCGTGGGGTGACAAACCATCTATGACATCGTGCGCCATGGAAGATGGCCGTCGCAATTCAGGATTAAAAAACAGGGAGGCTTGATTTTCCATCCGCATGCCGCTGGAGGTCTTCCTGAAAAACACCGTCCGTACCTTTTCAGGGTCGTAGGTAGACCGCAAAGCCGCATCAGCCGCTACCAGTTCGCCCAGGCGCTTCGTGGCATGGGCAGGCTTGTTCGTTACATTCCTGGTATCAACCAGAAACAGGTATTCCTGACTGTTCGGGTTCCTGCTGGCAGACTGGCGGCCGCCCCGGTATGAAACATAATCAAGCGCAACAATTTCTACCCGTCCACGCTGCTCAAGAATGTTTATCAGCTCTTCCGCGTGCAGGTGGCCATCAGCGCTCCAGCTGAATACCAGAACAGCGGCGTCACAGGAATTCAATACGGCTTCTATTGCGGACCGGGCTTTGCTTTTGACGCAGAAATCCGAACGCGTTGCTTTCCAGCTTTCCGGTATGCCTGCCTTGGCAGAAAAGCCGTGCCGCGGGGATGAATCCATAGGGACTGGCCGCCCGTCCCAACGCAGTATGGTGTTGAGCATATGATAATTGGAGCCGTACTGGTGTTGGTTATAGGGTGGGTCAAAGTAGGCAATGTCAGCACTCGATGTCTGCATGAAAACCGCCGCATCCACCCCCGACGTAAGTGCCCGTTGCATCGACGGAAGAATGGGCGCTTCCAGCACCATACGCCCCAGAATCCGTGATAGTGCATCTTTGCCATGACCGCCAAACCCATTGTGGTAGGCTTTGAATACCCCGGAGGTATTGGTATGAACTGCGGCTTCCAGAAGCAAAGTTCCCATGAGCACGCAACGACGGATGCCATCACTGGTTCCTGGTTTGGGGTCAGGGTACTCGTTCTCGATCCTGGTTCTGACCCTGTCCACAAAAACCGCGTTTTCAGCGGTATAAAAAAGGCGTTCCTCACCAAGCCGGGGCTCTGCGGTCATCGATGGCGCGTACCATCTGGCTATGTATGGTTCAGAGCGTGCGCTTTCAGGCACTCTTCCCGTTTTATCAAGGGGATGCATGACGTTCCAGTCATCAAGGAATTCATCCAGTCCGGCCCTGCTGCCAAAAGCCATGGAAATATCTTCAGGACACAGACCCAGCCAGCACGAGTTGATAGCCTGGCTATAGGGCTCCCAGTCATTCGAGAAGACGCGCATCCCCATTGCCCTGGCAAGCCTGGATACTGCTCCAGAACCGGCAAACGGGTCCATGAACCGAGGCTCCTCAAAACCTTCAGCGAGCCTGGCCAGTACGGGATGGAGCCTTGGCAACAGCGATCGTTTGTTTCCCAGATATGGTATCAGCTGACTGGAACAGTACCCCGGCGGTCCGGGCAAATCATGGTTCATACCGGGCCATGCTCGTAGGTGTCTCAAAGACTTCCACAGCGGTCAGAGGTATAGCCATGTTCAGAAGCTTGATCTGTTCAAAAATAAATCTGGCTATCCGCTCTGCGCTTGGGGACGAGCGAAAAGCTTCGTTGTCATTCAGACAACTATGGTCCAGATTCTTGCATACCGTTCGAAGGTTGCCTTTCAGTTCTCCAAAATCGACGAGCATACCCGCCGCATCGAGTTCTTCTCCTTTGGCATACGCCCGCACCAGGTAATTATGACCATGGAGCCTCTCGCACTTTCCATGATATTCGGTCAGATAATGAGCAGCGGCAAAATCTGCTTCAACCCGTATGGTGTACATGGCACTCTCCAGCCGGATTGTAGCCGTACCGTATGTATTGCGCAAGAACGCGCAGGCCGGTACCATCATGGCATGAAGCAGCGTCTGAGGGACATCCTCCCTCCTACAATGGCAATTGCAATCCATGGAGATCTGGATGTTCCGGTAGAAGGACTATCCTACGATTCCAGAGAGATCAGACCTGGATACGTTTTTTTTGCCCTGCCGGGCTTGCATGCCCACGGCAATCAGTTCATCAATGCGGCCGTACGTTCTGGCGCGGTTGCCATAATCCATGAACAGCCGATGGCAATGGAATTTCCGGGTACCACACTGATCCAGGTTCCCGACGCCAGAGCCGCCATGTCGCCGGTTGCATCTGCATTTCATGGGGAACCTTCACGCAAGCTTACCGTGGTCGGTGTAACAGGAACCGAAGGCAAAAGTACCACTGTCTGGCTCATTTACCGTTTGCTGGACCTTGCCGGCAAAAAGGCTGGTTTCTTCTCTACGGTAGACCGTCGGATAGGCCCTGTGGTGGAACACAACCCAAAACACCAGACTACACCGGAAGCAACAACCGTCCACGACATGCTCGGAAAAATGGCTGCGGACAACTTTGAATACGCCGTAGTGGAGTCGTCATCCCACGGCCTGTCTCCACGTACAGCAAGGCTTGCAGACGTTGCCTTTGATGTAGGGGTGATGACAAACGTCCGGCACGAACACCTCGAGTTTCACGGAACCTGGGAGCAGTACAGAGACGACAAGGCAAACCTGTTCCGCGCGCTTGACCAATTCAGCCACGACAAAATGATCGCTGGCAAGAAGATAGCCATTCCCAGTTTTGGGGTTGCGTGCCTCGATGATCCAAGTACGGCATATTTCAGCCAGGCAACTTCCCGCCCTGTATACACCTACTCGGTCAAAGACACCAGCGCCAGTTTGTATTCCTCTGATGAGTGCGTGGACGGGCATGGCGCTTCCTTTATGATCCATGAAGGATCCAGAACATATCCAGCCCGAATAGAGTTACCCGGTGCGTTCAATATAGAAAACACGCTGGCGGCCGTCCTTGTTGTTACCCGATTGACGGGCATTCCGCTTGACACGCTCGTTCCGTTGCTTCCAGAACTGGAACCGGTACGGGGCCGGATGACGCGTATTGATTCCGGCCAGAGCTTCGAGGTATTGGTGGACTACGCCCATACTCCCTCGAGCTTCGAGGCAATCCTCCCTTCCATAAAAGCCAGGAGCAAAGGCAAGATCATCTGCGTGTTCGGGTCCGGAGGCGAGCGCGACGTTCAGAAACGTCCCGCCCAGGGTCGCATAGCATCGAAGTATTGCGCTATCGTGATACTTGCCGACGAAGACCCCCGGGGAGAAGATCCCATGACCCTGCTCGAAGATATTGCCGCAGGTTGCGATGGCATGGTACGCGGTAAAACCCTATTCCTCATCCCCGATAGAAAACTGGCCATACGCAAGGCAATCGCGCAGGCTGAACCTGGAGATGTAGTACTCCTGTTAGGCAAGAGCCATGAACTCACCATAGACTACGCCAGTGGTTCAATGCCGTGGAACGAGATTGATGAAGCCAGAACTGCGCTGGCTGAAGCCGGATATTCTGCAAGAGACTGAATCGATACAAGGAATGGCAATGAGAATAGCAATACTGTATGGCGGAAAATCCGGTGAACACGAAGTTTCACTCCGTTCTGCCGCAAGCGTCGTACGCAACCTCGACAAGTCGCATAAGCTGCACTTGATTGGAATAACCAGGCATGGAGCATGGCATTTGCAACCCGACAGCGTCCTTGCGGATTGTCTGGAAGGGGACCTCCCCCTGGACTTACGTTCCGATGCACCCGTTGTACTGGTAGTACCAGGCACTGGACTGAGAGTCTACGGTGCCAGGGGATCAGCCGATCTGCCCCTGGACGTGGTTTTCCCAGTCCTGCATGGAACCTTTGGTGAAGACGGTACTGTGCAGGGTCTTCTTGAATGTGCCGACCTTGCGTATGTCGGTGCAGATGTCCTTGGCAGCGCCGTTGGTATGGACAAAGAGATGGCAAAAACCATCTGGAAATCAGTTGGTTTACCGATAGTGCCATCAATTACAGCCACTACATCAGACCTGAAAGAAATGGACACCCTCGCTTCCCGTGTTGAAAGCGTTTTGGGCTGGCCAGTATTTGTAAAACCGGCCCGGGGTGGTTCCAGCGTCGGTGCATCCAAAGTGGATAACCGTTCCGGACTTGAGTCTGCCGCTCAGAAAGCACTCCTGTGCGATACTAAAATCCTCATAGAGCCATTCATACACGGCAAGGAAATTGAATGCTCGGTCCTGGGTAACGAAAATCCACGAGCTTTTCCACCGGGAGAAATTGTGCCGTCGCACGAATACTATGATTACGAAGCAAAATATATAGACCCTGACGGAGCAGCCCTGCTCATTCCAGCCGAGCTGGACGAGAGTTCCAGAAACCGTATCATGGAAATTGCCGTGTCTGCATATAGTGCCGCCGGAATGTCAGGAATGGCCCGGGTGGATTTTTTTATCGACAAGTCAAATGGTACCATCTATCTGAACGAAGCCAACACAATACCCGGTTTCACCTCGATATCCATGTACCCCAAAATGTGCGAAGCCGGTGGGCTACCCTACCCCGCCCTGCTTGACGAATTGCTGTCTTTGGCCGTCGGACGGAAAAAATCCAGGGCAGCACTGCATTACGACAGGGTGTAATTAATAAAAAATAAATCACACTGAAAACACCGGGATACGGGCTCTGGATTTATTCAAGCCCAGCATGTATAGTAAACCAGCTTCCCGGTGTGGGACGCGGTCTATGGAGGTCATCATGAAGAGTAGTGATTACATCGCCCTTGACGAGCAGTATGGAGCACACAACTACCATCCGCTCCCAGTTGTAATTTCCTGGGCACTTGGAACAAAGGTCAAGGACCCCGACGGCAAGGAATATTTCGATTTTCTTTCCGCTTATTCGGCAGTCAACC
>JFJP01041825.1_pt1 | contig 15277 bp, 16 predicted proteins | sample 431651 | NCBI WGS metagenome assembly JFJP01 (sample SAMN02602958, study PRJNA72255) | Microbial mat metagenome, whole genome shotgun sequencing project. | biome: fresh water; feature: sink hole; material: water; isolation source: purple microbial (photo- and chemosynthetic) mats found in...
ATGTATCAATTTAACATGACTTTTAGAAAACTTATAAAAAATATAGCACAATACCTGGTATTATATATTTAAATTGCTAACCATCTATCGGCATTCTTCTACTTTATCATTAAGTTCATCTACAGTATCTGTAAGATCTTCAATCTTAATAATTCCATCTTGGATATCCAAACGTGCTTCTGATAATTCAGATTTTGTTTCCTTTGCATATGAAAGTAGTTCTTGAATCTCAGAAGATTGTTTTTGAATTTGCAACTTTGCTTCTTCATCACGGATTCTTGCTTCTTCTGATTGCTTTCTAATTTCATCTCTAAGTTCATCAATCGCGCGATTCTTTTGTTCGATCAATTTTTTATTAGCATCATTGTGAATATTATCTAAGATAATAGAAATTTTGATAGCATATCGTGGATCCAACCAAGCTAAGAAATGGTCATAAAGTAATTTATGAACATACATTCCAGCATATTTAGTCGGAACTCCTTTCTTTAACTCATAATGAACTGTTTCAAGCCCTGTTTGTTTCTTACATTCATCAATTAATTCGTTTGTGGAATTGATTTTAAAGAATTCGTATGGTTTTGCAAGTTTGTTCGAGGCTGCGGGAATTCCCGCAGCCTCAGAGGATTTCACTTTTTCATCACTTTTGACGATTCCTTCTTGATCATTTTCCTTATTTTTGATAATATTCATGATCATTTTGGCGGTTTTCGTGATATTATAGAATCCGGAATCATCGTGTTGAATTATCTCTAATTGAACATCAATTCCGTTCTTTAGGGTCGAAAAACTATTAGAACTCATTACTATTATCTCGGTGGATATATTTATTGATATCATTTATCAATTTTAGAAATTGAGGCCGTACAGCCAAAGTAGCTATTATATGCAAAAAAATATAAATTATGCAAGAATATCAATATGCTTAGAATGCTTCCAACATATCTGAAACATCATGAGTCTGTTCAGCAATAAACTTTTCATTCATGATAATTCCATTGTAGTTGGATCCAATATCTGGAGTAGTTCCCATCATGAGAGAAGAACTAATATTGGTATGAACAAAGCTTTCATCATTATTTAATGCGGCTTCGGTAATCTTTTGAATTGGATGACTAAAACTCATTGAGAGTAATGCATTTCCAATATTGCTTTCTTCCAATCCACTCTTTTCAATATTGGATACGAATCCATTGAATGTAAGAGTATCAGCAATCAATGTATAATGTTTGATATTAATATCAGTTCCGCTCAATTCGCGCAGACATTGAATTAGTTTCATTCGAGCTGCATGAATTCCATATAATTCCTGAATTTCCATAATGCTATTCGACGATGTTCGAACAAAGTCGATCATACTATGATTGAGCATTTCTTTCAAATTGGTTCCAGAGGTTCGAATAATATGCTTTCGGATAACTTTCATGCTTCCATCTGGTTGCTCAATTGTTCGTGGAACAAATTCTTTAAAGATAGTAGCAGAGTTGATACCATCAACGCCACGAATTACAGATTTGAGTAATTTGGTATGCAAGAATTCATGAACCATTGATTGATCAATTAGAGTATCCTTCTTGAACATATCCTTCTGCATGTAAATTCGCATGATGATCTTTTCTGCATTATCATCCGTATAGACAATATATGCAAGAGGATGTTGCTCCAATAACTTACGATAGATCGTAGTGATTTGCATTGTCTTCTCAATAAGAGTTGCGTGTGATAATTCTAAACGGATACACCATTTGATCAATGATTGAGGAGGTTTCTGATTAACATGATGTTTCTCAAATGGCGCAAACAATTCCTTTATTTCTGAAACGTATTCAGGATGAACGATGTTCTTATAGGATTCAAAGAATATCTGCGCGCGAGTTGTAAATGTTTGTAAGCTCATCATTTCAATTTCATTTGCAATCTGCTGCATTGCACTAATATCATCTTCAAACTCTTCCTTAACAAAGATATCCATGTATGGATCTCCCAACTGTTCAGTCTTCTTACCTCCATACACTTCCTTAATTCGAGTGAGAAAGTTTCCCTTAGCATTGCTCTTCACATTGATAGAATCCAAAATTCGCTGAGTCATACTTTCCGATGTACATTGAGATGCAATCATACCAATAGATGTTCCATATTCGACTAATGCCTTTTTGTAGGTAAAAGTAATCTTGTCAGAAATCAATTGCATCAATTTGTGATCAATCCCCTTCTCTAATATATTTTTGTAACACAGATCCATATCGATTGACATGAATAATAGAGTAAATGAAATTTGAATATATTCGGGAATTTCGGTTCCATTGCGCTCACACATTTCATTGTAATGAGTATAAGGGAGGCGACGCTTGATTTTTTCAATATGTTCTTTCCATTCTATTGGAGACAACACGGATTTCACTTCATTGATATAATCTGAGTGATAGTATGCAACGTTCTCTAAAACGCGAGCAACATTCACGGGGAGAACTTGCTGACCAGAAATCAATGTATCCTTAAAGTTGCAAGATTCAATCTTGGAAAACCCTGAACGATATTCTGCTCGTAGGCTAATAAGATGTTGCATCTCTTCTTCGAGAATCGATTTATTGGTGCTATTTTGGAATGGCTTTGGAAGATCGTCCCAAATGGTTGAGAACTTCTTTTGAAACTTTTCATTCGATGCAAGCATAATAGAGAAATTCACATAGGAGGCCTTACGAATATCAATTCCATCGTTTCCATAAAGTGGTTGAACATTTAGATCATACTTTACAGTACTTCGCATATTATTCACAATTACAGACTCCAAAGACTTATTGCACTTGCGATTGTGATAACCAGTGATACCAGTGCTCAATGCCTTAGTAGTAATGCCATTGCGCCCATCTTGTTGTTGAGCGATTGCTGATAATGAGGAAATACCAGTAACTAATGATTCAGGAATAAAGCCTACAGCCTCTGGTTCATCGTGAAAGCGACGTGCATACGGAATAGCTCGCTCAAATCCAAATGACTTACGCATGCGTTTTCCTTTAATGCTAAGCTGTCCAATAGAACTACTCATTTGTAGAATATTGGTTGGCTTTCCCTTTGTTCCAGACTCAACCAACTTGCACAAATTATTATTCTCATGATCTAAACTTTCCATCACGACCTTAGTGAATGAATCACCAGGACTGAGAATAGCAATTTGTTCCTGCTCATAGAATTCCTCTACAGACATTCCAATAGGCGGAGTAATCAATCCTTTTCGATACTTCTTTGTTAAAATACTCGAATCATGAATGATCGATGCCGTAATGTCATTAATTCGCTGCAGAATATCTTTTTTGATCGCGATATCATCGTAATTGATGGTATAACCGCGAGTCATAAGATACTTTGTAGATACTTGTTGCATATTGTATAACAAATTGATCGCCGCATCCACGCCATACTCATTGTAAATATTGTGGAACAAAGAATCATTCACACCCTGGCCTAATGTTTTTTTATCCAAACGACCAGAAATGATCTTGCCGCGTTTGATCTCTACTTGAATCTCAGATGGTTTGTAATCAATGAACTCCGCATATTCAGCCTTGTAGAATGTAGCCTTCTTCGAAAAGTTAATTTCGGGAAGCAACAATGAAATAATATCATTTCCACTTTGCTCCTTGCTCGCAATTTCTGCGAAACGATGAAGATATGCATCATACTCTACTTGAGAAAGTAACTGCATAGAATTGAATCGATCGATACGCGTTTGTTCCTTTGTTAGCTCAAACATACCAATTAGGTTGTCGTGATATACACCCATGGCGGGAGAACGATCCTTATACGAAATGAACCATCGCTTAAGATTGCTTAAAATGGCGCACTCATTGCGGGAAATCAAACTATGAGGGGGATAGATGCTCATAGCGTCTCCGTCAAAATCTCCTCCATAGAGCGTATCGGCTACATTCACTGAGAGCCTAAAGGTGTCCCCATTTGGTAGTATCTTAGCTCGATGTCCGGAAATCGCACTATATAGTAGCGACGGAGCTCTATTCATTGCTACGTTATCTCCATCCACCATATCTCTATAAAGGATATCTCCATACTCTAAAGTGATATCACTGCGCATGGATTCTACAAAGTATGTAGCGCCTGTATCGGCTTTGATAATCTTAGAGCAGCCTGGATAGGTGCTATTTTTATTTAAGAAGTAGGTCATGAGCTTATCGATGTTATACGGTCGCACAGTTTCAGGAACTTGAAGAACCTTAGCTATAGCAATCGGAACGCCAACCTCATCAATATTGATATTGTTGTCGCCGCTGATAACAGAACGTCCAGCGTAATGAATACGCTTACCTTCGAGATTACCACGAATGCGTCCTTCCTTACCGCGCAAACGAGCACTCAAACTTGTGAGAGCTTGACCATTTCCACCAACAATTCGACTGGAAGCGATACTCCCAGTCGGATCCTTGATCATATTACTAAAAGTGATCTCGAGTAAATTGAGAGCATTCTCATTTAACAACTTGTCCTCGTCTGTCATCAATAATGGAACCGCCTCATTTGTAGAAACAACATTCTTGAGAAATGTTGTAGCATCATTGTTGTTGCTACGACCTCCTCCTTTGATCTTACGAACATCGGGGCGAGCATTGTTAGGAATAGCCGGAACTGTTCTTAACATCAATGCGCCAGGAAGGTAATCAATATTTGGATTAATCTTTTTAACGGTCTCCATGCTTACACGAGAAAGAATCTGTTCAATCTCATCATTGTAAATGCGAGATTCCTCTTTATCATCAAACTTCTTCATAAGAAATATAGGTTCCTTAGGATCTTTGTAGATGACCGGTTGTTTAGATTCGCATGATTTACATACGACGACCTTTCCATTAGCGTTAGAGACTTTCATCAATCCGTCATCCGAGATTTTCCCTAAGGCTTCTCCGCACGTATGACAGATCAATTTGAGCCATCTGATAACTTCAGTGCGGAACAATGGATTAGTAACTGGATATTTCAATTGGACGGATCCAAAATGTCCAGGACACTTATCTCTCGTAGCCATACATGTTTTACATCTGTATGAATACGAGGTAGTTCCCATAGCAAGAGAATATATACCTTGATCCAAAGGACGATCGTTTGCGAATAAATCTTTAGAGATTACATTACATGAAGATGCTTTTGCGTGATCCTCAGATCCCATCAAATAGAACTCTACACGAGAGATATCCGCTTCGGGATATGCTATAGTCGTGGTATGAGTAGCCATTATTGGTTGCAAAAAGTTAAAATCCTCTCGTATATTATCGATTGATATATTATAAAGGGGTATATATCAATTTTAAACAAAATAGTAGCTACTATATGGAGCAGATATAGAGTTCCTATTATACACATATAGTATAATAGCTTAGGATAGCACTTAATATCAAAAATGATATAATTTATGGCGATCTCTATGAGACCCTCGAGGGTCTCATAGAGATCGCCTTTTTATAAAATGTATAATATTGAATTAAGGAATTATATATTATAAGCATAGACTGTCTATTTATTCCATATTGTTCAATACATTAACATGGCATCCCTATCCATTTTAACCAAGTATGATCATCAGTTAAACATATTGGAATATATCAAAGAAATTAGTGCTAACATAGATCAATTATATGTCGACAAATTTTGGAGTAATATTTCTGAAGATAAATGGATTTACATCGATGAAGACATGCTAATATGGATTGGATACCATGCTGAAAATGATACAAGATTATTAAAAAAAAGATATACAAAATTATTAGAAAATAATTTTGTTGAGCATGATGAATATCAATATTTAAATGCATCCGAGTTAAAGAATTTCTATTCCCAGTCTGAACTGGACATAGAAATCCCCATTAATTTCAATCAACACAACAAAACTAAACATATTATTGTAGCTCCTCATTGTTTTAAAGAATCCTTAATGCTTATTCAAACGGATCGTGCAAAACAAGTAAGAAAGTATTATTTGGAACTTGAAAAACTATTTAAATCCTATCTTAACTATTGTAATGTTTTTAAGGATAGGCAACTCGCACTCAAAGATCAAATCATTGAAAATGAACGATCGAAGAATATAAATTTGATAGAATCGGTTGCCGATATCAAAAAATTAGAAAAGACCGGGTGCGTTTACATCGCAAGTTCTAAATATAATTCTCAGAGAAGTATATTCAAAGTTGGTTATACCGCCCAAAAGCCAAAAAATCGTCTCCAGAATTACAATACAGTAGCTCTCGATGAAACGGAAACATATTATTGCCAAATATTTTATTGCCATAATCCATCAGTCCTCGAATCTATCTTGCATTCATTTTTGAAACCATTCCAATATAAAAATGAATTATTTCGAATAAATTATGACAGTCTTCTTAAAATATTTAATTCCATTTGCACAAATTATGATAACGAAATGAAAATGATTAATAATTATATCGCGAACGATTACAAATCTGATTTCGCCGAAGTCAAACCAAATGTAAGCCCAATAGATTTAACCTTGAAAGCCGAACAATCGAATGAATCATTACGATTCAATGATAACCATGCTGATAATATCATAATATATAAAGGCATCAAACTATATATGTGTTCGCGATGTAATGATTATGTTTGTCGTAGCTCGAATCAATTATTTCAACATTGTGTGAATCGAGTTGTAAAATGTTCCGAGAACCCTAAAGTAGATACGAATGATCCAAAAATTGTTCAAAATTTGATTATAAAAAATGAAATCAAAGTATTTGTATGCAATGATTGCGAAAAATCATTTTCGCATCAATATTTATTAAATAATCATTATAAGAATACTTCTAAATGTAAATTCCCTGAGGAAAACCCTGAAGTTGCAATATCTCAACCAGTTATTGAGAAACCTATCGAGGAATCTCAAATTCCTTTATTAGATTCAAAATCCAATAAAAAGCAATCATCAATCCTAATTAAGAATTTGTGCGATCTATATGATTATGAAATAGAGCCATCTGATAAAGTAATTCAATTTATGCAAATTCATAAGCAAGTTCTTAATAATTTAGCCTTAGTTCGTAGTAATGAACAACCTCTTGACCCGGAAGTTGCATCTATTCTAAAAATATTTAATGTAGAATTTGATTTTGAAACATTGAGAATTACCAATCCAGATGATATCAAATATTTTACAACCAAGCAAATTTCTGAACAGTTTGGCAATAAAAGTTTATATTCTATCAATACAATGCTTCGCAAACAATTGAAACCGTATAATTTTAATATTACATCGACTCGCCTCTTATTTGATAAGAAACGCATTGAATCATATTTTGTAGCATTCAATTGCTCAACTTCATACGTCCCAAAACGAAGCCTTAACACTCCTGATGTTCTTGATGATATCCAATTTTGTATCAATGAAAAAAATAATATTTCAATTCAATGTAGATCATAAAATAATCAATGAATGATTTAATGTAGATAATCTTCCAACTCTCCTCCATTAGTTAAATGCTTTTCAATACGCAGTGGATGATATAGGAATTCGATCAATTCCTTTGAAATGTCTTCTGCGATCTGTTTTATTTTTTTGAAATTGAATATCCCCGATTCATTAAATGAAATAATTTCACAATTATTAGTTTTGGCATATTCATCAACATTGTCTGCAAATATTATATGCGCTAAGATATGTATATCCTGGTTATCCATTAATGCCTTTGATATATATCTATTAGTTTCAATCAATTGCAATTTAAACACGAAATCAAATCGTAGAAAGATTATATCAAACTCTTTGATATCGAAAATTATGGTAATCTTATTATCAACCGTGAAATTATCGGCATTTGTAAGAATTTTGATATCATTGCGCTGAAAGCAATTTATTAATGTATCAATAAATATATTTACTTTTTCGTTATCCGGATTGGCAGTTAGTTTAATATAACTTCTAATGACGGATCCAGGCGAGTAAGACATGATCGATGGTATTATGACTGATATTTATCAATTTTATAAATCATGAACGGCATCGGCTCTGGGTCGCTTCCTAAGCGGAAATTCCTCAAATACTTCCACAATTCCAAGAGAAATAGTATCATTTATTGATTCCGCAAATGGAACATTATTGGCTGGGTTTCCTTCGAGTTCCAGGGTAATATTCTGGTTTTGATCTAATACGAACTTATAAGGCTTAAGGATATGTTCTCCATGGCGGATAATTCCTTCTTTCATCATATTGAAAACTACATTAGCACAATTTAGAAGAAATGTCTTATCGTCGTCGTATTCCGATCCAACCTCGCATTTGTAGCTCTTAGGTACCGTTCTAAGAGCTAATTTTTTTGCACCAACAACAACCACCGGCTCTTCTTTAGCAACCTTATCACACACATCTCGAAGATCGAATCCAAACTTAGCAATCAGATATTTCCATACAGGATATGCTCCATGATAGAAGATAATCGCAAGTTGTTCAGTACTTGGTTGTACCGGCATAGATTCGTGATTTGACATTATTTTTATATTTATACATGCATAAGTCAATATTAATTCTCATTATATGAATATACAAAATATAGAACCAACATGGCAGCAATACTACTTTTTGTAATTCTGCAACAACTTATAGAAGCGCATTCGTGGGTCGGATGCACCGACTATAATCCACCATCTACTGATTTTGATAAGTTAGGGCAGTTTGATCGTTCTAAGTGTTCGGGATATCCGCGAGGGTTCCAACCTCAATTTGAAAGAGAGCAAGATACTATATTTGGTATCGATACCGGGTTTAATTGGTTGAGCCAAGAATGCCGAAGTTCGTTTTCAGCTTCCGATTATACAAACACTATTCCGATGACACAGAATGCTGATAATAGTATCATTCACGTTTCACATCCCGCAAAAAACCATGTAGCTGATACATGTACCAATCCATATATATTTTCAAACTCACTAAAATTGATGATGAGTAGCCAACCAGAAACCGATTTGTTTGATATCTCCTTAGAACTAATTGGAGGAGACCACGTAAATGGAGAGATTGATCATTTGGGATTTCAAAGATGTTTTGACTTTTGCGGAAATCCTGACAAGTCGCACTGCATCACCAGTTGGCAACTTCCAAAGGTTGCGACCAGTGGGCGCTATAGCTTTAAGTGGATATGGGAATTCAATAAGAACGAATTCTATAGTACCTGCTTCGATGCAATGATTTCTACTGATAGTTCTGAGGATTCTACGCCAACAATGATTTCTACTGATAGTTCTGAGGATTCTACGCCAACAATGATTTCTACAACTAATTCGGTTAAGCCAGAACCATCATTTTTCAATATATCGAGCATGGCTCAATTGAAATCTATAATATTAGAAGTGTTTAGATCTCTTAAGTTTCACTTTAATGGAACTCTATCAGCTGATAACATCATAGCATAAAAAATATGCAAATATGAATTCTTTTTTAGAAATCATTGTCATCGGATTCATATCCGTGCAAGGTTCCCATGGAAGCTTTCACATATACGGATTCTACCGACTCGAAGAAGTTGCTTTTATCAGCCAATCCCAAATTTACCATGAATGAGAATGGATTGGAAGTTCCATAAATTGGCGCGAGATCGATATCAGTCATAAGAGTATCGGCCACAAACTGAATATATTGACTCATCAAAGTTGGATTCATTCCAATCATGTTGCACGAGATGCTTTCATTGATAAATTGAACTTCAATTTCTACGGCCTCAGTAATCATTTTTTGAATAATAGCAGTATCTACTTTGTAACCTTCCACGTCCCGTAATTTCTTGAAAAGGGTAATTGCAAATTTGTAATGTAAATGTTCATCGCGAGAGATAAACTTATTACTTTGAACCAGTCCGCGCATTATATTTCGTTCCCCCAGCCAGAATATCGCACAGAACGAACCAGAGAAGAATATACCCTCCAAGATAGCAAACGCAATCAATCTAATTAAGAATGAACTTTCTTTATCATCGATATAACGAATTGCCCACATTGCTTTTTGATTGACTGCCGGAATTTCACTTATCGCATTTTTGAAATGCAATAGTTTTTCTTGATTAGTAATCAATTCATTTAAAAGAGTTTCATACATAAGAGTATGAACATCCTCAATAGCAACTTGGAAGTTGTAAAATAACTGAGAATACTTACCATACTTAATAGGAATCTCCTTAATGTCCTCCAAGAAACGATCTCCAAGATTGATATTCACGAGTTGATCGCTTTGCACGAAAAATCCGAGGATATGACTAATAAAGTTCTTTTCAGTCTTATCCAACTTAGTGTTCCAATCAATAAGATCATAACTTAAATCAATTTCATCTTCGGTCCAATATGTAGCCTTAGCTTCTTGATATAATTTGAATAAACTATCATCCTCAACCGGAAGATAACTTGTTAAACGAGCAAGAGTATTGGAAGACATATTTGAAAATTTAGATGAGACTATGGATTTGTATATATTATTAGAATATCAATCAATTTTACACAATTTCAAAAATTGATGTTTTTCGTGTAATAATATACAAAGATGGCTTTCAAATCAGGGTTTACGACAATCGACCCCAATAAGATGACCTTTGAAGAAAAATGCGTCCTAAATATACATCCTTTTGCGTATATTACGCTTCTTAAGTATCCAGAACTTATTTTAGATGAGGTAATTCAGTACAACTGCAATAATACGCCTATTTATCAAAAGTATCCAAACAAGATCACCTGGGAGGCGCTAAAGAGAAACCCCGAATTGAAATCCCTAGTAACCACAGATCCTTCCAAAATTAAATGGTAAATGCGATTTGAATAAGCATTCATTTGCATATTTGTTTTCTTTTTTTGACGTAAATATTTTGTATGATATAATCAAATAACAATGCGCGACTATAAGGGATACCAAATTGTTTCCATTGCGGCAAACATCAATGAGGATAAATTAAAAAAGGCTGTTCGCTCCGGTAAGATTACCCTTACCGCGGAAGAACTAAAGGGAACAAAAAAAGTATTAGTCCATCCAGCAAATGCCAAAACTATTCTAAAAGCACAAGCGAAGAATAAAGGTATTACCTCAATGATGCTTACTGGTAGCGATCTCTTAATGGATATTGAAATACATGGAGATAAGTCTATTTGGAAATGGTTAGAGGAATTCAAAAAGAAAAAGGCCTATAATTGGATGTTCGACCAAGAACAAAATTGATTAGCTCATTTATAAATATACCAGCTATTCGTAAATGAGTGTCTTGCCGGATATCCAGCAAATTTTGGAGCAAAGCGGAATCTACCTTAAAAAGTCAATTTATGTAGACTTAGGTCTGTACGGAAAATCGCGTAACAAACATACACATATAGCTTTTCTCTTAGGTAAAAACAATAATGTAATCACCTATAAATCAAACATCTATTTCAAAACCAAGAAGTTTCCGTTCTCGCAACACGCGGAAATCAATGTTATAATTAATTATTATTCCAAACAGAATCTCAAAAGAACAATGCAAAATAATAAAAAATTGGTCGTGATCAAATTGGGTCCTAATTGTATGAGAATGTCTAAGCCTTGCCAACAATGCGCATCCTTCATTTCAAATAATTGGGAAAACCTTAAACTCAAAGAAGTATTATATTCGAACAGTGAAGGATCATTAGATTCGTTATCCAAAGAAGATCTTCTTCTAAGTTCAAACTTTTGCAAATCGTCAGCATATCGTGTCAATTAATTATATTCTATTTTTTTATGATAAGAGATACAATATAAAAATGAACGAACAAGATTTAGTAAAAAGATTGACAGATGCAAAGCCAAAAGCAATTAAGGAATTTTCGTTCGATGGATATGAATGTTTAGGAAAGGTAATCAGAGTTCATGATCCAGACACAATTACCGTAATTTTTGAATATAATAACAATTTGTACAAAAAGAACTTGCGATTGAATGGAATCGATGCGCCAGAATTACATTCCGATATTCAAAAAGAAGCAGACTTGTGCAAAACAGGACAAAAAGTATTGTCGGACTTAACTCTAAATCAGATTATTAAAATTAAGATGGGGAAATTTGATAAATATGGACGTATCCTTAGTTCAATATTTACATACGATACAGATCTTGATATTATAAAGATACTGATCGATGGTGGATTTGTAAGAACATATGATGGAGGAAAAAAAGAAGCTTGGAATTTGGAATAACTCAATTACGCGATGACCCGTTCATTAGAATCCTTCTCATTGTCATCTTTCGTAATATTCAACATCGTAGTAGGCTTAATGTCGATCGGTGAAACCGTAGATGTGGAAACATTCTGTTTATTACCATCTTTTATAATGATTCTACTTTGATGATATAGTTCAGCGCTTATAATTAAGGAAATACCAGCCATTATATATCCCACATTATCGGTTTGCAACCATTCAGGGCTACTCGCCTGTTGTGAATATGACATTAACCATAATGATAAGAATCCAAGTACGATAAACAAAACAACAGATAAGAATGCCTTTACCTTTAGACTCACTTTTGGAATCGCCATATTTAATATAATTATATTGAACACGACAAAAAAGAAGCAATCAATATAATTATAATACAATATCCAATGTCATATTATTATCCTTAACCAAGGTTAAGATATCGCCCGATGAATCGCCGATGATAATACTTCCTTCAATCGCATATAGATCTACATATAACCCTTTTTTTGATAAGATCTTAGAATACTTTCCGATTAATTTAGTTTCTGAATGAGTGGTAATACCATAACGCCGCAAATATAGATCAAACCAAGTTTGTGGTATAAATGTGATATCTAACTTTTCATTATAAACCTTTTCGCCAATAGTTATTACTCTAAGTGTATTATTGCTTATGTACAGAATACACTTAGAATCTAATCCTTCATGAACCCAAAATCCATCCAAATAACGAACATAATGATTATTAATCTCGCGAAATAACCAAATTAAAGAAACGAATGCGATAAATAATGCGACATAGATAATTAAATTTCCACCCATAGTTATATCTTGTTATATATTGTTAGAAAACAAAATTAGATCCAAAACGGTATAACTAACATCACAAAGACAAAAAAACATTCTGCAATGATTCCATTCATTAGTAATCAATCATTCGAATGTTTTCTATATCATCATTATCGAATTTTACATAGTAGGAACGATCTTCAATAATACCTCCGAAAAAGTATTTTCCATTGTAATATATTTTAGAATTAGATATAACTCGAAAACGCATGCATTTTCCAATTACCTCGATATCATCAATATCTTTCCAACCAAATTCAATCATAATGGTTTGAATTTGACGAGCTGTCGGGATTTTAACCCAATCAGAACATACGATTTCATTAGTAGTATTATTGATTATATGATACTGCTCGAAATTAAACATGGTATATATTATACATGAATTTCATCAATTTTTGCACTTTTCGTCAATCATTCATTGACTAACTCTTATGGATCCATTATACTCATAGTTTAGATAGAAATAGTATTGATAAAAGCCTCAATATCACATCATTATGTTTTCAGCAACTGACTTATTAAGAACTACCATAAAAATAATAGTAATATATAATATATAGCGATAAGATATTATAACCATGGAGGCGGATCCCAATAAATATAATCCTCTAGCTTCAAAAGAATTCGTCGCACTAAAGAAAAAGATGATAAATCTAAAAAACTCATACACAACAGAAAAGTAAAATGGCTATGGATATTAGTAATTTATCTTTTAATAATCGCAGCAATTATTGTTATAATTGTTATCGATCCAACACAAATATATTCAGGATTCATTCAATTCTTAATATATTTGTGTTGGCGATAGGAGCAGGAATACTATTGTTATTTTACAATATAGACATTGGTGACGCGTATTACTCTGCGCTGAGAGAAACATAATTTCATATTCGGATAGTTAATATATTGATATCAGTGTTCTTATTCTGAGAAGAGCATAACCAATCTCTTTTTTTGACGATCTTATGTTTTCATCTTTGTTCGATCCAAAACTGATATCCGCGAGATAATACAAAACTTTGAAAAGCGATTTGTGTATTTATATTTAAATTCATTATTAATATATATACATTAATTATATGGCCTCGAATGATTTTTAAACTATCACTATTTATCGCTGCTATAACACTATCAGCGCGCGCCGAGCTCTTTTCAGGAGAAGCGACTACGTATGGAGGTAACGCATTGGGAGGTGCTTGTGGCTTTCAACAAGCATGGTCGTCATGGTCGCCAATGAGTATGGGACTCACCGCCGCACTCAATATGCCTCAATGGGATCAAAGTCTAAACTGCGGTAGATGTGCTTTGGTCAATCAGGGAAATAATCCATCCGTTATTGTACAAATTGTAGATCAGTGTCCTGATTGCAAACAAGGAGATCTCGACCTTGCACTTCCAGCTTGGACCACCATCACAGGTGCTTCGCCGAGCAGAGTGTCAATTACTTGGTCGTTTGTCGATTGTCCAGATATTTTCGTAATGGGGGATATCGAAATCGTTCTAAAACAAGGATCAAATACATTTTGGACAGCATTCCAACCTCAAAACTTTAAACAAGGGATTAGTTCTCTCGAGGTGGATGTAGGCAATGGATGGACGCAACTCGCGCGAGATGAACAAATAATTACGGGCTACTACTTTGTCTCAACTACTGGTATTAGCAATAGGTTTAGATTGAGAGCAACTAGTGTCGAGGGACAAGTGATCGAGACCCCATTTTACGAGACTCTGGATTCCGTTCTATACACAAAACAGCAATTTAGTAGTCAAGATCAACCACAGGAAACACCGATATCATCAAATAAGTCTTCATCGACGCCAACAATGATACCAGTATCATCAAATAAGTCTTCATCGACGCCAACAATGATACCGATATCATCAAATAAGTCTTCATCGACGCCAACGATGATACCAGTAGCATCAAATAAGTCTTCATCGATGCCAACGATGATACCAGTAGCATCAAATAAGTCTTCATCGATGCCAACGATGATACCGAAAGCACCACGAGAAGAACATTCATCAACAACTCATGCATTTCTTATTAGTTTAGTAGTTAAATCAATAACTGTAGATTCGTTAGCTAAGATACTAAATGACAGCTTCATAAACATAGATTAAGCATATTTCAAAGAAATCAATTAAGAATAGAACGCAACATTATAGAACAAGCAAGAAGAGATCGTAAATTAAGAAAACAAATATAAAAAAATTGTTCTCC
>JFJP01006081.1_pt1 | contig 15275 bp, 13 predicted proteins | sample 431651 | NCBI WGS metagenome assembly JFJP01 (sample SAMN02602958, study PRJNA72255) | Microbial mat metagenome, whole genome shotgun sequencing project. | biome: fresh water; feature: sink hole; material: water; isolation source: purple microbial (photo- and chemosynthetic) mats found in...
GCGGATGAATTTCATGGAGACCCCTTTACTTGACAGACAACACATAGGTCATGAAGTAACCCTTTTCCTGGGTGGTGCAGGCCCGGCCCAGCGCGTCATTGCAGTTGCGCTTGAACCATTTTTCGACCTGTGCGGCATCGGTAAAACGCTTGGGGTTAACGCTGGGTGCTAAGGGGTCAATGGCCTTGTTGGTCTTGGCGTGTTTGCCCGCATTCTTCGGCGAATCGGTGTGGCACGAGGCGCAGGACAACTGGTTGGGGCCTTCGGTCTTGTACAGCTTTTCGCCGGCAGCAACGCTGAAAGTCCCTTTGATTTCGGCCTTGTAGCCATCCAGGATGGGATTGGCCAGGGCGGCCAGCGGCAGGGCCATCACCAGGCTGGCCAGCAGTGCGGTACAACGGTCACCAACAATGGGACTCATCCGAGATCGAGCGCAAGCTTAACGATGCCTCCTTAAGAAATTCTTAGTTCCAGTTGAGTCGGTTGCAACTTGGAACGTCACCGGAGCGCTTCAATTGTTCAGGGCTGCCACCGCTGCGCGTAATTCCGAGCTGGACAAAATTTCTGAGAAAACGACAGGCGGTCGCCCGGGTGCTTGCAGCACGTAAACCGGCACGCCATTGCGTCCGAGTTGCGCCAGAGCGGCCGTGATGACAGGGTCACGCCGGGTCCAGTCGGCGCGCAGCAGGGTGACTTTCTTGGCGTCAAAGTCACTCAGCACCGCCTCATCGGCCAAGGCGTTTTGTTTGTTGTACTGGCAGGTGACGCACCACGCCGCGGTGAAATCAATAAACACCGGCGTATTGGCTGCCAGCAGTTGAGCCACCTTGTCAGGTGACCAAGTCTGCCAGCGTTCGCTGTTCGAGGCGCTGGACAGGGTTTGCACTTGGATGACATTTTTGCCGATAGCCCCCGTCAGTAAAGCCAGGATAGCTATTGAAATGGAAGCGGCGATCCAGCGGCTTTGGCGGTGCAGCGTGAAGGACCACAACACCAGCGCCAGCGCCACCAGCAGGGCCAGCAGGGCGCCTGCGCCATTGATGCCGCTTTGCTGACCCAGCACCCAGACCAGCCAGACTACTGTGGCGAACATCGGAAACGCCATGGCCCGCCGGAACGTGTCCATCCAGGCGCCGGGTCGTGGCAGTGCCCGCGCCAAAGCTGGTGACCAGCTCGCCGCTAGAAAAGGCAGGGCCATGCCGACACCCAGTGCCACAAAAATCAGCAAGGCCTGCAAGGTTGGCAAACCCAGCGCCAAGCCGAGAGATGCACCCATGAAGGGTGCCGTGCAGGGCGATGCAATCACCACCGCCAAAATACCCGATAAGAAGGCGTTCACTGCCGGGTTCTTGGCTTCCAGAGACGCCAGGCTGCTGGGCACAAACTGACCAAACTCAAACAGTCCCGCCAAGTTCAGACCCATCGCTGAAAGCCCCAGCCTAATTGTTCACCCGCGCTGCGCAGCGCCAGCATCAGGGCGCCCAGGGCCAAAAACGACAAAACCACACCGGCACTGTACGCCAGGCCGCTGATGCGGTGGCCGTGGCGCTCGTTCGGGTGGCGGGTAAAGCTCACCACCTTGATGGCCAGCACTGGAAACACGCAGGGCATCAGGTTCAAAATCATGCCGCCCAACAGAGCCCCCAAGAGAGCCAGCCAGAAACTCGGCGGTACCGGTGCGGGTAACGTGGGGCCTGCCGGTATCACCACCGGATCCATCGCACTGCTGGCCCCGGGCGGTGCATCGGCTGGCCAACTGCCGCTGACCTGGGCTTGGCTGGCAAAACCGCTGCGTTTCCCCCCGACTTCGGCCACCAGCACCAACGGCAGAGTCTGCGGGCTGGCGCTGCGGTGGGTGGCGATGGGCACACTGGCAGTCCACACCGCACCTTGCCAGGCTTGTGTCCAAGACGCGGCGGTTTCGATCACCTCGGCGATTTCCGGGAAAAACTCAAGCGTCTTGCCTTGCAGTGCGGTGGGCAGCCCGTTGACCGACACCTTCAATGCGCGGCCTTCAATGGTGATGCTGCTCTGCCCCGTTAAGATTTTCGGCTGGGCTACCAAGGCGGCGGCAAAGGCGCCGGCGGCCAAGGCGGTAGAGCCCTGGACCGGCAGGCGCAACACAAACTCGCCATCCTGGGGCACACATTCCTGTTTGCAGGCCAGCCAACTGGCCTGCAATTTGATCTCCAGCTCGGGGTTCAGTGTGGAGGGCTTGAAGTCGGGCGTGATGGTCAGTGGCACGGGCAGCAGCACGCTGCCGTCATAGCCATAGTTGGCCAGGTTGCCAATCGGCAGCTTTTTCGGGACCGGCCAGGCAATGTCGCCCGCCAGCACGCCCACCGGCAAGGTCCAGCTCAGGGTGGTGGGTTGCCCGGAGTCGCCGGCGTTTTTCCAGTAGGTGTGCCACTCGGGTTGATGCTGCAGCTGCAAGCCGACCCACACCGTTTTGCCCGGGCCGGCACCATCTGGTGCATGCGCCATAAGCTCGGCGCGCACCTGCTCGGTGGTGACGGTGGTGCTTAAGCCATTGGGGATGGCAGCCCAGGTGGGTGTTGTGCTGCAGGCTGCAAATAAGAGAGCGAATAAAGGGCGATAGAGGGGAATCAGGGAGGACATGGTTGATGTTGGAGTCGGGTCGAGAAAATGAGTTCCTGAGGCCGGGTGTGCTGCAGGCGGTGTCAAGGCGACATCAGGGCCGCTTCGGCCTAAGCGTTAACCAGCGCACCGTCTTTTAAAAAATAGTCAATAATGTTCTCACGCAGAATCAAACAGTCGGAGTTTCATGGCGCGCATTCACGCAACATCCAGAGGTTTTTGCCGGTCCGATTCATGGGTCGGGCATCGCCGCACTTTAACAGGGCGGTTTTCGGGCTGGTTTGAGACGGTATGGATAAATACCAGGAGGATTCATGGAATCATCTGACCCAGATGCAGACCTGATGGAATTTGTCGACGATGAGCCGGAGGCAGCGGGCGCTGCGCTGGTCCATGGTGCAGGGTTCTGGCGCATTTTGATCATCGACGACGACCTGGATGTGCACCAGGCGACCCTGTTTTCTTTGGAGTCCCTTCAGCTGTTTGGCCGTCGATTGCAGTTTTTGCATGCCTATTCGGCCCAGCAGGCGCGCCAATTGCTGCTCACCGAGTCTGATCTTGCGCTGATCCTGCTCGATGTGGTGATGGAAACACCCGAAGCCGGTCTGGAGCTGGTGGACTTCATTCGCAATACAGCCCATTTGAAGAATTCACGCATTGTCTTGCGCACCGGCCAGCCCGGCTATGCACCTGAGCAAGAGACGATTCTGCGTTACGACATCAACGACTACAAAACCAAGTCCGAACTCACCCACCACAAGTTGGCCACCTCGGTGACGGCCGCTATCCGCTCTTATCAGCAGCTGTGTGTCATGGACGCCAATCGCCAGGGCTTGGAGCTGATCGTACAAGCCAGCGGCTGTCTGCTCGAAACCCAGGGCCTGCATATGTTCGCCGGCGGAGTCATCACGCAGCTCGCGGCGATTCTGGGGACCTCCCCCGATGGACTGGTATGCGCCCAGGGTGATTGGAGCAACCAGCAATGCACGGTGGTGGCGGCGGCCGGCCAGTTTGCGCACTTGATCGATCAGCCGCTGGAAACCGTTCCCAACGACCATGTTCGTCAGTCGTTGTTCACCGCGCTGCAATCCGGGCAGAGTCACCACGGCACTTTTGAAACTGTGCTGTATTTTGGTCAGAAAGAAGGTTTGAGCATGGCCGCCTATGTGGGGTCTGCCGTTCGCCCCCGCGAGATTGATTCCAGCCTGCTGAGCGTGTTTGCCTTGAACATGAGCGTGTGTCTGCGCAATCTGGTGCTCATGCACCGTTTGCAGAACGATGCCTATGTGGACCCCTTGCTGCGTTTGCCCAACCGCACCCGTTTCATTGAAACCATCAGCCAGCGTCTGTCGGGCGCCACCCAGAGCGACACCGTGGCGCTGGTCGATGTCGATGACTTTTCGGCTGTCAATGATTTGATGGGACACGCGTATGGCGACGAATTGTTGCGGGCCTTTGCCAATCATTTGGTGCACAGTCTGGGCAGTGATGTTTATCTGGCCCGTGTCGCCAGCAATACCTTTGGCTTGCTGGGGCCGCGTGATGTCTTGACCCCGCAGCGGCTGGCAGCCACCGCACACCATGCTGTGATGGTGTTTGAGCAGCCGCATGTGGTGTCCGTGACCGCAGCCATTGCGGTGCTGGACGATTCCTCTTACAGCGGGGCGGACTGGCTGAAGAACGCCAGCATCGCGCTGAAGCACGCCAAGCGCCATCAGCGAGGCGGCTATGAGTGTTATTCGGCTGACATGGCCAGCCAGTCCCGCAGCCGGGCCCAACTGCTGGCCAATCTGCATCAAGCCTTTGGCGAAGACCGGCTGTTCATTGCCTATCAGCCCCAAGTGGATTTGCATACTGGTGCATTGATTGGCATGGAAGCCCTGCTGCGCTGGCGCACCGAAGACGGGCAGATGATTGCGCCGGACCAGTTCATTCCGATTGCCGAGCAATCGGGCTTGATTGTCAGCCTGGGGGACTGGGTGCTGCAAACCGCTTGCCGCGACATGCGCCTGATCCGGGACCAGGGCCTGGCCTCGTGCCATATGGCGGTGAACGTGTCGGTGGTGCAGCTGCGCAGCCCCGGTTTTGTGCCGCGCGTGCTGGAGGTGCTGGCGCAAAGCGGCTTGCGTCCCCAGGAGCTGGAGCTGGAAATCACCGAGTCCATTGCCATGTTGGGCGCCGATGCGGCCGCAAGCATGCTGCGCCAACTGCGTGCGGCCGGAATTGCGGTGTCGATCGACGATTTTGGCACCGGGTATTCCTCGTTGAGTTATCTTGAAAAAATGCCGCTTGACCGGATCAAGATTGACCGCGCATTTGTCATCCAGCTGGGCCAGGAAGGCAGTCCGCGCATTGCCGAAATGATCACCCAACTGGGGCACAAACTGGACTTACGGGTACTGGCCGAAGGCATCGAGGACGCCGCCGCCTGGGCCGCTTTGCGCGACATGGGGTGCCACGAAGGCCAAGGCTATTTCATTTCCCGTCCCCTTGACTTTGTGGCACTGTGCGGCTGGCTTGCACGACGCCCGCAAAATGTCAGCGAATATGGGCTGGTTTGACGGGCCTGTTGCTGGCGGTGGGATTGGCTGCCTGTGACAAGGCGCCGCTGTCGGTGGGTTATCTGGGTGGCATCACCGGGCATGCATCTGATCTGGGAACAGCCGGGCGCGATGGCGCGTTGCTGGCGGTTGAGCAGGTGAATCAGCAGGGCGGAATCCGCGGCGCATTGATCAAATTGCATGAATTTGATGACCAGCAACAACCCGCTTCCTTGCCCAAATTGTTTGACGAGGTTAAGAAGTCGGGCGTCTTGGCTGTGGTCGGGCCCATGACCAGCAGCGTGGCTGCAGCATGGATTCCTCTGGCCAATCAAGCCCAACTGCTGACCGTGTCGCCGACTGTGACCAGCAGCGACTTCACGGCTCGCGACGACTACTTCTTCCGGGTGATTTCAGACACCCGTGATTACGCCCAGCGCAGCGCGACCAATTACGCCAACGATCCGCGCTGGCGCCGGTTTGCAGCCGTGTTTGATGAGCGCAATGCGGCTTACACGCGGAGCTGGTTGCAGCACTTTCGCGATGCCATGGGCCAGCATGGCGCTGAGCCGGTGTCGCAGATCGGCTTCGGTTTGCCGGGCAGTCCGACCCTGGCAGAGGTGGTTCAGTCCACGGCATTGGCCAAGCCGCAAGCCGTGGTGTTGATTTCCAATGCTGTGGACACGGCGAAGTTGGCGCATTTGTTTCGCCAGCACAACCCGACCCTTCCCCTGGCGGGGGTGGAGTGGTCGGCCACCGAGCAGTTGCTGACCTTGGGCGGGCCTGCGGTGGAGGGGATGACGATCGCCCAGTTCATGGACCATCAGGACAAATCGGCGAGTTATCTTGGATTTGCTCAGGCATTTCAGCACCGCTTTGGTCGCGCGCCCGGCTTTGCCGAACTGGCCGCTTTTGACGCCATGCAGGTGCTGCTGACCGCTTTGGTGCAGCAGCACCCAGATGAATCGCTGAAGGCCGGCGTGCTGCGTCTGCGACAGTTTCAGGGCATGCAGCAACCCATCGTGTTTGATGAGTTTGGTGACTCCAGTCGGCGTGCCGTGGTCTCTGTCGTCAAAAACAGAACTTATCAGACGCTGGACAGCCCATGAGCCAGCCCAAGGCCTACTCGCTGCGCACGCTGCTGATTGGCTTGTTTTTGTCAGTGGCGCTGCTGGCAACCCTGATTGCTGGAGTGATGCTGGTGACCTGGCGCCTGCCCATGGTGAAGCAGCAAACCCAGACTGAGCAAATCCGCCTGGCGTCCATGGTGTTGCAGCAACTCGAAGTGCTGCTGGAAACCACCGAGAAGTCGACCTTGTCGGTGGCACGTGTTTTGTCGACCGTCACCCCACAGGCCAAGCGCGAGGAGGCCATGACCGTCATCACGCAGATTTCGGGTCACGCAGAATTGTTCGAGAGCCTGTACATTCTGGACAAAAATTTCAAGGTACTCTCGGCGGGCTCAGCCGTGACCTCCGATCTGCAGGCGGTCGAATGGATGGGGTACGACCTGAGTGGCCTGCCCATTGTGCAGCGCGTGCGGCAGCAGGCAGTCATGTCCTGGAGCGAACAGTATGCATCCCCCTTGCTCGGCGTGCCGGTGGTGGCTTTGGCGCTGCCGGTGGGCGACTACACCTTGCTGGCAGAGGTGTCGGTGGCTCGGCTGGTGGATTACATCCGCCGATCCAGTGACCTGGACGGCTTGCTGGTCTTGTTGATGGACGGCAAGGGCGAAATCGTGGCGGCCCCAGATATGCAACTGGCACGCTCACGCAGCAACTTTTCAAACATTTCGGTGGTTCGCGCCGCGCTGGATGGTGCACCGATCTTTGACACCTTCAGCTTTGCCGATCAGCTCTACTCGGGCACCGCCCGGCGCTCTGGTCGGCTCGGGTGGGTGGTGGTGGCGGCGTATCCTAAATCAGTCGCTGACGCGTCCAGGCGGGTGGCCGTGGCAATCACCGGGGGCACTTTGCTGGTGGCCATTGTGGCGGGCACCTTCGCTTTTGGTTTTTTGGCCAGTTTGATTCAGCGCCGCGTGCGCCGCACTGTGGCTTACGCGCAAGACGTGGCGCAGGGGCGCTACACCCTGCCAGACGGTGATGCGCGCATCCAGGAATTGCAACTGCTTGATGCCAGTCTGGAGCAAATGGCCCAAACCATCCAGCGACGGGAGCAGCAACTTCGCGCGATTGTGGAGACCACGCCGACTCTTGCCATCCAGTGGTTCGACAACCAGGGCCGCGTGGTGGATTGGAACCCGGCCTCTGAAACCATGCTGGGTTGGACCCGGGAGCAGGCGCTGGGTAAAACGTTGGAGCAGCTGATCTACACCCCAGCGCAGCAGCAGGAGTTCATGGCGGTGCTGGCGGACATCGAGAAAACCGGCCAGCCGTTTGGTCCCTATGACGGCATTGCCACCCATCGCGATGGGCAAAGTCGACACATCCTGTCCACCACCTTTGCCATTCCGGGGTTTTCTGACGGTCTGTTGTTTGTGTGTATGGACATCGACATCAGCGAAATGAAGCAGAAGGAGCAGGAAATCCGGGCCAATGAACAGAAGTTCAATCTGTTTTTCAATGCCAGCCCGGTGGCGGTGGCGGTCATGGAAAAGCGCGGTGCCGACTATGCCTATGTCGATGTCAACCAAGCCTGGGAGAAATTGTCGGGCTACACCCGGGCGCAGGCGCTGGGGTCTGACTTGTCGTCGGGTGGCTTGGTGGTGGACCCTGGCGATCGGCACAAACTGCTGGGGCAGGTGGATGCTGCCCCGGGCATGGAGAGCGCCGAAATATGGGCCACGCGTGCCGATGGTCAGAAATTCTTGGCCGAAGGTAGCTTGGGCCAGGTCACCGTGGCTGGGCGTGAACTGCTGATTTACTCACTGCACGACATCACCGACAAGCGCCAGATGGAGAACGAGTTGCGCGAGTTCAACTCGGTGCTGGAGTCGCGCATTCAAGATCGCACCGAAAGCCTGACGCAGGCCAACCTGGCCTTGCAGGAGGCCGTGAATGAGCTGCGTTTGATGCAGGATCATCTGGTGCAGTCCGAAAAGCTGGCCTCGCTGGGAGCCCTGGTGGCGGGCATTGCCCATGAGCTCAACACGCCGATTGGCAATGGGCTGATGGCCGTGTCCACCCTGGAGCAGCGCACCCGCTCGTTCAGGACGACGATGGCGAACGGCCTGCGGCGCTCTGATCTCGAGGCTTTTTTATCGCAGGTGGAAACAGCGGGCGACATTGCCACACGCAACCTGGCACGCGCTGCTGAGCTGATCACCGGTTTCAAACGCGTGGCGGTGGATCAGACCAGTGCGCAGCGGCGCCAGTTTGATCTGGCTGAGCTGGTGCACGAGATTTTGCTGACGCTGCAGCCCATGATCAAGCGAACGGCGATCCAGATTCAGGTGCAGGTTCCTGCCATGACACTCGATGGTTATCCGGGCCCGCTCGGGCAGGTGATTTCCAACCTGGTTCAAAACGCGTTGCTGCATGCCTTTGAGGGTAGGCACCAAGGGAATATTTTTATCCATGCCCAAGCCCATGGTGACCAGATCGACCTGGAAGTAAGTGACGACGGCAGTGGGATTGCCCAGGAACTGGTGCGCCGGGTGTTTGATCCATTTTTCACCACCCGGCTGGGCAAGGGCGGCAGCGGTCTGGGGTTACACATCGTGCACAACCTGATCACTGGCATGCTGGGTGGCTACATCGAGTTGCTGCAGGCGCCCGGTGGGGGTGCGCGATTTGTCATGCATCTGCCGCGCTGTGCGCCGGAGTTGTCGGCTGCCCCGTAGGTGGGGGCGTTGCTTCGACTTGACGGGCTCTGCTTTTAGCGGCTGCGCCCGGCCTTGTATTTGCCACTGCCCGCCCCAATCACGCCGTCGGCCAGCGCCAACCGGGCCATGGACGTGTGGGCATGGGCGTGGGTGATGGCCAGCCCCAGTGCGTCGGCTGCGTCCGGACCGGGCAAGCCCGGTAAATCCAGCAAGCGGCGCACCATTTCCTGAATCTGTTTTTTGTCCGCTCGACCCCAGCCCACCACCGCCTGTTTCATCTGCAAAGCGGTGTACTCGGCCACCGGCAAATCACTGGACACCAGCGCTGTCACGGCAGCACCGCGCGCCTGGCCCAGCAGCAGAGTGGATTGCGGGTTGACGTTGACAAACACAATCTCGACCGAGGCGGCATCGGGTTCGTAGCGGCCCACCACTTCGCGAATGCCGTCAAACAAGACCTTGAGCCGCAGCGGCAACTGGCCTTTGTCCAGGTGGGTGGTGGTGATGGTGCCGCTGGCCACATAGCTCAGCCGGGAGCCATCAGCATCCACCACACCAAAGCCGGTGGTGCGCAAGCCAGGGTCAATGCCAAGGATTCTCATTTGCTCTCAATAAAAGAGCTGTTAGCGCTTAGGGCGCGTGGGCTAGAGGCCAAAATACCATCTCACGGAGTGAAAGAAAACCGGTGCGGCAAAACACAGGGCGTCAATGCGGTCGAGCATGCCGCCGGCACCGGTCACGCCTTTGCCCTGGCCACGCCAGATCGGAATGCCGCGGTCGCGCTTGAGGGCCTTCATCACCAGGTGCCCAAGTGAGCCGGCCGCGCAGGCGATGAACGACAAGGCAAAGGCCTGTCCGGGCACAAATGGCGTGATGCCAGCCAGCAGCGCACCCAACAAACTGCCCACCGTCATGCCGGCCCACCAGGCGCGCCAGGTAAAGCTTTGGCTGATTTGCGGTGCGACGGGATGCCAGCCCAACTGGATCAGCCGGCGCGCCACCAGATGCTGGGTCACCATGCAACTCTGCACCACCAGCACCAGAAAAAACACCAGAAACGCATTTTTGTGGTCGTAACGCGGGAAATTCAGCAGCAGCAACGCCGGCACATGGCTCATGCCATAAATACACACCATGATGCCCCATTGCAGCTTGGCATTGCGCTCCAGAAAGTGTTTGGGGTCATTGGCCAGGGCACTGACCACCGGCAGAATCAAAAACACATACACCGGGATGAACACCGTGAACAGCGTGAAGTCGGCCGTGGCCACCAACCAATATTGAAACGGCAGCACCACAAAAAAGGCCAGCACCAGGCTGCGATGGTCACCGTGGCGGGTCGGTGACAGGGTCAAGAATTCGCGCAGGGCAAAAAACGACCCCACGGCAAACAGCACCAGCCGCGCCACATCGCCCGCCATCCAGGAGATCCAGAAGACAAAAATCAGCAGCCAGCTGGTTTTGAGCAGTTGTGCCAGGTTGTCAATTTCATCCTGATGCCGCTGGGCCACCTGCGCGTCCTCAAATTCGCGCATGGAACGCAAAAAAATCACCACATTGGCCAGCAACAAAAGGCCAAACACAATGATGAAGAGCGCACCAATCTGCTCGTCAGCGCTGAGGTTTTTCAGGGTCTGGTACATGGCCGGTGGCCCTCAGACGTCACGCAAGGCGACGACGGCGGCGCGGGCGCGGTGCAGAAAATCATGGCGCTCCTCACCCGGCAGGACCTGCATGGGCACACCAAAGGTGACCGAGCACAGCACCGGCACTGGCACCACCTCGCCCTTGGGCATGACCCGCTGCACATTGTTGATCCAGGCCGGCACCAGCTCGACATTCGGAAATTTCAGGGCCAGGTTGTACAGCCCGGCCTTGAACGCCTGCGGCTCGTCGGCGTAACCGCGCGTCCCTTCCGGAAACAAGATCAGTGAATCGCCGTTGTGCATGGCCTCGATCAGCGGCTCCAGCGGGTCCTCCTGCGCATGACGCTCGCGTGAGACATAAATCACATTGAAGACAGCGGTGGTCAGCCATTGCTTGAAGGCTGACTTGGTCCAGTAATCGCGGGCCGCCACGGCGCGCACGCTGCGGCGCAATTCCTTGGGCAGTGCGGCCCAGATCATCACCAGGTCGGCATGGCTTTGGTGGTTGGCAAAATAAATGCGCTGTTCGGCCTTGGGCGGACAACCCCACCAACGTGCTTGCGAGCCGGTCAGCACACGGATCAAGCCCAGCAAAAAATAGCTCATCAGTGTGGCAGCCCAGTCCAACAGCACGGGTCTCACGGCAGCTCTGCACTTTCCAGCCGGTTGGCAATCACTGCGGCGCGCCCGGCCACGTAGCTGGAATTGGGCAGTTTTTCAAAGTACTTGGGGCGTGGCAGCATCACCGCCAGGCGCGCTGCCTCGTAGGCGCTGAGTTGTGCAGCCGGCTTGCGAAAGTAGTGCTGGGCTGCGGCTTCGGCACCAAAAACGCCTTCACCCCATTCCACACTGTTGAGGTAGATCTCCAGAATGCGTTGTTTGTCGAGCAGGGCCTCGAGCAGCAGCGTCAGCACAAATTCCTGACCCTTGCGCAACAAGGTGCGCTCCCCCGACAAAAACAGATTCTTGGCCAGTTGCTGGGTGATGGTGGAGCCGCCCACCACCTTGGGCGCTTTGACTGGCTTGGCGGCGGCAGCAGGGGGCTTGGCGCTGGCTTTGGCGGCATTTTTGGCCTGCGCCTTGGCGGCTTGTTCTTGCGCTTTGGCGACTTTTTCCTCAGCCTTGGTGTTTTTTTGCCAGGCTTTCTCCAGGGCCACCCAGTCCACACCGTCGTGGTTGGCAAAACCATCGTCTTCGCTGGCAATCACGGCGCGCTTGAGGTTGTTGGAAATCTTGTCATACGGCGTCCACTGCTGGCGCCAGCGCAATTCACCTTTTTCAGTCACGACACGCCAGGCCTCCGAGCGCTCAAACGCGGTGGACTGTGGGTCAATGACCAGCATGGCGGCAATGCGGACCACAAAATACAGCTGCAGCAGCAGCCCCGCGACCATCACCCACACCAGCCAGCGCCAAACAGCCTTCATGGATGTCAGGCGGCCAGCTTGGCCCGCAACTCAGCCAGCACTTGCCCGGCCGGTGGCATGACGCCGCGCCAGATGAAAAAGGCCTCGGCCGCCTGACCGACCAGCATGCCCAGGCCATCGCGTGGCACGGCACCGTGGGCTCGCGCCCAGTCCATGAAGCCTTGGGCACCCGCGCCATACATCATGTCGTAGGCCAGGGCGCCCGGCTTGAGTACCTGGGCATCCACCGGCACACCGTGGCCACCCAGGCTACTGGCCGTGCCATTGATGATGATGTCAAAAGAGCCCTCCAGCCCTTTTAAATCATGCGCTAGTAGCTCTACCTTTTGTAGCGTTGCCAGGGCTTGATGGCGCGCCACCAGGGCCGCTGCTTTGTGCAGCGTGCGGTTGGCCACGCTCAGGTGAGCCGGCTGCGCCTGCAGCAACGGGCCCAACACACCGGCCGCAGCGCCACCCGCACCCATGAGCAAAATGCGTTTGCCCTTCAGGCTGATGCCAGCGTTTTGCTTAATGTCATGCACCAGTCCGATGCCATCGGTGTTGTCGGCTTCAATTTTTCCGTCAGCAAAGCTCAGGGTGTTGCAGGCCTGCGCCAGTCGGGCGCGCTCACTGGTGTGGGTGGCCAGCGCAGCGGCTTCGAACTTGAACGGCACCGTGATGTTGCAGCCGTGCCCACCCTCGTTGATAAAGGCTCGCACACTGTGGGCAAAGTGCTGCAGCGGGATCTCCCGCTTGGTGTAGAGGATGTCTTGCCCGGTCAGCTCCGCGAAGCGGGTGTGGATCCAAGGCGACTGGCTGTGGCCGATGGGATGGCCCATGACGCAATAAAGGTCGGTGGTCATGTTGGGTAGGGTTGGGGTGAAAGGGTTTTGCGTAGGCTTATTTTTCGCTGAGCTTGGTTTCCAGCGTGTCTTCGCGGGTGAACTTGAAGCGCGACACCACGGCAATCTGGTCGGCCTGGCGGCGCATGGCCCGGTTAAAGCGGCCAAACGGGCCGGCACTTTTTGCAATGGCCTCGGCGCGCCGATCCAGCGCCGGTTGGCCCGAACTTTGCACCACTTCGGTGGAGATCACCAGGCCGTCATGGTTGACATTGACGATCATGGTCAGCTCGCCATAGAGCTTTTGACCATTGATCTGGGGAAAGTTTTCGGTGCCGCGGTCTTCAATGGCGTGGCGCAGTCGGTCGTAGTAAATGGCGTACACCGCTTCACGCGTGGCGGGGCTGATGTAGCGCTTTTTGGGGCGCGCGTTCTCAAGAAGGATGCGCCGCTCGATCTCGGCCAGCAGTTCGATCAGCTGGCGTCGCTTTTCTTCGCGCTGCGCTTGCTCCGGGGTCAGCTGGGTCTTTTGTGGGTCGACCGGCGGCATGGCGGCCAGCGTTCTCTTGACCTGCGAGAGGATCAGGTTTTGCTGCTCCTGCATCTCGCGCAACTGGCGTTCGTGTTCCTGCTCACTGTCTTCACCTTGCATGGCCACCATGGAGGGGGGCAACGGGCTGGTGGCGCGGCCTTTGTCCAGGTCACCCCCACCGGCCATGGAGGCCTGCGCCAGGGCGCGTGCCTTGTCGGGTGTTTCGTTGGTCTTGGCGTTGACCAGAATGACTTCGAGGGGTGTGTCTTCAAACACCCGGGTAAAGGCCTCGGGGTCGACAAAACGCACCGTCAACAGCACCGCGTGCACGGCGACAGAGACGCCAAGCGCAATTTGAAGGGTGCTGAAGGACCGGAGGTTCACGGGGCGGGATTATCGCCGGGGGTGGCCGGGGTACCGGGGCTGTCGCTCTCGTTGACATCCATGGCAATGGCGATCGGTCCGGCGAAGCTGTCTTCGTCGAGTTCGTCCTCTGCGGCGTTGCTGACATCGGGTTCGGCATCGAGCCGGGCCGAGATGGTGCCATGAATGTCCAGTGACACCAGGTCGATATCGCCCAGGCGCACCATGACGCGTGCGCCGCGTGGCAAACCTTGGGCGCCTGCCACCGGCAACACCAGCGGCAGGTGGTCGGCGCGCACCAGGTTGTCCTTGAACAGCGTGGCTTCCACCTCAGTGATGTTTTGTTGCTGCACGTATTTCAGAATCCAGAAGCGCTCCATGGCATTCTGGAAGCCGTTGTAGGCAAAGTAGGCCGAGTCAAAACTCGAGATGATCGAAAACAGCTCGGCATCCTTGGGCTTGAACGGGGCCGCCAGGGCGGCGGTTTTGCCGTGACGCGCGCAGGCAATGATTTGCCACTGGTTCACCAGGTCGGTGTAACGGCGCAGCGGCGAGCTGCTCCAAGCATAACTTTTCACGCCAATACCGGCGTGGGGCAGCGCCTTGGTGCCCATGCGCACTTTGACGCCAGGTGCCATGCTGGCCTGGCTGCGGTAAATGCCGGGCACGCCCAGCTCGGCCATCCAGCCGCCCCAGGTGCTGTTGGCCAGGATCATGGCCTCGGAGACGATCAAGTCCAGCGGCGCGCCGCGCTGGCGGATGCTGATCTGCACTTGTTCGCTTCCATTGGGTTCTGCGGCGTCATTTCCCACCAGTCGATAGTTGTAGTCGGGGCGGTTGAAGTTCTCGGGTTTGCCGCGCACCACTTCGCGCTTGGCCTTCAGGTCTTTGGCCAAAAGATACAAAAATGAGAGCTGCGCACGCTTATGCTGTAAGCGCTGGGGGTCATTTTGATGCATGAAATCGGGCTTTTCCAGCCAATCCAGCGTCACCACCTCGTCGAGCTGGTCGTGGCGCAAATTGGCACCAATGTGCACCCGTTCCAGCCGGGTTTCACTGCTTTTGATCTCCAATGTGGCCTCGTCCAGCGTCACATACAGTGACACAGCCGGGCAGTCCTGCCCCTCCATCAACGTGTACTTTTGCACCACCTCATCGGGCAGCATGGTGATCTTGTAGCCCGGCATGTAGACGGTGGACAGGCGCGTACGACCCAGTTGGTCAATGGCACTGCCGGGTTGGATAGCCAAGCCCGGCGCAGCGATGTGAATGCCCACCAGCACCGTGCCGGTACCCAGGCCTTGCACTGACAAGGCATCGTCAATCTCGGTGGTGGCCGAATCATCAATCGAGAACGCACGCGCCGTGGACAGTGGCAGCGCTTCGGTGATGAGCGGCGCCTCCAGCTTGGGGAAGCCCGTGCCCTTGGGGAAGTTTTCCAGCAGAAAACGTTTCCAGTGGAACTGGTAAGGCGAGTCAATGGCCCCGGCTTTGATAAGCAGGTCCAACGGGCCCAGATGGGTGGCGCGCGAGGCTTCCAGCACCGCCTTGTATTCGGGTGCAT
>JFJP01029835.1_pt1 | contig 15273 bp, 12 predicted proteins | sample 431651 | NCBI WGS metagenome assembly JFJP01 (sample SAMN02602958, study PRJNA72255) | Microbial mat metagenome, whole genome shotgun sequencing project. | biome: fresh water; feature: sink hole; material: water; isolation source: purple microbial (photo- and chemosynthetic) mats found in...
CCAAGAATTTCCGAGGCTTGTCCAATCGATACTATTCTACTCATAATGAATATTATATCATAGTATTTGTTATATATCAAGTAAACAGTTTGAACCCCTTTAGTCCAAGATTGTATAGCGATTTCAGCACGGCTCTCGCTTTATGGTCCCCAACAATCCAGATATGCCCATCCCGGTGGCGTTCATCAAAGTATTCCAACCCAGACGAACGAAGGATATCCAAGATCGGATCTGCATCAACCACCAATGGCGATTTGTCACCCATATCCTGTGACTGCTCCCGTCGAAGCTGCCTATTTGCAATTGCAACAGTATCCCTCGAATTGGCGGTTGTCCGCATTTCGGATTCCTGCTTTCTCATTGTGGACTTCACAGCAATAACGCTTTCCTCTTTCTTTTCACCCTGCATGTCGATTTCGAGCCGCACCTCGTCTTTTCGTTTCTGGGAATTATCGTCTTGTTGCAACCCCTCTGCTCCTATCCTGTCAGGCTGAAGCGTTTCCATTGTCCCGTTAAGTGTTTCGGTTTGAACACTTTGTTGGTGATGTTGCAGCAGCTGCTGATTTTGTTGATGTTGTTGATATTGCTGCTGTTGCAGACGCTCCTGCCATTCCTCCACGGTGTCAAAACCAGCTTTCCAGGCATCCCGCAGATGTTGCGCACGCAGCGTGACACGGGCAAGCAATTCAGATTGGCCCAAAGCTCCATCGACCACGCCATCGCCTGCGCCCTCATGCACCCCATCATCCGATATCCCATCCGATAACCCATTTGCCAGCCCTACCGGCAAATCTTCCGGTTCATCCTCCGGCAGCACCCCAAGCGCCTCCAACTGTTGAAACACCCCATCCATCGTCTTCTTCGGATCACGATAATATGCGCTGCCGCGAATACGGATGAACCGCCATCCCAACCGCTCCAGAATGGCTTGCCGTTCCATGTCAGCCCGGATGCTTTCGGCGGAGCTGTGATACTGCTCCCCATCACACTCAATGGCAATCTTCTTTCCCTGATACCGCACCACCATGTCGATGCGGTAACTGCCAACCGTCCATTGCTGGGAAATGCGATACCCGGCCACAATCAGCGCCTTGGCAATAGCAACCTCGAACGGAGACTCCGCCTGCCTTTCCACCGCATTCATCTTGTTGGCAAAAGCTTTCGGGTTCTCCACGTACTCCAACAGCTCTCGGCGCAAGTCGCCGGTCTTCAAATCCCGCTTGTAGTCCAGCGAGTGAACCACCCACATCTGGTCCCGCGCACGGCTAGCCGCGACATTGTAACGCTGCCGGGTGGAATCCTGAACACCTTCACTCATCTTCCGCAACGGTCCGTCGCCCTCATTGCTGTCAACAAGAGACATGAATATCACATCACGTTGATCTCCCTGGAAATGTGGGGCGATGCCACACAAGACCTGCCGTTTCTCATACTCATCGATCGCAATGCGCGCAAAAAGCTTCTGCCGTAACAGTTTCGCCTGTTCATCCCCCAGCATGGAAACAACGCCAAAGGTGAGTCCCTCATATTCGGGCTGCTCCATACACGCCCGAACCAGCGACACCAGCGTCTCCGCTTCCCGTTCATTGGTTTTGCGTCCTGAAGTGCGCTCCCCGTCCACAACCCGGTATGGCACAACCGCCGGAAAGACCCTGGCGGAACTCTCCTCCCGAAGCGGCATGATCCCGTCATCATAGGACAATCGGTTGCTGAACCCGATGATGTCCGGCACACACCGAAAATGCTCCCGCAACATCAATGGCTGGAAGGTCTGCGCGGCGATGTCATATATGGAAGTGGTCGGCTCATACAGATGCCATGTTGGAAACAAATCCTTGATGAGCCCTTCCTGCAACCGGCTGATCTGCACCATGTCCAATCCAACGGCCATTGGACTCACCTGCTTGTCGTCCCCCACCACGATGATCCGTTCGGCCATAAAGGCAATGGCAAGTGCGGTCATGTCCGACTGGCTGGCTTCATCCAGAATCACCACATCGTACCGATTCACCGCCGGATCCAGATTTTCCAATGCCGTGGCAGCGGTCATGATCCAAGAGGGAACCGCCCGTTGGCATTTGGCCATCAGCTTGCGGGCTTCCTGACGCAGCTTGGGCACCATTTTGCCATTTCCCTTGCCAATTTTTTTGATGGTCTGCGCCCATCCCTGCAGGGCCAGTTGCAGGCTTGTATCGGTCTCGGTCCGGGTCAGCAGATGGAACCAGGCTTTGGCCGTGGCGAGCTCCTCTGTCTTCTGCCGCAGCAGCCTGGAAAGATCCCCCGATTTCTGTTGCCATGCCTCAAAGGGGGTCTCCGTAATGGCTTCCACAGTACCTGCCAGCTGCTTCCACTTCCAGGCATCCAGCACATCCGCCGGGCACGTCCCCAGCCCATGGAGGCCTTCACGGTTGCGAATCGCCTCCGCCCAATGGGGCGCAACAGCCGAAATCCTTTCAAGAAAGGCCTCCCGCCGGGACAGCATCGCATATTTGGGGTACAGCTGCTCCAATGCCTCATATGCATTGCGATAGGCGACCGCATCCACATTCTCAAGAGCTTTGCGTAACCTCCGGCATACATCGGACCGGCTCAACGCGCCCGCACCCAGCTTCTCAAAACAATCCGCAATCCGATGCTGCATGGCAACCCGCTCCATGAGCATGTCCGCAGCCTGTATCAAATTGGGGATCCGCTCTTTCACAGCCAGCAGCAGTCGCCGGGTCTGTTCTTCCCTGGTCTCCATGGAACAGGATGGCAATACAAGTTCCATCCGGAATCCGGCTTGGGACAGGTGTTCCAGCAGTGTGCCATATTCCACCTCATACCAATTCAGAACCCTTTGGATATGGGCAATCAGGCCTTTGGCCTTCTGTTCCGGTTCCTCCCCCAGCGTCAGGAATGGGGCTGTGCCCTTTCCGGCCAGCAATGCATCCCATAAATTCGCAACGTCCTGCCGCTGCTGCTGCAAATGCAAAACACCCAGCAACATAGATGCCTCTTCCGCATGTGATAACGGTTTGCCGTTGATGCGCAACGAATCATTGACGATTTTCGCCGCCTTGCTTGCCAATAGGTCCAGAGGGCTCGGTTTCTCCTTTTTCTGCAGAATCTGCTCGAGTCGTTCCAGCCCGTCCTCAAGAACATCCTTTGCCGCCCGATCCGGCCAGATGACCTGCTTGCCCGTCATTGGCGCCACCAGTTCATCCGACAGCGCAACCGTCAGTTCCAGGGAAGAAATCAGGCTCTCCCACCGTTGACGGTATCCACCACCACGTAAGCCATCCGAGGCCGCCTGAACCATCCACTCCTCACCCAATTGCATGGGGCGACAGTAGGATTCCAATGTACGCAGCGATTTGGTTGGCGGCTTCTCAATGAGAACCGCTGGCGGTGTGTGAGACAGGGAGACCACGCATCGGTTCTCCACATCCAGTATCAAGTTTTCTCCGATGACCTCGGACAAGGTTTGCAGCGTGATGGCCATCTCCCTGCCGCGAGCCTGATCCTGCTCATATTGACCGGCAGATAATAGCGTCTTTGGATCCGGCAACAACACCCGCAGCTCTGCCTCTTCCTCACTAGAAACAGCCTCATTACTGTGATACAGCGCCTGCATTTCCTCCAGGGACAACGGCAGCAAACGATCCAGTTGAACCGCACCCGGCATGAAGGACAACGGTTCCGCATATTCCCGCACAAACCGCGCGGCATCCGCGGTGGAACAGGATGTCCCCTGATACACCACGGGTTCGTACTCCTTGGACATGGCCCGGTGAATGCTCTTCCGGACTTCCGCCAACTGGTTGATGACATCTTGCCGCTCGTGTTCCAGCTTTTGCATGTCCCGCTTGAGCGCGGACGCCGTATGGATCGACATCCGGCTGGTCATGCCGGTCACGGCACGAATCATGTCCTTGTTGGAGTCGTCGAGTACGGACACGCACAGGTCCCGGATGGGTTCCGGCAACTTGTCCTTGAGAACGGACAGCGCCTTCTTTGTATGACTGGTGACGAGGACGCTTTTCCCCTCCGCCAGAAAATGCCCCAGCAAATTGGCGATGGTGTGTGTTTTACCCGTACCAGGAGGCCCCTGCACCAATACGGCGTTGTGGTGTTCCACTCGCTGGGCAATCTCCAACTGCTCGCGGTTCGCCTCTTTGGCCAGCAGAATGTCCACACTCTCTCCGCTGATGGCTGCCAGTTGCGCTTCTATGGTCGGTTCCCCGGGATCCTCCTGCGGAGCCTTTATGCTGCCGCCGATGAGATCCTTGATATGACCGGGAACATATCCTGTATCCTGAATGTAGTCGATGATGGCATCGATGGCCTTGGCCGTGCCATCCATGCGCTTGCGTAGAAAGAACACAGGCTCCGCACTGACAACCAAATGATCGCCTGTACCAGCATGCATGGAAACATCTCGCAGAAAGCAGCTTTCCGATGACAACTGATGCGTCATGCCTTGCAGGAAATCGTACGCATCATTTCGGTCCAGCGGATGATAGTCGTTCTCCTTCACCTTTTGTCGCAGTTCCTTGATGGCGCTGTATTCGATATCTGTCAGCGCGTTGAGCACAGTCGTCTCCAGTTCAGGCTCCGGTCCACGATGTGAATGGTGTTGGAGAGGGCATCGAACACGGTCTTGACGCGCTTGATCAGCGCGGGGTGAAGCACGGCATCATTTCCAACCTGTTTCACCACGCCATTTCCGACCAACAGTTCCAATGTCTCCGAATCTCGTGCCAGATCCGTATGAACTTCGTAAAGCTTCTGAAAGAGACTTCGTGTTTTTTCGACAATCTTCTGCTTTTCTGCCCAGGTGTCCCGAAGTGGCTGCCATAACGCAAGCGCCTTCATTCGGTCACCAGAGTCCGAGAAGGATTCTTCGAAAAGGATGTTTCCGGAATCGTCTGTTTCGGTATGCTTCTCAATGATGCGAAGTACGGAATTAAAGTGACCCCAATCCGGTTCCAGCCAGGGAAGCAGCATGGCAGGCGGCTCCGGGCAGCGTGTGAAGGCTGGGCGATGAACAGTGAGGAGGGGATAGACTTCCATGCCTTCAAATAGCGTAGGAAGGGACTTCGTTCCTGAAGTGTGAATCATAGCAGCTTCAGTAGAAGTTTCCGCAATACCATCGACATCTGAATCCGTTTCTATCACAAGACGATCACGATATTGAACACCGATGTTTTCCGCATCACCATGGATGTCTTTGAGATAACGAAACCAAGGTTGCGCAGAAATGTCCGTGACAATCTGGCGTTTCAATAACGCAACTTCCTTGATGTAGCGATAAAGGTCGATGACCTTCTGAGGGGAATACAGCTCTTGCATAATTGCCTCTTCTTTTTCACCAGTTGCTATTGTCCATCACGAAGCTGCAGCATTGCGCCAAACATGAAAAGGAACAGCTCCAGCTTATCAATGTCAGATCCCAGGAATTCGCTTAGTGAGCCCATTCCGAGTAAATAATCACAATAGACTTCCGCTGAATTGCTTGCCGTCAGATTTTTGAATACAACACCATTCACCGTTTGGCCGTTGAGTACATCAGCAATCTTGCTATCAAGAATCACCATTTTCTTTTTGTTGAACGTAACATGGCAGAAATAGAGAAACTTCGACCAGGTCGCCATCCCCAAGTTGGGTATCTGCGCCAGACTCGTGATCAGTTGAACAAGCTCCTTTTTCGTCAAATCCGAATTCTCATAAAAAGAAATCGTATTGCAGATGTCTTCAAGCCTTTTCAGGACATTCTCAATGTTCTTTCCTCGTCCACCTGTTGGATAGCCCCACATCAATATGGCTATCAGCTTTTGAGGTGACAATGCCATCTCATGAAGCAACATCCTCGAAAAACCTTGCTTATGCTGAAAAGCATCAAGCGAAAGCCCAACGTCAGCTGTTTGCAGCAATTTTCCCCAAATATTCTCATTTGGACTAAATGCTTGTTGCTGGACTGGCAAGGCATCAATGAGCGGTTTATATTGTAGAAGATCCATTGCAACCTCTTTCGATCTTATTCCATGCGCCGACACCAGAAACAAGCAAATTGGGCTATTGTCGATTCATATGAAAATACGGTACGTTGCCAGGAGTCATTGTGCCCTACACGAATGCACTATCAACCCCTGTAACAATGGTCGTTGTGCCATTCTATGTATTCACTCAAAGGCAACTCATTCGCCCGCGTTGGCAAGTGCTGTAGCCGGCTGCCATGATACTGGTAATAGTCTTTTCCATTCCCATAATCCTGATTCAATTTCCGACTGATTTCAATGACGAAGTCCTTGTTTACGGTGATGTATCCATCATCGAAAAGCGTATGGAAATCAGACCGCAACAACAATCCATTCTTGATGTCATGTGGCCCGTCCTCAGAATAGGGCTTAATGTGTGCTGCTTCCAGCACTGGTAGCGTTTTCTCTCCAGTGATGGAACATCTCCGTTGATAGGCCTCCGTCACGACAACCCGGAATGCGCCTTGACCAAGCCGATGCAGCGTCGTTGATACAGCATACCGTGGACCAACTTCCAGAGTCCCTATACTCGCCACACGCTGTGTGGACTCCATGACTTGCCTATATAGATCCGCACCGATCTCCGTGCTCATATCATAAGTTTTTCCTTGAACAATACTCGGTTTCCAATCAGGAGGCGCCGCAATCCATTGGTTTTCACTGAGAAAGAACGGCTCGGTTAATACAATGCAGCCGATAGAATTGTTCGTGTCTGTGATGCGATTTTGTGTCCGGTATTTATTGATACGAGCCAACAGTTCATCATAGGTTCGGGTCCCGTTGTTCAATCCAAATGCTTTCCATGCAAGAAAAGGTGGCAACAGCGAAAAACGTACGAAAAACCCACCACCAACGATGCAGTTGTATGGATGGTGCAGTTTGAACAGAAATAGATCGTTCGGCTCAAGCACTCTAAAATTGGTTGACCCAGGCTTCCAGAAGTTCACCTCATCTGGATTCTGTGCCATGAGTTGTTCATACCAGCCTTTGTCTGTAACCCCTACGTAGATTTTCATGTTCATAACCTCAAATCCGTGACGACTGAACAGACACTGAAAGAGCAAGATAAAAATCTCGTTCTTCATCCGTTTTTGCGGCCATCATTATCAGGACATTGTTAGTCCAGCTGATTTCTCTCACCAGTGGCGAGAGTTTTTCATTGCCGTTGTACGTTTCGTAAAACTGTTTCATTCGCCAGATATTTTGAGGCGAGAAACCTTGAATTCCGACATAGCGGCTCTGAATAAAGCTGGAGAACGCCTTGACAACAGACTTGCCCCAACCGCCCTCGGCAACACGGTGGCTCACATACTCACCGATGCCCCAGTACATATTGTTGAGTTCCCGATTCACGGCGCGGAATGCACGATCGCGGGCATTGTCAATGATGACAACGACATCGTCAAACATACTTGCGTTGTTCGGGATCAAGCTGTCTCCCATACGCGTTCCTCCCCATGGACATTCTTCGCATAGAAGGAACGGAAGCTGGCTACGATCGCCGCTGGCGTTTCATCCGGATGCAGTCTTCCATCCCGATGAAACGCCAGCAGCAAAGGCATCTTGTAACTCTTGGCCATCGCGGTGGTCTGCAGCATCGTCAGGAAGCTGTGCGCCACGGTTCCCAGCAACGGCAGCAATTCCTGCTCCTCTTCGCCCAGCGCCTTGCGATGCACCAAAAATCGTATCCAATCCTTCAAAGGATTCTCTGGCACAGGCCGATACCTGATTTTCTCCCGAACCTCGTCCGACAGCCAGGTCTCGTACTCCACCAAACTTGGTGGATGCCCCAGATAATCCGTGATTCTATCAAACTCCAGCCCTGCCAGCTCCCGCACCCTGGCGCCCGCATGCTGGCGTTCCAGCCGCTGGAACAGGTCGATGACATCCGGCGCCGACCCGCTGTTCGTGGCGCGCTGCGCCGAATGCCCATCCGCTTCCACATCCATTCTATCGTAGCATTCGGACAGCGGATGGGGAATGCGCTTTTGACTGAAATTTTACGTTCTTTTTTGTCTGTTTTGTGCCCGGAAATCCGCTCTGTGTCGAATTTCCACGAATATGCACACAGTGTCAGGCACCATGAATGCGTTCATGGTGCCTGACACTGTTCGGCTCTTCATCCGTGAAGTCAGACCTCGGCTTGACGGTCTGTCAGTTTGCGAATTCCCTGCAACAGCTGTTGAAAACTCCTCGGGCGATTGCCCTGAATATGCATGTGTGTGGCAATCCATCGCATCGCATGGTTGATCCGGACATGCTTCTCCGGCCCGGTTATTGTCGCGTCACATGGACCATTCCGGCGCATGGACATCCTTTTCATCCGACCATTTTGTCTGCAGAGCCAGGATTTTTCTTGTCAGGGACGGGTTGAAGGATGGGCGCTCCTGCTTCAGGACGGCCAGATAATCGTCCAGATGGGCCGGTGTCGAGCAGGACCCGATCGTGCAGATCACGCCAGGCTGGCTCAGAACGAAATTCATGGAGAAATCCACCCAGTTTGCACAGTCGGACTGGGCATAGACGGGCAAAAGTTCCGCAGAGCGTTTTTGCATGAAATCTTCCGGTCTTTCAGGCCGCGCAGCCTGCTTCTCCACCGGCCCCCCGCCCACTGTACGGATGGACAGAATGGGACGACGCGTCTCCAGGACCAGCGCGAAAAGATCATTCAGGGCATAACGCTGCAGCGGATTGAAGTAGAAGGAATACCCCTCGATGATATCCCTGCCCTGGCCGCCGCGCAGATGATCCAGCGCGATATGCGAGGTCCAGGGATGAACTTCGAGTGTGAACGCACCGACAAGACCTTCTTCCTTGATGGCACGCAGGCCGTCCAGACACTTTCCACCTGCATTGAAGTCCGCTGCCAGTGCCCCGCCGACATGCAGCTGGCCGATACTGATCTGTTCCACACCCAACTTTTCAAGCTGCAGGTCTATTTGTCTTCGCACCTCGTCGAGGGAATCGCCGCTGAGCTTGAAGATGCATTTCGGGATGCGCATGGGCCATTCCCGGAAAGCCTGCGCCAGCACATCCATGGTGCTGCCATACTTGTGGCTGGTGTGGAACCAGCCGCAGCGCTCCATGGCATAGCGCGCCATGGACAGTCTTGTTTCAAAGGGCACATCCTCATGACCGAGACTCATGGAGCCGAAGACATAGGGATCCAGCCGGTTCAGGATGGATTCCACCGGCAGATCGACCTGTGACGGATTGCGTTTCATATGCTTCCTCCTTCGGGACAATGCCGAAATGAAAGAAACCCGGAAGGAGATGGCCATCCCCTCCCGGGTTGTCTGACAGGATTAGGCAATTGATCAGGATATCATGCCCGGCGGGTCAAGTACATTCAGCATGCCGGCAAGTATATCCTGTCGGTTCTGACATTGTCCGGGTTCAGTTCATGGCCTGTTCTGCCTTGAAGACATCCAGCTGGGTCTTCACTTCCATGATGAACTTGTCGATGCCGGCGGTCTTTTCCTGTGCGAGTGCGGTATCGATGGCTTTCTGCACATCCTTCACCTTGCCGGCGTAGACCGGCATCCAGTATTCGCTTCTGACCTGGCCGATGGCTGCGGCTTCGCCACTTACAGGCGCTGAGTCAAAGGCGAAGGTTGCGTACATGTCATCATAGGTGGTTTTGTATCCCGGCCAGCCACCCTTTGTGGGCAATTCCATTTTGGTGACATGCCATCCCCAGGGCTGCATCGCCATGTATCCGAATCCGACATCCGCACCGGCGGCCACATAGTACCCTTCGGAGTCGACGACATAATGCTTGCCCTGTATGCCATATTCCGTCAGGTTGTAATATTCAGGATCATAGCGGAGCTTGTCGATGAGCATCAGGGCGCGTTCCGGATTCGTGGAGTTCTTCGGGAGCGCCATGCCATTGCGGATGGAAGGTGTCACGACGGCGCGTCCGATTCCGGATGCATAGGTCACGAAACCGAGTTCCCAATCCGGATGATCCTTGTTGATGTTCTGGAACAGCGTGTCGATTTTGGTGGGATTGCCATTGCTGGCCATGTTCTTGCCCTGTTTGAACAACTCCTCGGACGTAATTTTGCTCGAGAGGATGTTCTTCGACCAGAATCCCTTGTCATACCAGCGCTTCGTCATGTCCGCATACTGCTTGAAGGCAGCGGTTGACGCATAGTTGACCAGTTCGCCTGTCGCGCGGTCTTCATAGATGTTGAGCCGATTGCCCAGACCGTTGTAGTCCTTTGTGAAGTATGCCATGTGGCCGCTGGCTTCTTCTGCGGTACAGTTGTAGGGCAGGGATGTGGGATCCGCGGCTTTGCACGCGTCCAGGAATTTTTCAATGTCTTCGATTGTCTTCAGTGGTTCCGCAAAACCGAGGCTCTTTGCGACATCCGCGCGATAGGCGATGCCATCGGTCGCATATTCCTTCCAGTCACAGGGAACGGTGTAAATTTTGCCGCCTACCTTCGTCTGATTCCACTGCTCTTCGGAAAGGGATGCCCAGGAAATCGGTGCGTACTTCGGTGCAAGCTCCGTCAAATCCATGTAGGCGCCATTCTTCGCAAAGGTCAGGTAATTGGCCCAGTTCGCGGTGTAGATGACATCGATGGCTTCGCCGGATGCAAGAGCCAGCTGGTATTTCTGGTCCCATTTGTCCCATCCGAGGAAGGTCCATTTCACAGTGCTCTGGATCTGTTCGGTCGCCAACCGGTTGATTTCCGCGGCGATGGATGCCATGTCCTTGGGTTCCGGCCCAAGCAGGTAGACATTGAGTTCCACTTGTTTGAGCGCTTCCGGTGTCGGTTCCACGGAGGGCTCTGCTGAAGCGGATTCCGATGCCTCCGGTGTGGGGGTGGGGGTGGCTTCCGCCACAGCCGATTCCGAAGCGGCCGGTGTCGTGGCCGGCGCAGCCCCGCCGCAGCCGGCAAGTGCCATGACCAGCATGAATGCCGTCAGCACGAGCGCGAGGGTTTTCTGCATTTTTTTCATGATTTTTCCTCCCTTTCAGTGTATATGTCAGCCGCATAGCGGGGCCAACCTGGTGAATCAGTCCATGGACATGCTGTCGATGCTTATCCCTTCACGGCGCCGACTGTCAGGCCTTTGATGAAATAGCGCTGCACAAATGGATACAGAAAGATGATGGGACCGGTGGCAATGACGGCGGTGGCCATCTTGAGCGATTCCGTCGGCGTGTCCACACTGAACGGAATGCCGGACATCATGGATTTTCGTGCGAATTCCGTGCTCTGGATGATGTTCTGCAGAAAGTACTGCAAGGGGAACATGCTGCTGTCCCGGATGAAAAGGGAAGCATTGAACCAGTCATTCCAATAGCCAAGCCCCAGGAACAGGCCAATGGTTGCGAGCCCCGGTTTGGACAACGGCAGAATCAAGCGGGTGAAGATGACAAATTCAGTTGCGCCATCAATTTTTGCCGACTCCCCGATGGATTCCGGAATCGAGTTCATGAAATTGCGGAGCAGGAACAGCAGCCACGGGGACATCAGGCCTGGAACAATCAATGCGAGATAATTGTTGGTCCATTTGAAATAGGTGGAAATGAGGATGTAGTAGGGGACCATGCCGCCACTGAAAAGCATGGTGAAGTAAAAGTAAAAAGCGAACTGGCCGCGATACTTGAACTCCTTCTTGCTCAGTACGTAGGCAGTCATGGACATCAGCATCAGCCCCAGAAAAGTTCCCGCCAAAGTGATGCCAATGGAAACGCCATAAGCCTTCATGACGCTGACGGAAGTGCCGAAAGCCAGTTTATAGGCATCGAGGGTGAATTCGCCCGGGAAAAAGCTGTATCCGTTCGTAATGACGTACCGTTCGCTGGTGAACGATCCGGAGATCAGCAGCCAGAAGGGCACCAGACAGAAGACGCACATCACAAGAATATAGGAGAACCCGAGGATATTGAACGTGATCTGGTACTTGTCTCTCTTGAACATTCCAGGTCCTCCTCGTCATGCTTTCGGTAAAGCGGGACAACCGCACTGTGCAGGCCGGTCCGAAACGGCACCAGGGGAAACATCCGGGTACTGCGGCTGGTTTGTCAGAACAAGGCATTCTCCGGGCTCTTCTTCCGCAGGATGTAATTGACCACGGATACCAGAATCAGTCCGAAAACCGACTGATACAACCCGGCTGCGGTTGCCATTCCCATGTCGAAGGTCGTCGTCAGCGTACGGTAGACATAGGTGTCGATGATGTCGGTCGCCTTGTACAGCAGGCTGTTGTTGCCGATGACCTGCCAGAACAGGTCGAACTGTCCCTTGAGGATGCTCCCGATGTTGAACATCAGGATGACGAAGAAGGTGGACACGATCTGCGGCAGAACGACATACCAGACTTTCTGGAAAACATGGGCCCCATCAATCTCGGCCGCTTCGTAGATCCCCTCGTCGATGCCCAGAATCGCCGCCATGTAGATGACCGAGCAGTATCCCAGCTGTTTCCATACATGGAACGAGACCAGGATGTACTTCCAGATACCCACTTCCGAATAGAGGTCAACCGGTTCCTTCCCGAGGCCCTTCAGGATGTTGTTCAGCGTGCCGTACTCATAATTGAACAGGTTGTACACGAAAGCCGATATCAGCACGAAAGAGACGAAATAGGGAAGGAACATGACGGACTGGGTGATCTTCTTGAAGCTTCTTGAGGCGATTTCACTCAGGAAGACCGCAGCCAGAATGGCCGTCAGGTTCCCGAAGATGATGAAGGCAATGTTGTACAGGATGGTGTTTTCCGTGATGGTCAGCAAGATGCTGCTCTTGAAGAGGAAATCGAAATTCTTCATGCCGACGAACGGACTGTTCCACAGACCATCGCGGAAATTGAAGCGGGTGAAAGCGAAATACAGCCCCAACAAGGGGATATAGGAGAAAATGAAGGTGAAAAGCACACCCGGTCCAATCAGAACAAACAAGGAACGGTTTTTTCTGAACTCACGGGCCAGGCTGTTTCCGGGCGAACCCTTCGGGGGGCTCATCTTCTTATTCAGGCTCATCCGTACATCTCCCCTCGGTGACAAACCAACCTACCGTCGTATCCGGTCCGTCTTCCATCTAGCCTACCGTCGTATCCGGTCCGTCTTCCATCGCCAGATCAATCAGATCGTCAATCTTTCCGGTTGCGACATTCATGCAGGTATCCGCGCCGCCGTAGTAAATTTTGATCGTGCCGTCCGGTTCCGCAACCGCTCCGTTTGTGAACACGACGTTGCCGACATAGCCGACCCGCTCGTGCAGCGCCTCCGGCGCGAGAATGAACCGATGCGATCGTCCGATGATTTTCCGAGGATCCGCCAGATCGTGCACGGCGACCCCCAGACGATAGATTTGTCCGGCCATGGTCACGGTGGTCGCATGATAGATGCTCAGCCAACCGCGTGGCGTTCTGATTGGCGGAGCGCCGGGTCCCACCTTGTGGTCCTGCCAGATGTCATGTTTGTCCGGCAGCATGACCAGCTGCTGGTTTCCCCAATGGATGAGGTCCGGCGAATAGCTGATCCAGATGCCGGGACCGCCGCAGCTGGTGAAATTGGGGCGTTCAAACCGGACATACAGGCCGTCAATCTTCTCCGGGAACAGGACGGAGTTCCGATAGTCCGCCGCGGTGGTCAGGGCGACACGCTCGATGGTCAGGAAATCCTTTGTCTGTGCGAGGCCGATCTGGAAACCACGGGACGAGTAGCAGCTGTAAAATATGTAATAGATGTCCCCGATTTGCGTGATTCGCGCATCCTCCACCCCTTTGTCTTCGGGGCCTCTGAACATGCCTTCCGTCGCCTGCCTGAAGACGGGTTCGGGATGCACGTCGAAGTGGAATCCGTCCAAGCTGGTGGCCAGCCCGAAGACAGACCGTCCGTCCTGTCTTCCCACCCGCAGCAGCAGCACATACTTGTCCTGCATCCTCGCCACGCCGGAATTGTATACGGTCTCACAAGGATAGGGCATGTCCTTGGCGGAGAGGATTGGATTTCCCTCGTACTTCGTCAGGATGCTTCCTGCATCAATCATGGTCTCTCTTCCTCCTCCAGCCGGATGGCCCGACACAATGTCCGTTCCAAGGTCGATGTCATCATGATACCGTCGAATTTCACAGGAAACTACATCATGTTTAGCCTCTATTTGTACAAAATTATCTTTTTCATTTCCAGATCACATTCAGCAAAATATCATACAAGTTCAGCAACATCTTGATATCCGAAGCCGCTTCATTCCTGATACTGTTGAAGTGGAATCAGATTGTCGTCCGTCCGGCAGTTCTCCATTCTGTCTCAAATTGAGGTGCAAGCATGATCAACCAGGAGGAAATCCGTTCATCCCAGATGGCGCTGTCCTTGTCCGTGATCATTGTCGACAGCACACACAAGATTGATGCAGGCCTGCACATTCACGAGGAAATCGAGATGATCCACCTGATGGAAGGCTACATGCACTTTTATTTCGGTGACCAGCTGGTCCGCGTTTCCAAGGGACAGACCATCATTGTGAACAGTCTGATCGTGCACAGCAGCATGGCCATCCGGGGCGTCTACACGAAATACTGCAAGATCCAGTTCTGTCCGGGTGTGGTGTACGACATCAAGATGTCCGAATACAAGTATCTGACACCCTTCATCAACCACAATGCCTTCAGTTACCGGCTGCTTGACAACAAGACGAGTGATGGGGACCGATATTTTTCAAACCTGATGATCTCGGTGGCAACGGAATACTACGAGAAAAAGGTCGCCTATGAAATCCAGGTCAAATCGCACATGTTCGGCATTCTCGCCTATCTGTACCGGGCGAACATTCTGGCCTTCGACCACACTGCCAGCATTGGAAAGAAAAAGATGCTGCTGGTGAAATTCAACACCCTGCTGAAGCATATCGAGGAAAACTATGAAAAGGATATCTCGCTTCAGGATGCCTGCGGTATGATGAACCTGAACTACAACTATTTCTGCCGGCTCTTCAAGGAGGCGACCGGTAAACCCTTCATCCAGTATGTGAACTTCATCCGGCTGGCTGTCGCGGAAAAGCAGCTCCGCACCACGGACAAGCCCATCACGGAAATCACCTACGAGACTGGGTTTTCCAGCTGCAGCTATTTCGATCGGTCCTTCAAGCGTTTCAATGGGTACAGTCCGATTGCCTACAGGAAGAAATTCAGGACTTAGGTCTTGGAAAGAAATAACCTGCTCTATGAATTTCAGAAAACAATGGCCAAACCTGCCATTCTTTTCTGAAAAAGAGCAGGTAATTTCTTT
>JFJP01024514.1_pt1 | contig 15272 bp, 9 predicted proteins | sample 431651 | NCBI WGS metagenome assembly JFJP01 (sample SAMN02602958, study PRJNA72255) | Microbial mat metagenome, whole genome shotgun sequencing project. | biome: fresh water; feature: sink hole; material: water; isolation source: purple microbial (photo- and chemosynthetic) mats found in...
AAAATTTCCTGCCAGCCAAAATTTGCAGGACAATTTTTAGCCCAGACGGCGAATTTGTCGCACGCTTGATGCAAATCTCTCAGCATTAAAAGCCTAGTTTTTTCGTTGGCATATTCGATAGCTACGGCCGCCGACAAAGCTTTGTAAAACGCAAATACCGTAGTTTCATAAAGGGCTTCAATATAGCGCATCCAATCGGCGTGAGCCTGCGCAAACTCCCATGCCTTTAGCGGTTCGTTAAACAAATAGAGTAGTTGAAGTTTAAAATTAAGAAAATAAGCCAAGCCGTGTCCAAAAATGGCTCCAGGGGTATTCCAAAGCGTTAAATACTCATTTTCGTCATATTCGGCAGAGCTAAGCGATAGCGGATCGGCGCGTTCACCTTTTAGATTTTGAAGAAAAAATCCGCAAAAACGCTCAATCATCAAAAACGGAGAGCCGCTTTTTTCATAAAATGCTACGCTAATTTCATTCTCTTCAATTGCCCTATCAACGCCCGATGCAGCCAAAACAGTTTTGGGAATCATGGTGCGAGCGTAACCCGCAAATACCAAATTACCGTTTTCGACACCTTGCGTATATGCGGTTTTGTAGGTTTGTATCTGTTCGTGCAATGTATTTGCCCAGTGCATGGCGCATACGGCGTACAAAAAGGTAACTTGAGCGCATATTCTAGGGTTTGGAAAACGCTCAATTAATCGCATACTTAATTTGCCAAGCTCGTAAGCGCTCAGGTAGTCGTTGTTTTGCTGTATGATGACTACGGTGGACCACGCAAAACCTATGGACGACATTGCGTTGTGCCCATATCTCATAGAGCGCACGACGACCTCCATAACCACAAAAGGAAATAGAGTCGGCACGCCGATATAACTTCCGTCGGTTAGTATCGACATAAGCCTAATAACATAGTCTTGGTCGATATCCGATACCTCTTGAACGCTAATTAAATCGCATATAGCACGCTCGGCAACCATTGAATTGTAATCATCCATCAGTATCGCAAAACGCTTGCCCAAAGCATCCGCATCGTCATGATAAGGCAAATCTACTCCGAACAAGGCGAGGGATTCTCTGGCGATGTCGATTAGCTCGATATATCTACCTTGCCTGTTGTATTGAGTAATTTTTTGCAAATGAATGTCGGCTTTATCGTATTTGCTCCGTGACATCTCTAGCGCCTCGCCAAGCGACGCTTCCGCCCCCTCAAAATCACTAAGCAGATACTGGACATCTGCTTGTTCGCACATTATCTTCATTGTAAGTTCATACTCTGTTTGCCAACTATCGTGCGGCAAAAGACGCAATGCGGTTTGAAAGTGGCGCAACGCCGGTTCGTAAGCCGTAGAACTTTTGGCTTTATATCCGGCTTGTAGGTTGAGTTTAGCTATTGTTTGACGCTCAAGCGCATCGTTTATTTTGCTTTCAGCCATGTTAAAATGAGCCAATATGTCAAAAATAGCTTCGTCTATGCGCTCTTTGGCGACGCTTTTAAGCAGTAGCCTGCCTATTTTAAGATGCAAAAGCTCTACTTCTTGCTTGTCGATTAAAGAGTATGCGGCTTGCTGAACACGGTCGTGCAAAAAGCGAAAACCGCTGTCGGTTTGCAGTACTAGACCGGCGTGCAGGGCTTCCCAAATATCTTCACCGGCTTTTATTTCGTTTGTTTCAAGAATCGTGGAGAGTGTAGAGAGGGAAAATTTATTTCCTATGCAGGCCGCTAGGCGTAACGCTTGAATAGTTTTTGGCTCCATTCTTGATATTTTATCCGCCATCAACTCCACTACATTGTCGGCAACTCCGACGGAGATGATTTTGGATGTGTCCCATTTCCAAGAACGCACACTCGTATCCAACCAAAAAAGACCCATATAGTGCAGTTCTTTTAATAGTTGCGATATAAAAAATGGGTTACCGGCGGTTTTTTCCTGTAAAAGTCCGGCTAGCTCAAGCGTTTGAGCCGTAGTGCAAAGTAGCGTATCGGCTAGCAATAAGTTCAAATCTTCCAATTTTAACGGTGACAAAATAATAGTTTTCGGCGATATACCTACCTCTTTAATATTGCCCAGGGTGAGCATTAGCGGATGCGACGGCGATGTTTCGTTGTCTCGATATGCGCCGAGTATTAGTAGGTATCTCACATTGGATGAAGTCGCTAAAAGCTGCATTAACTGCAAAGACGGTGCATCTGCCCATTGTAGGTCGTCTAAAAAAAGCGTGAGCGGATGTTCGGATTTGGCAAAAACGCTGATGAAACGCACGAATGAAGAGGAGAAGCGGTTTTGCGCCTCTGCGGGGTCAAGTTCCGGCGGACGCACACAGGCTCCGGTTATCAGTTCTAGTTCCGGTATCACCTCTACTATAACACCCGTATTAACACCCAATACATCCAAGATACTCGTGCGCCAATATGCGACTTTCTCTTCCGATTCGGAGAGTATTTGCGTAACCAAAGCCCTGAATGCTTGAATAAACGCTGAAAATGGTATATCTCTTTGAAACTGGTCGTATTTGCCGGAAATAAAACGACCGCTTTTATTGGCAAGCGCCTTATGAACTTCACCGATAAGAGCCGTTTTGCCAATTCCCGAAAATCCACCGACAAGCAGTAGCTCGCTAGCCCCGACGGACGAGCGTTCAAAAGCTTTTAGCAGGATGCCAATCTCCTCATCTCTGCCGTATATTTTTTGAGAAATATGGAAACGAAGAGAGATATCCCGACTGCCTAGCTTAAAATCATCACAATCCGCTTCTTCGCACCACAACGAATAAATTTCGCCAAGGTCGTTTAATAGTCCATGCGCACTTTGGTATCTATCCTCTGCTCGTTTTTCCAAAAGTTTCATGACAATGTCTGATAGCACTTTTGGGGTTTTGTCCAAAACTTCAAGCGGCGTTTTGGGGCGCTTTGCGATATGGCAGTGAACGAGCTCCATGGCTTCGTATGAATGAAACGGCATTTGAGCCGTCAATAACTTGTAATAACAAACGCCCAGCGAGTACAAATCGGCACGAAAATCTATGGTTCTATTCATTCGTCCGGTTTGTTCAGGCGAAATATATTCCAAATTCCCCTCTATCAAATCCGGATCGCACACCTCTTGAACTTCTGTCTGTATTAAAGACGAAAGTCCGAAATCTGTTAATTTAATCTCTTTTGTGTCGGGATTAATCAAAAAATTACCTAAGTGCACATCTTTATGTATGACATTTGCGCTGTGCAGTTGAGCTAAGGACTCGGCCATTTGAAGCGCCAGTTCAAAAAATTCTTTAATGCCTAAGTGTCTATCGCCAACATACGCATTTAAGTCTATGGCCCCAAAGTCTTCCTCAACGATTGCAAATCCGGATCTATACTGAACAAGGTCTATAACCTTAATAATTTTGCTAAGCGCAAGAGATGCCAGTAGGTTGTATTCATGTTGAAAGCGCAGGTTTTCCCTAACCGACAACTTCTCTGCTGCCGGTATTTTAACAACTATGCACTCTTTCGATATTTCGTTTATCACACGAAAAACCCTGCTATTTGGACCCTCGTACAACAGATCGTTAAGCGATAAATTTTGAAATTCAACCATTACGCACCCAATTTAGTATTAAGATCAAAAGCTCTTTCTCAATGTCAAAAAGAAATTCCTACCCTCTCGTACCGTGCCATCGTTAAAAGATACGCTGTTTTTGTATAGATAGTTTGTATAGTAGTAGCTTGGCATTCTGATAGTGTTATTTTGGATATTGTTGATTGCAAAAGCTATCTCCGTTTTTGGCGCCAACTGCCAGTTTATATTGATGTCTGTGGTTACATTTGCGGGGATAGTGGTATCAATCCTTCGTTCGTCTTGATTTTGCGTAGTAGAGCTGTAATGCAGATGTTTGATGCCAAAGCTTAGGTAATTTGTTGGAGCGTAGATATACCACGCCTTGTACATTATCGGGGATATATCCGGCATCGATTGAGTGTTGAAACTGTCCGTAGAATAATATGTCGTTTTATTAAAGCTTGCGTTCAGAGATAGTTTGTGCGCTAAGTTTGGCGTGAATGTATACTCTAGCTCTACGCCTTTTGAAAACCTCTTTGGATAGTTGGTGAAGCCGATTGGCGTATACGGGTCATTTTCCATATCTATGACATTGCTTAGCTCGGAGTAGTAGCCATTAAAGGATAGACGATGGGTGCCGTTTGGTCTATAGATAAGCATTGCGTCTAGCGAACGAAGCTGTTCTTGCTTCAAAGAGGCTGGTCCCGCAGCCCATTCGTTGTAGTGCGTTACTGCATATTTCTCTATAAGCGTAGGCGCCCTAGAGCCTGTACTCGCTATTAGCTTTGTTATCACGGAGCTATCGTCAAACCACCTTGTAGCAACACCGACTCTTGCGTTATACTGCATATCCATATCGTCGTGTTTGTCGATTCTGGCACCCACAATAATATCAGTACCCTCTGATAGTTTATAGATATTATCGATAAAAAAAGAGCCGGTTGTACGGTGCGTGCCGTCTTTTATGTAGTAGTTGTTTTGAGGCACATCAAACATCGGCTCGTGAGTTATGTCTTTTGTCATGTCAAGCGTAGCCATATTGGTAAAAACAAAATCTTCCACACTTGAATGAAAACTGCTTTGGCGTAGCGCAGTGGTAGCAATACCCGCCCCCACAGAGAGCTCGTTGTCCAAAAACTTATTAAAACGATGCGTAGCTTCCGCATAATATGTCGTCTCGGCGTACTTAATCTCCACTGTCGCATCTTCATGCATACCCACAAGACCACTGCCGGATGCCCTTGCTTCTATCCAATATTTGGGTCTTGGCGCTTCGTTTAGCCTATAGGCATAATCCTTAATACCGAACTTGCCGGACAATACTCCGCTCACAAGAGGTTTGTTATATGAGATTTCGGTAGTAAAAAGCTGATTAGTCTGTCCTGTGTCCTCGGTCGGCTCTAGCCTCTCTTCAAGGCCGTAGTAGTTGCCTTGCCAACTTTTTTTGACTCTTGTGGACCACGCCAGATTCTCATTTTTGATAGTAAAACCTGCCCCAAAATCATCAAACGCTTCGTTTGTTCTGCGCTCTCTTGGAAAAGTCGCCGGACCGTCTACATAGGTAGAATCAAGATAAAGTTTTCGCTGTCCGCCTTGATAGTAGCCGTCGGCTAGATAGCTTATACCGTTTTTTGTCGTGCTAAATACGCCGCCTATTTTCTTCGAATACCAACTTCCGCCACCTACAAAAAGCTCATTATTTGCCGACTTTGTTATAATATTTACAGCTCCGTAAAACGCTCCCGTACCGTACACCGTAGAGCTAGGTCCCCTCAATACTTCAATGCGATCAATAAGCTCGATAGGCAGATCCATGACAAAACTTGACGAGCCGCTCACCTCGCTACCCACGGCTACGCCGTCTATGAGTATTTTTACCTTATCGGATTTATCGGCATTTGGATTTCTATACCCTCTAAAAACCGTAGTCGGTTGACCGAATTGATTGATAAACACCTGCACGCCCGGTATCAAGCTTAGTGCATCGGAGACTTTTTGCACGCCCAAAGCCCTCATGTCACTTCCGCGAAGAACCGATACGACAGATGGCACATAATCTACATTTAACTTTGTTTTTGTGGCAATCTGAGTAGTTTCGTCAAGAATTTGCTCAAGCGTATCGGCAGCATTTGCGACCATAGTCGTCAGCAACATAGCTGCGGCAAAACTTTGCGTGGTTTGTCTATGTTTCATATCAATTCACTTTTTATAATAATTGCTTCATTGTACTTTTAAACACATAACACATCCGCAATAAGCTCTTTTGCGCTCAAATCTTCTATCAAAATTTTGAGATTTTTGAGCGTAAACAGTCTGAGGCTCTCTCCCTTTTCTTTTTTAAACTCGGTTGAAAATCCATTTTTAGAGAAAACAACAAAAATATCAGGGGCTAGCTTGGCTCTTGTGCAACTCTCTTGGAGTTTCGTTAGCACGCTTTTGCCTACTTTTGACTTGGAGTATCTACATGTACCTGCGACCGTCTTGCCGGACTTCGTCTGCGCCAATATCTCTATCTCGTCGTTTTTGTCCCAGTATGAGCCGATTTTCTCTATGCTATCTTCCGCAAAGCTTTTTTTGACCAGCGCCAGCACAAGGGATTCGTATGTCGAGTCAAAAAACGACTGCTTCGTATTTTCCCATCGCTCTTCAAACTCGCTGTAGTCACCGTCTCTAATCCCCTTGTAATACGGCGAGACAAATGAAAACCAAAAACGCATAAAAGGTGAAACAAACAAAAGTCGCTCGGAGACCTCTTCGCTCGCATCGGCAGGCTCTTCTTGGGATTTTTCCGGGCGCAATAGTCCGTTTTCAATCAAAAAAGCGGCAGCGCTCTCTCCGTCTTGTCTACTCAAAGAAGCTCTTTTGAATGCTGAGTACTCCCGCCTGTCTCCAGTGGAGAGCGCCGTAAGCAGTGAGTGGTAAGCTTTGTTATTTTGAGTGATTTTGGTAATGTCGCCGTGGATATAGCGGTAGTTTGTAAATATCCTCTCCTTGATTAGCCAATCAAGCGGCTTCGTCATGTCCACACTCCACCCCGTCCCACCGAAAACAGAGAAGTACTCTATCGCTTTTTCAATGTTGCTAGCTTTGTTTTGAAAGCAAAAAGAGCGGAACTGCTCTATTGGTGTGTGTTGTGTTGACATAATTATAAGACCTTTTAATATTTTTTTTCGTTCAAAAGCTTATAAGTATCTATACTGCCGTCTCTTCTTCTCGGTAGCGGTTTTTTTTCTTCTGTGTTGTTTTTATCTTTTTTGCGTTCGGCAAATTTTTTTTGAACTATTTGGTCATAATACGCCCTGCCCTTAAAAATCGTTTTTCCGACGATGTTCTCTTGCCTAGTAGTAGTATGATTTGTATCTGCATACAAAATAGAGATTGAGCAGCAAAATGTTAAAAATAGACCGATAAAAATTCTCATCATAATATCTCCCACTAAAATCCAAAATGTTCTAACAGTTTACCACTTTTGGCCAACAGATTAAAATAATCAACTGTTCTTGTTTTTTCACTTCTTAATTTCTCTAGCTCGGCAGCATTTACTTGTCTTTGCGCCTGAAGCAGTGTTACCAAATCTTGACTTGAGAGTCTAAATTTTTCCCAATATGCGTCGGCCATTCTTCTGCTCGCATTAATCTCAGTATTTAGGGACTCCAGAGCCCTAGAGTTTGTATGCACGGAATTAAACAACTTTTGAGAATTCCATTTCGTATCCTTCGTCATATACTCTAGATTAAAAACGAGTCCAGAAACTTCACTTAAAAGTCTGGCCGTTTTTGCCTCTGCTCTGCCGCCCGTATAGAGGTTGTAGCTTAGCACAAGTTCGGCGGTCGTATCTCTATTGTTTCCTTTTTGAGTCGGGTCTATAAGGTCGTTTCTAAATTTTCGCATATTTGTTAGAGTGAAGTCCACTTTTGGCATATCCGCCACCTTGCTTACAAAAACCTCTTTTTGCTTTCCCTTTATCTGTGTTTTTATGATAGAAAGGTCCGTATTGTTCGCTCTGATTTCGTCATAAACATCATCAAACGATTTGAGCTTCACACCAAAGTCGGTCTCATAAGGAGACAAAAGTTCCGTTCTTGTGCCCGTTAAAAACTCGTAATAATCTTTTGAGTTGTTATATGCCGACTCCGTATTTATAAGCGCCGTTTTTGCATTCGATACGCTAGCCATTATAGAGCCTTCATCGCCTGCGGTTGCCGCTCCGAACTGTTTTTTTATTTTTACTATTTCAAGAATTTGCAAGAGCTTATCAAAGTTATTTTGATTGACCTCTATCGATAGTCTTCCGTATACAACGCTAAGATAGGCATCTATGAGCTTCAGCGTCTCCTCTTCAAGTATACCCTTTAGTCTCTCTTCTTGCTCTTTTTGAGTTATTTGCGACTTTTGTACGGTGGCTATATGCATACCCGACGAAAACAGATTGTAACTAAGAGTCGCATCGCCTTGAAGCTGCTTGTAGTCTTGCGTCTCATATCCTTTTGAACCCTTCTGCGTAGCCGTGGCGGATAGATTTACCTGCGGTAGGAAATCGGCAAACGCCTCCCTGGTCGAATATTTTGCTTGCAACACTTTTTCTTTTGCCTGCTTAATCCGATAGTTTGAGTGGATAGCCACATCTATCGCCGCTTTGAGCGTGGCTTTATTTTCAAAAATAACGCTTTTATTGTCATCTTTTGCAGCCGTTGTAATATTTGTATCGACAAATACCGTCGTCGTGTTGAAATCACTTTCATTTGTATCGTCGCTTAGTATCTTTTTTATCTCAATCGGCGCCCCCTGCTCATCCGCAAAAGAAACACCGACAATGCTGCCCACGATGGTTGCATATAATAAACAATGCTTTAAAAAACTAAATTTTATCACCATAAGCTCACTTACTATCTATCTTAATATATCCAAACTCATAGCTTAGCCGCTCGGTAGGCTTATAATTTATCTTTACTTTACCTTTCAATTCCGGTATAGCATCTAGGTTATTTTTTAGGCTAAGTATTCTTCCGAGCGAAACCTGTTTTGTCTGCGTAGAGCTGATAAGTTTTTTTGAGTCGCCGATAGAGACAATAAATACCGTTGAAGGCTTCGCCTGCAAAATTCTTTGCATCATATCGGCCGTCTGTCTGACAATATCTTTATTCAAGAAATACTCATTATTCTTAAAAGCTATAACCATGTCCGCCTCTACAAAGGTAGCTTCGGCGTATTTTTGGCTTTTTTTGCTAAGCGTATTCTCCTCTGTTTTCTCGCTTTCTACATTTATATCTTCTTGCTTTTTTTCCTGCTTCTCCTCTTTGTTCTGCTCCTTATACTCCTCTTTGTTCTGCTCCTTATATCTGTTATCTTCACTCTTATCGTTATCTTTTTTCTTCTCTTCCTCTAGCGCTACTATGGTTTGATTGCTGTCTATCTTTGCATTAAATTGCATATAGTAGCCGACATTCACAAACATAATCAAAACAAACAAAAGTAAAACAAGAATAACCGATGAAAACAAATCTACATACGCTATAAATGGATTCATTTCACCGTTATCGCCGCCGCCTGCCATTTAGTTCCTTGCTTCGCTAGTTTTTTGTAAATAGTGAGCCGAAAAATCCTTTTTTGGATTCTCCGCCGCCGCTACCGCTCTGTAATCCAGAAATACCTTCTGCGGAAAGCTTGCTCAACATATTTTCTATATTTTTTATAGACTCATTCATGGTTTTTATCTCAGCCTGGGCATCCTCTATTTTTGAACCCAACTCCAAAATAATAGCTTTGTTGTGCCTATCACTGTTTTCTTTATCAACAAGGTCAGACTTTATTCGCTCTTGTGAATATTTTGAGACAAGCCCTTCAATGCCTGACAACCTCGATGACATAGAGTCAAAAGTCTTAACCGACTTACCGAGCTGGCTAACATCTTTTAAAAGCTCAATCATTTTTGTCTGATTTTGATTTTGTTTTTTACTCTCTTCTTCTTCCGATTTTGAAAATGTTTTCAAGATGTTTGTTTGGCTTCTAATTCCATTTTCTACTAGTGATAAAGCCCCACCTAGCTCTTCTCTTATGGCAGAAAGCTCATTAATGCCCATTTTTTGTGTTGACGATATTTCACCTACGGCAGTAGCATCTTTTGCCATTCTATTATCCATCTCGTTTAGAGTTGCGGCTATCGATTGCATTGCTGAGACGAGTTTGTGCCCCAAACTATCCTGAGAAGTCGCAAAATTATTGATTACCTGCATCTCTTTGTTTACGCTAGAGTCAACTTTTTCTAGCGCATCGACAAACTCGGCATGCATTTTTTCTTTATCTTTCCTGCTTCTTTCGTTAAGCTCAACCAAGGACTCTATACTCCTATGTTCGCCTTCTATTTTTCTATCTACGCTTTCCATATTTTTATTCAGCGAAACAAGAGAGTGCACGCTTTGCTCGAGCAGCCTTCCATGGTTTTCAAATATATTTTGCAAAACAACTTCGTCATCCACGCTTTTTTTCAAGGCGCCATCTTGAGACTCCACAAGCCTAGACAAAAGCGTCTCCACCCTAGCGGACGCCTCTTCTTGTTTTTGAAGTGTCGTAGTTGCAACGCCTCTGTCGTTTTCTAGAATATTTTTTATAGAGATAAGAGAGTCCGCCATTAATTGCGTATTATCGCCGGATTTTGATAGCTTTGCTATTTCAGTCGTGAAACTATCCATTTGCTCTATGAAAATATCCATAAAGCTTTTTCTCTGATCCGGCAGATTTATACTTCCGGCGGAAGAGCCGCCCATATTTTCAGGAGCTACATCGATAATTCTATCTTTTAGCCAATCCTCTATCCCACTTATTAGCGTATCTTGGTATCTAAAAAGGATATACCCGTTGATACCGAGAATAACGGCCGCCACAACACCGAATAGCGAGGCTCCGAAGCCTATAGCCATACCTGAGATAGGGCCGGAAAAATCCTGCATAACTTGCTTAATATCTACATTATCATTGAGCCCCAAGATAATCTGCCCCATGTGGTCAATCGCCTCGACGAGACCGACAAATGTACCCAAAAGCCCTATCAGCATCGCCGTGTTGATAAAAAAGTTGATATATACTTTTTGTTTTTGAAATTTACCCTCTAGCCAGTCTATGATATTTCTGGACTCCTCTTGGGTAAAGAGCATTTTTTGCTGGCTTTTTCTGCTTTGGAGCATGTGTGCGATATTTGCCGGCAAAATGGAGTCGATACTTCGTAGATAAAACTCGTATCCTGTTTTTTTATAGGCTAACGCCCCAAATGTACCGCCTAGCATCACTATGCCGTAGCCGCTTATTATTTGATACAGCGTACCGACGGCAAGCAGACTCAAAATAGCTGAGCTAAAAATAATGGTCGCCATAAAAAAAGTACCCAGGAGCTCGGCATTTGCATACACTATATAAAGCACAAACAGCCATGTAACAAAATAGGCTTTGAGAACTTTGATTCTTTTCATAAAGTGCAAATCCTTAAATTAATACAAAAAAATAATTAGTTTTTACTATTTTAAACAAACTTCCTTTAGAATACGGGTTTGGCGCCATAAAATAATATTCCGGAAGTGCAAATGAGTAAGCAAAAAACACTGAAAATATTAACGACAACAATTCTTGCTCCGCTTTTTATCGGCGGGTGCTCATATAAAAGCGATTGCTATACGCCAAAAGCAAAGCAGAACTACGAGAAAAAAACCTGCTATCAGTATGATGAAGCGATGATTTCAGACCATAGATTTGTTTATATGGACGGCTCTGCATGGATGCAGTACGAAAAAAGGTTTTTAATAGACGCTAGAGACTTCAATATCACGGTAAACGAAACAAACTCCACAAAAACCGTAAAATTTGTCGTTTTACCCTCAGACCATCCTCTTGAACCTTTTTCAAATCTATTAATCAATATAGACAACCTCAAATCATTTGACAAAATAGAATCTCTATCGTATGCGGCAACAAATCCGCAAAACGAGATAAACCCGCAAACACTAGGCTACTTCAGTATAAAAGCGCTAAATAATATTTTGGGACTTGCAAAAAGCAAAGATACGGAAGAGAACAAGACCCGCTAAGCGGGGTCTGTCAAATCATCAATACCAAAAGCGCAACTACAAGACCGAGCGCCGCCGTAGTAAGACCCGTTGATATGCCTTTTACCATTTTCGGCAGACTATTGTCTTGCATTATTCTCTCTGCTATGACAAATACGCCGACCCTTTTGCCGTCCGGATTTAAAATAGGTTTTGCAAGTATGAAATACTCATCAGTCAATACATATTTTTGCTCCACAACCTTTACAAAATCAACCTCTGCACTTTTTTGTAAGAAATCCCCATCGGTTCTTGCCTGCACACTAATTTCAGACTTGCCTACGGGCTGGTATCTAAACTCTTGCACTCTCTTCATATCCAAAAAGTCTTTGTCTAGCAAAACTTGAAAAATCTTACCGTTTGTTTCGTAAGCATCAAACAAAAAATCGGTGTTTTTCTTAAACTCTAATACACCGACGCCTATCGGAAAGGCCGCTGTCAGATATGTGTGTCCGTCTTTATACTCAACGCCTGATACAGGCTCATTGGAGGCGACGGCTTTTTGAAGTATTTTTGAGTCGTACTGTCTATCGACTGCTATCACACCATCCAAAGACGAAGCTATTTTTTTTAAATCTTTTGAATAAAAATCAATCACGACTTCACTCTTACTAATAACGCCCATATTTTCGGCCGTTTTTTTGAGCAACGCAGTAATTGCGGCGCCATTTCCGGCATTTGATAGCGTCGCCGCCACTGTTTGATTTTGGATACTAAAACTTCCTGCGAGCATAAGTTTTTGGGTGGTATCGTTAATTTTCATTTCCAAATCATAAAAATAACTAGCATTTGTAGATTCGTATAGGTTTTTGGCGGCTCTCGTCGTCATAGAGTTGAGGTAATAGAGCGTGCCCAGTATGCCTACGATAGATAGCGCTGTTAGCGTATTAAACCATAGAGCCTTATTTTTTTTGAGTTTTTCAAGCAACGCCTGAAGTTTCAATATTGTTCCGAACATCTAAAAAATCCTCCATTTTTTTTAAAAAGCTTTAATTGCGGCTGGTCTTTATGTTTGTATTTATGGCTCTAGCATAGCGTTTTGCCCTATTCGCTTGATAGGTAAAAAGATATAACCAAGCACTGTCTTTTTGCCGGTAATAATATTTACATTTGCTTCCATACCTGGCATTATCGGCAAATCCTTACCGAGTCTATCCTTTGCCGCCTTGACTTTTACGGCGTATAGTATCTCGCCTTTTTGGTTTGTAGAGCTGTCCGGACTTATATAGATGAGTTCGCCGTCTATTTTGCCGTATCTAGCATAGTCGTATGCGGTTATCTCTATATTTGTTTTTTGCCCCATCCACACTCTTCCCCTGTCGGAAGCTTTTATGTTTGCCTCTATCGTAAGACCCTCCCCCAAAGGCGTCACCTCCGCTACTTTATCGCCGGGTTTAATAGCGCCGCCTATCGTATGAAAATACAATTTGTTGACTATTCCGTTAACCGGAGATGTTATCAGTAGTCTTTTGGTTCTATCGGTGCTTGCAACACTTTGCTGTGATAACTGGCTTATTTTTAGCCTCACATCCTTTAGTTCGTTTAATAGCTTTGATTGCAGCTCAGACCTGACGGAGCCTAGCTCAAAAGAAGCCTCTTTGTATTTGCCCTGCACTACCGGAATTTGGTTTTTTACTTCGTCTATCTGCGTAATGAGATTTTGTTTTTTGGCCATCTCCGCCAAATACTCTTTTCTAGAACCGGCACCCGATTTCATAAGTTGTTCGGCTATGTATGCATTTTCTTTGGCCATATCAAGCTCCAAAGAGAGGTTTTTTTGCTTTATCTCTAGCTCTCTTAACTCGTATTTTCTCTGTTCGGCTTTTTGTAAAGAGCTATTTAGTCGTTCAGACATATTGAGTCTCTCGCTATTGAAAATTAGCATCTCATTTTGTACTATCTGAGGATACTTATCACTTATCTCTTTGCTAAAAACTAGACTCCTGCCCTCTATCAAAGATGATAACCTCTGCTCTTTTGCTTGCAACGAGACCTGTTCCAAATCTTTTTCTTTTAAATCCGCCGTAAAAAATGCTTGGTCAAGCTTGTATATAGGCTGTCCCAAGGCTACTTTGTCGCCCTCTTTTACCAGCATTTCAGCGACTATACCGCCCTCCATATGCTGAAGGATTTTTGTCTGACCTGACGGCACCACCTTGCCGTCTCCTCTTACCACCTCATCTATCTCCGAGAGCGCCGCCCACAGCAGAAATACAAAAAAGAAAAGAGCGATAGGAACCACGGTAATATAATAATTCCACCGCTTTTCCAGCATCATTTTGCTTATCATTTGGCTCCTGCCTGCACAGGCGACTGTAGCTGCCCCAATATTGCATCTCTTGGTCCATCAGCGACTATCCGTCCATTATTTACGACTAGCACCCTATCTACAAGGTCGAGAGCCGCAAAACGATGCGTAATGACGATAAGCGTCTTATCTTTTACCACAGGTTTTAGATGTTCTACCATCTCTCGCTCCAACCCCACATCCATACCCGTTGTCGGCTCATCAAGTATCACAATAGGCGGGTTGTTGATAAGCGCACGGGCTAGACCCACAAGATGCCTTTGCCCCACAGAGAGTCTAGAGCCGCCCTCTCCGACCTGGAAGTTTTCACCCTCTCCGGATCGTTTTACTAGCTCTTCTAGCCCTGTCATTGCCAAAAGTTTTATAAGAGCATCCTTGCCCACTTGCTTACCTATCTCTATATTGTCTTTGAGTGTTCCGGCAAACAAAAACGGCTCTTGCGGCATTATCCCGATGTTATCTCGAAGCTCTACCGGATGAATCGTATTTATCTCATGCCCGTCAATAAAGATAGTTCCTGATTTTGGAGCGTCAAATCCTGCCAAAAGTCTCAAAACAGTGCTTTTGCCGGCTCCGGTTCGACCTATAAACCCGACTTTCTCACCCGCTTTTATTTTAAATGTAGCAGCTGTCAATGAGGGTTGTTTTGAGCCGGAGTATGTGAACGAAACATCGTTAAACTCTATATCTCCGTGCAGTTTTTTGATGCCTAGCTCTATATGTTTTTGAGTCTCCAACGGAAGATGCCAAAATCTATTCAAAGACTCCAATGACTCCCTAAACTCTTTGTATTTGCTAAAAATCCCAGATATGCTAACGATAGGAGCCATAGCTCTGCCTACTAGAATACCTACAGCTATAAGGGCGCCGATACTAAGGCTTTTGTCTTGAATAAGATATACGCCGACTACCAAAGTAAATACAGTAGCCATCTGCATAACCACATACGAAAGATTGGTTGCCAAACTTGAATGCATCTGAATTTTTAGATTCAAAAAATTATAAAAATTGACAAGCTGCCGCCACTTAAAAAGCCGTTTCGTAGTTGCATTGGTGAGTTTGAGCGTCTCTATCCCTTTTATCGTCTCAAAGAGATAGTTGTGCTTGACCTGACCGTCTTTGAAAAGCTTGCGACTAAGTCCAAAAATAGGTATATGAAACGCCATATTAATACCTATAATCACCGCTCCGCACACAAGCGTTATAAGCGCCATCGATGGAGATATAATAAAGATAACAACAAAAGTGAGCAGCACAAAAGGCAGATCAAGAGCGGTAGTAATCGTCTTTGACATAAAAAAATCACGCACCTGCGCAATCTCTTTAAACAAA
>JFJP01038883.1_pt1 | contig 15272 bp, 13 predicted proteins | sample 431651 | NCBI WGS metagenome assembly JFJP01 (sample SAMN02602958, study PRJNA72255) | Microbial mat metagenome, whole genome shotgun sequencing project. | biome: fresh water; feature: sink hole; material: water; isolation source: purple microbial (photo- and chemosynthetic) mats found in...
AAAATCAGGAATACCGTCAACGCTCGCACAACATGCTGCTAAGTTATTGGATCGATTTTGGATTAATCGGTCTGATATACATTTGTTTAGCGCTGACTTTACCTGTTGTGCTGGAACGGAAGACCAAAAGCTTGCTACTGATGGTTTTTACGCTGATCGTGTGGATTTCGTTTATGAATGAAGATACACTGAATAACCACGATGCCATTTCTTTCTTTGCCTTTTTTTATCCTTTGTATTTATACAGTAGCCCCAATTCTTCCCTGGATTTTGGAAAAGAATCAACTGCAAAGTGACAAGTAGAAAAAATATACGTATCGATTCTTTTTCCTCTTCGTTGGAGAAGTCTGGAGAAACCAGCCGACTTTCCTTGGGCTTTTTTTATCGCGATGTTTTAGACGTTGCTCCTGAATTGCTTGGTAAAAACCTGGTACGGCAATTTGATGATGGGCGGATTGTAAAATATCGAATTACTGAAACTGAAGCTTATCGCGGCATCGAAGATCGTGCTTGTCATGCAAGCAAAGGACGGACAGCCCGCACTGAAGTTATGTTTCAGGATGGCGGTACGGTATATGTTTATCTTATCTATGGTCAATACTGGATGCTTAATTTTGTAACGGGTCGTGAAGTAGATGCTTCAGCTGTATTAATTCGTGGTATTGATGGTTTTTCGGGCCCTGGCCGGGTCGGGCGTGAGCTGTTACTCGACCGTTCGTTTTATGGCGAAAACCTGATCACTTCGCCACGAATCTGGGTGGAAGATGCCGCAATAATTGCGGAAATACAAACCTCAAAGCGTATTGGAATTGATTATGCGGGAGACGATTGGGCTGGAAAATTGTGGCGGTTTTATTTCTGATTATTTGAATCTTTTCAGTAAAAAATCGTGGTTGAAAAGCAGGTGGAATCCATAACTGTATGAAAGATCACCAGTTGGGATATCAAGAAATGTTTCAACCTGAAAAGCGACACGGGCATCACTATCGATTTTTCGTTGCCAGAAATAGTTGGCCGACACCATCGAACGATCGGCCTGACTGAAAGTCGGATCGCTGTCGGAAGATGATTGATAAAGCAAACGTCCTTTGGGTGCAATAAATTGGAAAGCATTCCAGTAGCTCACCGAGATTCGCGAATTACGGGTTTGAGCGCTTACTTCGAGTAAATAAGCATGTCCTTTCCCAAATGGCAAGGTGTTCGATTCCTGAGTTACGGCTTTATAGCCAAACCAGGAGCCGTTTAGGTTGATGGTTTTTATTTTTTGTCCAACATTAAAGGCCATTTCCCAACCCGCAGTCGTATTGGCATGGGTCTGAACACTTGGCCGAACTCCATTTACACCCGAGTTAATCTCACCTCCCTGGTGATAAAACAACAGCTGAACCGGAAGTTTAACCGACAACACTGAATTCTGGTAAACTTTATAATTGGCAGATAGCCCAGCCGTAAAATGCTCCTGAAACGAATCTTTCTTTTGGATAAACTGTTCCCAGTTAATCCAGGTTTGCATATCGAGTTTATCGCTTGAATAAAGGAATTGCAGTCCGGCTTCCGGAGTGTCGGTATACGATCGCTCAGGCTCCCAGAGTTGTTCGGCTAATCCATGTTGGTTGTTTGCGTCAAGATTTCCTGTAACGACCGAAAAGTGGTCGGAAAACCGATAGCGAGCCGTGAACCAGGGAAGCGCTTTGGACAATCGATCTTTTCCGTTGTATTTAACCAGATTTGCTCCGGCTTCCAAGTAAAGACCAGTGACTGGTGAATAGGTAAGTTTTGGTCTCAGCATAGCTCCGGGAAGAGTGTATCCATCGACAAAATTTCCTAAGTATTCGTTGTTTTGGAAAAATCCCAGACTTTCGAACCTGAAATTCAGCTCACCTTCCTTAACATCTTTGACATCCTTGTACGAGGATACAAAATCCTGAAAATTCAGAACGGGAAGCGATTGTCCGTTTAGCTGGGTCACTGCCAGGATCAAACAAAATATGTACAGGAGCTTCTTCATAATTTAAACCATTTGCAAATCAACAATACTGACCTCCATTTTTGAGGCAAGGGAAGCATGCTATTTCTTTGGAAGTATAAACCTATCGTACAAAAATAAAAGAACAACTGCACTTAATGCCAATGAACTAAAAATAATCCAAATCGATTGTGGATGGTAGCTATTCCATAAAAAATCGGTTAACTGCTGCTGGCTGAAATTCATCTGACGTGCAGCTTCGTTGAGATAATCAGTTTTGGTAAACGAATCGCCAATTTCGGGAATGGACAAACCACGTTTGACCACTTCTGCGTTCAAAAGGAAAAGTTTATCGGCCACTTTTTCGTAAGGTGCTCCTGAAAGATATCCGGCCATTTGATGCCCCAACGCAATGGCCAAAAAGGAAGAGCCCATGTAAAGTGCCTTTTTGTCGGAGGGAGCAATCCGGCCAACATATTCGGTAAATTTAGGGGAGCTACTCATTTCACCCAGACTAAAAATCAACACCCCAAACAACACCATCCATCCACTTTGCACACCGAACATCAGGAATAAACCGACCGATAAAACCAAAATTCCACCCATCATGGCGTTAAGCGGTTTGAAACGCATCACAAAAGCAGAAATCCCAATTTGAAGAGCAATGATGAAAAACGAATCCATACTACTCAAGGTTACTGCCGAAATGGTTCCTGATTCGGTACCGATAAGCCTTGCAAAAGCAGGGAGAATGGAATGAATTCCATTGTAAAGAACGGCTGTGTTTACCCAGTCTTCCACAAAATTTGGAAATGTGTAATACAGTTGATTAAAGGCAGCCCAAAAGATTGACATGATAATCAAGAATAAGCTGTATCTCCAGTTTATAATCGTGTGAAAAATATTGATAAAGGGCTGAATAATTGAGTCGAGCAATGGTGTTGATACTTTCTCTTGCTTGGGTTCCTTGAAAAATAAGAGCGTGATCAGAAAGTTGATGGCTATCGCGACAATGGATAGCATAAAAACGAAGTTCCAGCCTTTCCCCAGCACAATTCCGGCAACAAACGGACCAATAAAACCGCCGATATTTACCATCATGTAAAAAATGCCAAACCCAATAGACGCCGTTTCTTCATTTGTCGTTTTCGAAATCATGGCTGAAATTATGGGTTTAAAAAAGGCTCCTCCCACACAAATCCAAATAAACGAGATAAAAACCATCTCATAACTATCGAATTGTTGGATCATGTAGAACCCGGATGCATAGATCGAGAAAGCTAAAAACAGAACCCATTTATATCCTATTTTATCGGCAATTGCTCCCGTGAGGATAGGCAATAAATAAAGCAACATGGAACCAGTTCCCATAATGGTTCCCTTTTCGACCGGAGAAAATCCCATTGCTCCCGTTTCTTTTGAACCCACCAAAAAAAGGCCGAACCCCATGTAAAAACCATACCAGGCATAACGTTCGAATAGTTCGATAATGTTGGAGATCCAAAATATGGAAGGGTATTTCTTAAAAATCTGAAGTTTTGACATTGAATACGTCTTAAAAAATTAGGTGCACAAAATAGTAAAAAAAGGAAAGGGAACGACGCAGAACCGTTTAAGATGATTGTTTGACTCGACCAGCCTTAAACTACAGTCTTTCCGGCACATTAAGAATAATTAACGAATAAGACCAAAAGGCAAGCCCATTAAAACAAAGCTTTTACTATTTTTGTCTTCCTTTTTTAATTAACAACACGTTAAAGATGAAATTTTCAAGAACAAAAAAAGCGGGGATTGTAATTGTTGGGATTTGCGCTTTCGCTATTAGCTTTTACAGCTTTAAGCCAGACGACAAAAATTTCCAGATAGCTAAGAATCTCGATATTTATTATACACTTTTCAGGGAACTGAACCTCTTTTATGTCGACGATGTTGACCCCGATAAATTGGTGAAAACCAGTATTGAGAAAATGCTCGAATCGCTTGATCCTTACACCAACTATATCCCCGAATCGGATGTGGAAGACTTCAAATTCATGACAACCGGAGAATATGCCGGTATTGGAGCATTAATCAGCAAACAAAACGGTAAAATTTTGATTGCAGAGCCTTACGAAGGATTTCCGGCGCAAAAAAGTGGACTTAAGGCCGGAGATGTTTTGCTCGAAGTTGCCGGAAAATCAACCGAAAAACTTTCAACCGAAGATGTGAGTGCCTTGTTAAAAGGACCTGCCAACAAAGCTATCGTGGTTAAGATACAGCGCTACGGGCAGAAGAAACCTATGGAAATTGAGATCATTCGCGAAAAAATCCAGATTGATCCGGTTCCTTATTACGGAATGCTTGACAAAGAAACCGGCTACATTCGTTTATCGAATTTTACGGTTGATTGCACCGAGCGTGTTAAAATGGCATTTATTGAGTTGAAAGAAAAACAAGGTGCCAAATCGCTGGTTCTTGATCTTCGTTCAAATCCGGGAGGGTTATTGAACGAAGCTGTTCGGATAGCAAACCTATTTATCCCAAAGGGCCAGGAGATTGTAAGCACAAAAGGTAAAGTGAAACAATGGGACAAAATATACACCGCGACCGAAAACCCTATCGATACGGTAATGCCCATAGCCGTTTTGGTAAACCGAGGATCGGCTTCGGCTTCTGAAATTGTTGCAGGAGCCATTCAGGATCTCGACCGTGGAATGATTCTTGGAACACGTACATTTGGGAAAGGACTGGTTCAAACAACCCGCGATCTGAGCTATAATGCCAAACTAAAAATTACAACAGCCAAATATTATATTCCAAGCGGGCGTTGTATTCAGGCACTCGATTACACCCATCGGAATGAAGATGGAAGCGTTGGAGTTGTCCCGGATTCATTAATTTCAAAATTCAAAACTAAAAAAGGACGTGTTGTTTTTGATGGGGGGGGAGTTGTTCCTGATTTAACGGTAGAAGATGAAATGCTCAGTAATTTAGCCATCCATTTGGTAACTCAATCGAAAATTTTTGATTTTGCGACTTATTACAACAGTAAAACCGAAAAGATTGCCTCTCCGGAAGAATTTGTTGTTACACCTGAAATATATGCTGATTTTGTTCAATTTATAAAAGGTCAGGATTTCAAATACGAATCAAGAACTGAACTGGAATTAAATAAATTGCTTGAAATCGCGAAGCGTGAAAAATACTATGATATTTCGAAGGATGAATTTGAAAATCTGAAGGGGAAGCTGGGTCACAACATCGATCAGGATCTGGAACATTTTAAAGCTGAGATTTCGGAGTTGCTGACCGATGAAATTGTATCGAGATATTATTACCAAAAGGGAGCTATAAAAGCTGCTCTACGCGATGATCAGGACGTGAAAAAGGCATTGGATATTTTACTTAAGCCTACAGAATATGCAGCCATTTTTGCCAGCGGAAAAATCATTAAAGACACCTCTTCAAAAGCTACAAAAACAGCAGAATAACGAATGGAACAAGTCGTTTCCCCAGAATAAAGGCAAAATAAAACCCGAAACACATTTTCTGTTTCGGGTTTTATTTTTATTTCGAATACCTTGAATGGGTTATTACAATCCGAATATTTGTGGATAAAATACTGCAAGCGCTATAGTTGCCATGATTAGCAAGCCGAGACCAATAAAAAATAATACCACTCCAACCCGATACCGTTTGTTCGATTTAACAAGCTCGGTAACCGAATTAATTTTTTTGATCTTGTTAACTAGTTTTTGTAAGGCCATTTGGTCTTTTACGATATAATCGTAAGCACCATATTTCATGCTGTTTATAGCGATGTCGATACTATCCTGACCGGAGAGAAAGATAAATTCAACGTGAGGGTTTGTTTTTTTTGCTTTAATCAATACTTCAATACCAGTCATTCCTTCAAGCAAGTAGTCCTGAATAACAATAGCTGGATTTTTATGTATACTTTTTATTGCTTCCTCGCCGGAATGGTAGGATTCAACATTCGTAAATTTATGGGTCTTAAGGTAGCTAACTACCAGCTTATTATACATCTGATTGTCTTCAACGACAAATATGAGTGGATTCTTGTTGTTTTGCATGATGTAAATATATGTATTAATCCAAATAGTTGTTCAAATCCACCGGTAATCCCTTTCGGTTCATTTTAGCTTTGATTTACACTAGGTTACAAAGAATTCAAAAATAGAAAAAAAATATATATAATCAAAAGTACACATTTATAACGTACGATTTTTATTTTTGGTACTGCCAATTTTTATTTTTTAGGGCATAAACTGAATAAATATCTTAATTAGAAAGGATTTTCAGGTCGAAAAAAAAACTAACGATTGGACATTCCTAATGAAAAACATAAATCATGATTTTAACCATCGATATTGGCAATACGAACATTGTATTTGGAGTCGCAGAACGAAACGAATGGCTTAAAATTTGGCGAATACAAACCAGTAAATCAAAAACTGCTGACGAATATGAGGTAATTTTTAGTACGCTGTTTGCCAGCTCTGAAATTTGCAAAACCGAAATTATAAAAACGATCTTGAGTAGTGTGGTTCCCAGTTTAATCCGACCTTTCAGGGAAATGCTGAATCATTTGCTCGGTCAATCGCCGATTCTTCTTGAACCTTCCGTTTACGATAAGCTTCCTATTAAAGTATTGAATCCTCTTGAGATCGGGACTGATCTGGTTTCGAATGCTACAGCCGCCTTTGTCAGCTATAAAACGCCCTGCATGGTGATCGATTTTGGAACAGCTCTTACGTTTACCACTATCAGCAAAACGGGCGAGATACTTGGCGTATCGATTACTCCAGGCTTAAGAACTGCATTGAATTCCCTCGTTGGAAATACTGCTCAACTCCACGATGTACAGCTAGTCTCTCCGCCTTCGGTTTTAGGCAAGAATACCATTCACGCGATTCAGTCGGGTGTTGTACTTGGCTTTGCAGGGCTGGTCGATGCGATTGTCAAACGAACAGAAGACGAACTGGGCGAAAATCTTACTGTTATTGCAACCGGAGGCTTGTCTGCCGTATTGTATAATGTGTCAGAAAGAATCAAGGAGATCGACGAAAACCTGACTCTTAATGGCCTAAAATACATGGCTTACCACTTGTAGGGTGTTCTAAAATTGGGTTTATCGTTTCATCAGAAACTTTGTAGTTCCGATGTTGTTCCCATCAGCAAATAAATCGATTGTATATTCCCCTGCCAGGAATTCCTGACCTTCATTGTCCCAGAATATGTTGACGGGTAGAGAATTGCCTTCGTAGGTTATTTCACGTTTAGCCGAGAATGGAATTTTCAGGTCTTCGAACTCAAATACATCACCAGACGATTTTTGAAGCAGCACCTGGTTGGGTTTCTGAATGCGTACGTATATAACTTTATTTCCGCGGGGAGCTGTTACATTTTTACTTAGAACAAAGCTTACTCTGATTTGCTCTGCACGACGGGCACTTTCAGCTTCCTTCCCACGTCGGTTAACTCCAACTGCGATCAGATCGGTAGTTTCGAGTTGCGCTGCCATTTTTATTTTCTCCTGCAGGTGTTCTTTTTCTTTAACCAGTTGCTCATTTTTCGATTCTGACTGAGCGAAATCCTGTTTTACCTGTACGTTTTCAGCCATTAGCTTTTCATTGCGGCGATTAAGCGAATCGACCTGAATGATGTAATTTTTCATGATGTTGCGCATGGTTGTAACTTCCTGGCGGTATCGTGAGATTTCATCATAACTCACCTTCTTAATTTGTCCTACTTCGAGTAACAAATCTTTCACCTTGGTTTGGGCATCCGATAATTCCGTTTGAAGTCCTTCGTTGGTTGTATGAATCGAATCGTAGTTGGCCATCAAGGTATTAAGCTCGTTTTGAATTGATTCTTTTTCCAGCTTTAATGCTTGTTTAATTTTCTGATTATCATTGTGCTGAATAACAAAAATCACGACCACAATTATCAATAATGCCGATAACATTAAAATAATCAGATTGTGTTTTCTTTCTTTATCGGTTTCTCCCAACGAAAATCCTTTTTTCTTTTGACCATATTCTTCCATACTGCTTGAGTTTTGGAGTTACATAAAACGCATGCAAAAGTAATATTTTTAAAGCCACTCAGAATACATTCTTCAGGTTTTTGCTCTTCAGTTCTTAACAAGAAACATCACATCGATTTGCTCTGTTGGTTATTCTCCGGTTCGATGCCGGGACAGAATAAAAAAACGTTTTATCGGCCAGCTCGTGAAGAGATTTTTAGCCGATAAAACGTAAGATGTTGTAGAAATGAATCTCTAAAAACAAGCTTAATGTTGGGACCGTTTCATGAAACAGGCGTTGGGAGCAAATGACTAAATGCGCGTCTCGAGAAATCCCGGATTAAGTAGAGCTTTGGTACTACTCTTCAGAATTGACCAGTTTGCGTAGATTGGAATAACCTTCATCAACTCCACCGATAAGGGTTTTTTCGATGTTGTTGTAGTGGCTTTTAACGGTTTCTGAAACATTTTTTCTCTCCGGATGATTGGCCAGATCGCGCAATTCATTTCTCAGAATTAATGTTCCCTGAACAATTTCCATTGCCGCTGCATCATTGGGTTTTTGGTACAGGCTGGTGTAAGTAATACAGTCAAGAATCAGATCTGATACTACGTAATCGATCTCTTTTTTTAATCTTCTTCTACTTGTCATAGCTTTAGTATTTGAGATGTAAGTGGATATTTCATTGACTTTGTTTCGAGCAAAAGTGCTTTTACCGCCCCAACCAGAATTTCGGTTTCTACCTGAATGGGTAAATGGTTTTTATCATCCGTAAACCAAACTTTCATGTATTCTCCTTCGGTAAAAAAATCACCCTGAAGCAAAAATACTGAAACTTTATGACATCGGTATTCTTTTCCGTTACGGGTTTTTACATTCTCTTTGCCCAGGTAGCGAAAATACAGATCGTCAATCTTTTTGTCGACGAGCATTCGATATCTAACCTTCTGGCCAACAAATAGTTTGTCGAAATCGAATTTTCTGAAATTGTATGCGGTAGCCAATAAATCAAACGTATTTTCCTGAATTGGCAAATCGGCTTGATACACCGGATTTTTTCCCTGTTTAATTTGTGTATGTATTACTGATGAGGTGTAATCGAACCGATACTGGTGATTGGAATTGTCTTTGGCATGATTCATCACTCTGCGCGATGAAATGGGTAAAAAAGTGTTGTAATTACAGAATGTTTCAAAAGTATCACGAACGCTAAAAAACAGGTCGTAGGCCTTGTAGGTTTTACCCAAGGCTCTTAATTTCCAGGCTTTTTGTTGCTGATATTGAACGGTGTCGGCATTAAACTCAACTTCTCCGCTCTGAATCCATATAAAATTCCAATTGTAATATGCTCCATACCGAGCGTTCTCGCCGCTCGAAAAGGGATACTCCTTTGGTTGGCCAGTAGCGCTAAGGAAAAAAAAGCATATCAGCAGTCCTAAAAACAGTAAGGACAACTTACTCATTGGGTTTCGATTGTGTTGATTTATTTGCAGCCTTCTTTTCCTGTTCTTTTTTCTTTTTCTCCTTTTCTTTCTCTTTTTCTTTTTCTTCGTCGATCAAATCCTTTTTGTAATCAGGATTGTATTCGATTTCCCAGTTTTCTTTCTGTTCAAAATTGCCACGTATTCTGAAAATTTTGTGGAAATAAACCACTTCTTCAGGCTGAATGCCTTCGGCAAGGAAGCCTGTATCCCACTTCCCATTTTTATTCGAGTCAATAATGAGTCTGATTTTATATTTTTCAGGTTTTAGGAATGGAAATTCAATTTTCCCATCGCCCAAAATTTGAATCTTTTGGAGGATCTTCTCATCCTTATCATTGGCTAAAAGCTGCACAATGGCCGGTCCTTTGAGACCGGTGATATTCAGGTAAATTTTTCCGTAATAATCTTCTTTTTGAGTTTTGAATTTCTGATCAATTTTGTTGTTGGGATATCCATAGATGTTCCGGGCTGAAGCCGAATCGACCTGAAACAGATAGCTTGTATTGGCTTCCCATTGATGCTCAATATAATACTTTCGAATGGAATTGGTGTCTTTTTCAACGACAATTGGAATTTGTACTTTAACCGTATCGTCGAATTGATAGAGCCGTACTTTGTTGGTATCGAATGAAGTTAGAGGCTCAGGAGCTTCAATTTTAATGCGTTGATAAAGATCGTGAGCCGATGAATTGATGTTATTTGCCAGCGTAATCGTTGGGGGTATGGGTGCTTCTCCCTTTTTCCGTTTGGGTTTTGCCGCTTTGGGTGCTGCATAAATTAATTCAAGGGTATCTCGTTTAACAACCATCCGGTTAAGTGAATCAAGAACCTCATATTTTAACTCAAACTTAAGCGAATCGGTATTGCTTATGATTGTATCTGTAAGCCATACTGTTATCGAATCGCGTTTGAAGTTTTGTTCGATAAACGACCAGTCTTTACCCGGACTTGGCTTGAGCAGGTTGACCCGAAATGAATCGCTGAGTGACTCTGAAAAATAAAAGTCGCATTTGTTACTTTGGTTACGTTTCGAGGCATTTAAAAACTGCTCAAACTTTTCCTCTTCGAACATCATCAGGTATTGTGTTCCAGGAAAATAATCAACGTGACCGTTTACTACCAGCGTATCTTTTTTCTGAACGATAGTGTCGGCTTTTGTACTAAAATTAGCTGATGGAATTATAATTGAATCTGAAAAGGCAATCAGTTCGGCGTTCGAATTGTAAGTTAAGCTGTTGTCGGCATCAGTAAGAGCATATAACCGATACTCACCCGGAGCAACATTGTCGATCATAAATAATCCATCGATATTGGTAGTGCCAATGTAGTCGGGTAAACTATCAACAAATGCAGTATAATCCTTTTTGCGATGCAACAATACCAATGCCTTTTCAACCGGCTCCTGATTCAGTGCATTTTTAACATATCCAGATACCCGCAAGCTATCAAATGTAGCGCCGGTACTAAATGAAAACCGGAAATCTTCAATCGGATTCTTTTCGTTATTATCAGCTACAGCATCCTTAAAATCGAGCGAATAAGTAACATTTTTTTTCAGTTCCTCCGCAAATTCAACAATCAATGTTTTTCCACTCATTTTGATCAGTGGCTTTTTTTTCATAGGTGGCGAAATAACCAGCTTTTCGCTAATCTCGTCCTTCAGAATGTATTCATCGAAAGTAAACCGAACGTCAGAACCTTTAAAATTTGTGCCACGCAATTGTGGTGTTGTTTTGAGTACTACCGGAGGAATGGAATCTTTCATACCACCCGAAGGACTACCAATATTGGCACATGAACTATTGAACAGGAGATAGAGGAAAGAAAAGCCAACTAGAAGAGGTACTATGTTTTTTAGTCTGAGATATCTCATCGGTATTGTTTCTGTATGAATCGGGTTAAGATTTTTGTGCTTAGCACAACGAGTTTATCCACGTTGTATAATTCGTGCAAACTTACGAATTCCTGAAAATATAGGGCAATAAGCTCTGTTAATTTATCTTATACCTCCAATTTCAGGCTTGAATATAACGGGGGAAAGGAGCTGTTTGAACTCACATTTGAAGTAATGGGGCATTAAAAAACCGGCACAAAGACCGGTTTAAGTATTTTTTGTTTGGGAGTTATCGTTTCATAACACCATAACACAGAATCTTAACGATATTGTCGACACTCATTTCGAGGTTAACTTTGCTGTAATCGCCGGCAGCCAATGGCATTTCCAATCCTTTAATGGCCGTTGTAATTCCGGTGGCTGCCAGGGTCAGATCATAAACCTCAAAAATATTTTTTCGTACTCCTTCGATCAAAATTCGTTTGATCATTCTGATTTCTTCCAACTGGTGACGGTGTTTGATGTTTTCGATGAATTCGATGGCAGTCACATCATTTTCGAGTGCATTGTAAAAATTAGCCATTCCCCTATAGGTTGTTAATTTCGTGAGAATATAATCTCTCAGTTTATCAACCGGATCAGTATTTCGATTGACAACAATCTCGAGTTCCTTACGCAAACTATCAACTTCTTTCTGAATTACGGCCTGAAAAAGATCCTCTTTGCTGCTAAAGTAGTAATATAGAGAACTCTTGCCTTTTCGTACTGCATTTGCGATATCGTCAAGAGTTGTTTTTTTATATCCATATTTACTGAATATGTCCTGAGCTATTTTCAGGATACTTGCACGGTTTGCATCTTTTTTATTCGACCCGTTTTCAAAGTTCATCGTCATAACCAATGGATTATTTCAGTCAGTTAGCAAATATAAGGTTAATTTTTAAGCCTGAGAAAAACCTCATGTTAGCACAAAGAAACTGTACATTTTCAATTTTTTATAAAATTATCCTCTTTTTTTTATCCTGATTTTAAAAAAAATGCCTGCTTATTTTTTAAACTTCGATCTAATCAAACGAAAATCAAGCTGTTTCTTTTCCAGATTTGCCCTGGCAATTTCAATTCGCACTTCATCTCCCAATTGGTATTTTCGGTGTGAATGCCGGCCTTCCAGACAATAATTTTTTTCATCGAAAATGTAAAAATCATCGTCGAGCGAATTAACCGAAACCATTCCTTCACATTTATTCTCCAATTCGACATAGATGCCCCAGTCGGTAACTCCGGAAATAACTCCGGAAAATTCCTGACCAATTTTATCCTGCATGAACTCAACCTGTTTGTATTTTATCGACGACCGTTCGGCATTGGCGGCCTTGTTTTCCATGTTCGACGAATGCTTACACATGTCTTCCCATTTTTGGGCGTTCACGGTTCTTCCGCCTTCGAGGTAACGTTCGAGTAGCCGGTGAACCATCACATCCGGATAACGACGGATAGGCGAAGTGAAGTGGGTATAATATTCGAATGAAAGTCCATAATGGCCAATATTCCGGGTTGAATAAACTGCTTTAGCCATTGTACGGATAGCTAATGTTTCGATTACATTTTGCTCGTTTTTACCTTTCACATTGGTCATCAGCTGGTTCATCGATTTGGTGATCTGGCCTGGAGTTCCCAGTAATAAACCATATCCGAATTTATGAATGAAGTGATTAAAATTGATCAATTTATCCGGATCGGGCTTGTCGTGAATACGGTAAACAAAAGTTGGCGGAGTTTTGTGATCTTTCGGATTTCCAATGAATTCGGCAACCCGCCGGTTTGCCAGCAGCATAAATTCTTCGACCAACTGGTTGCTTTCTTTGGCCTCTTTAAAATATACCGAAAGCGGTTTCCCGTTTTCGTCGATGTTAAATTTTACTTCAATACGTTCGAATGCCAACGAACCTTTTTTGAAACGGGCTTCGCGAAGTTTAACCGCCAAACGATGCAAGGTCAGCACTTCTTCTTTTAATTCACCTTCGCCGGTTTCAATAATTAACTGAGCATCTTCGTAGGCAAATCGTTTGTTCGAATGAATTACGGTCCGACCGAACCACTGCTTCTGAATTTCAGAATCGTCGTTGAGTTCGAAGATGGCCGAAAAACAAAGTTTATCTTCGTTCGGACGAAGCGAACAAACACCGTTAGAGAGTTTTTCAGGAAGCATTGGGATTACACGATCGACCAGATAAACCGAAGTGGCACGTTCATAGGCTTCATCGTCGAGGATGGTTCCTGGTTTTACGTAGTGCGAAACATCGGCAATGTGAACACCAACTTCCCAGAAACCATTATCGAGTTTACGGATGGAGAGGGCATCGTCGAAGTCTTTGGCATCGAGTGGATCAATGGTTATGGTGGTTACTTCACGCATATCGCGTCGGCGAAGGATTTCTTCTTCCGAAATCAGATCCGGTATTTTTTCGGCGGCTTTTAGCACATTTTCCGGAAAGCGCAACGGCAAATCGTATTCAGCCAAAATTGCGTGCATTTCGGCATTGTTGTCGCCAACATCGCCTAAAACCTCAATGATTTCGCCAAATGGATTTTTGGCCCGGGCAGGCCATTCCAGAATTCGGGCAATCGCTTTTTGTCCATCCTTGGCATCCTTAAGTTTTTCGTTCGGGATGAACAGGTCGAAACCGACTTTGCCTGTAGGGATAAAAAACGAAAAGTTACGCGATTTCGAAATCGTGCCTACAAAAGTTGATTTGGCCCGTTCAATAATCTCAATAACCTCGCCTTCCGGCTGTTGTTTTTTGCGCATGGCATACAAACTCACCTTTACCTTATCGCCTTCCATCGCATGATTCAGGTTTCGGGCCGAAACCAAAATGGGTTGCTCGAGCTCTTCGGTGATGATGTACGCAAAACCCTGTCGTTGAATTTCAACTTTACCGCTGGCCGTTCCGCTTCGCGATTTTAGTTTGTATTTTCCCCGCTGCACACTATGCAGGTTCTCGTTTTCGGCTAATTCTTCGAGCACAACAAACACCAGTTTGGTAATCTCAGGGTCTTTAATTTTTAGGTGTTCGGCTATTTGTTTGTAATTGTAGGTGCGTTCCGGATTATCGTGAAATATAGTCAGAATAGCATTCTTAAGCTTCGGCTTGTTGAACGATTCCACTAGTTTGGCGTTTTTAATCTTTTTCTTCCTGGCCATTGCTTGGGGTATTAAATTTTAGTTGAAGGTAAGAAACATTTCCGGAACAAGTTTCACCTTAACAATCTATTTGCTATTTCCGAGGGTGATGTGTTCTTTCTCCAGTAAATTACCTGGTATTTGGATTTGTTATTAGATCAATTACGTTTCTCCGCTGATTTCCAATGAATACATTTGTTTAGTGTATTTTTTGTACTAAATTCAAAGCATAAAAAATTGATGTTTTATTGACATTGCGATGGGTGTGGTTGAATTTTATAAATATGTAACGATTAGTTCGCCTGATAATTAATTGGTGTACAGATGAATGGATGCTTGTTTTGTCGAAGTAGAAGGGCATCTCAAATGGCACTAAAATAAGCAGGATTAACTTAAAATTAACGTTTGTTTAAACTAAGATTAAAGAACAATGAAGAAACAAAACAAAAAACTGCAATTGAACAAGGACACAATTGCAAAATTGAACGATGACTCAATGAGTCAAATTAGAGGTGGGGTAATTAATAAGGGAAATAATGGAGGTGCGGTTGCGTATTTTTCGGGTGGCTGTTCGGATGGCTGCGGCCCTTTTAGGACTGCTTGGAATTGCACAGAAGCTGACTGTACAAATAATTGTCCGACTAAAATTCCAAGGTGTTGTTCTGTTGCTGATTGTATGACAGATGGGTGTACTTATCAAAAATGTGCACCACGACCATAAGTATTCTGTAAGGGGTTTTGTGTTTTCATTATGGAAATTAGATTTTGCTTTATA
>JFJP01038884.1_pt1 | contig 15272 bp, 6 predicted proteins | sample 431651 | NCBI WGS metagenome assembly JFJP01 (sample SAMN02602958, study PRJNA72255) | Microbial mat metagenome, whole genome shotgun sequencing project. | biome: fresh water; feature: sink hole; material: water; isolation source: purple microbial (photo- and chemosynthetic) mats found in...
GGAGGAGCGTTGTATAATAATTTAGGTTCATTATTATCAATACATACTAAAAAAGAGCCCAGAATAACCAATACTGCTTTTGCTATCATCATATTTTAAAAATAAAAATTAATTCACGAATAAAACAAATATTATAATAACATAACCAGCAAAAAAAAATCATTCATGCAGCGATTTTGTGTCAATGGATTTATGAGATATTCCGCAATTGTGATTTCATTAAAATAAAAATGAACCTCAGGTTCAGGAGTGTCCTCTGCAAAGATATTGAATTGCAGAGGACAGCTTTGATGATATTTTGCAAATTGAAACAAAACAACCTTGTTTTTGACACTTAATAATAAGGCGCCTGGATGAATCAATCACTAGATTTGTTTTGAAAAATGTTATTCGAACCATGATGAAATTACTCATAATCTCAGCCAACTTTGTCATTCTTGCATTTCTGCTGGGATGTTCTGATATAAAAATGGATTTGGTAAATGTCAGGTTGAGCACATCCCAAAATAGTACTGAATCGAAAGTTATTATTGACAAAGGGGAAAGTGGACAAAAATACATTCGAATTTCACTCACAAACAAAGGACAAAAAACAGATTCTATTCATTCGATTGAAATTGTAATAAAGCAAAGCTCTGTAATCTTTAATAAAAAATTATTGTATGGAGGAACTTGCATGGGACGCACCCCATTGAAGCAATCCAATGCTTCAGATACAATAAGCAATAGTGATACTTTCTTAATGATCAGACACAACGAAAATACTTACTCACAAATTGGAATACTTACCTGGAATACATTTCTTCCATACATTCATTATAACATAGAAAAAGGTTATGTAATCAGAGCAAATGGAGAAAACAAACCAATTAATCCGGGAGAAACACTTGAATTTGAGAAATTACTATTATCAGAAAGTGATTCCTGGCAAGATATCATGTTTAATTATGGAAGAGAGATTGCTAAAGAACACAAAATTAAAACAAAAGAACCCTTATACTTTAAAGGATGGTCAACCTGGGACTATTACGGAAGAGTTTATAATACAAAAGATATAATAGAAAATATTGATCAATTGATTATTGATGGATTTGATGCGAATATCATCCAGATAGATGGGGGATGGTGGACAGCAAGAGGCGATTATTTAAGTGTTCGAAAAGACCTCCAGGGTGGAATGAAGGCAATTGCCGATTATGCAAAACTTAATGGCTGTAGAGCTGGCATCCACCTTGATGGCTTCAGAGGCGACAAAAATTCTGTTTTATACAGAACTCACCCTGATTGGTTTTTAAAAGATCAGGATGGAGAAGTTATTTGTCAGGTAATAGACAAAGGGGATACTGTTATGGAATATATTTATTTTGATTATTCAAATCCCGAAGTATGCGAATATATGAAAAATGTATTGAGAACAATTCATAAAGATTGGGGCTACAGCTATTTCAAAATTGATTTCATGCGTTATGGTTTGCTCGAAACTATTTTGGCAGAACACGGTAACATAATTGGATCAGGTAAAAAACAAGTTACAAAAGTGATTGCATTTAATAATAGCATGACTAGTATTGAACGAACAAGAGCCGGTTTAAAAGCTATGCGCGAAGGCATTGGAGATGCTTTCTTTTTAGGTTGTTCGGCAATTTTTGGACCTACTTTCGGTATTGTTGATGGACTTAGAACTGGAGCTGATATTTGTCCAACATTCGATTATTACTTAGCATGTTCTTTACAAAATGCAGGAAATTTCTATCTGAATCAATGTGTAGTACAAAACGATGCCGACTATTTGGTAGTCCGAAATAAGGATGACGAGGAATCAGAGCGTGCATGGGGCCAGAACAAATTTGGTGGAAATACAACTTATAACGAAGCAAAAATTTGGAGCGATTATATTGCATTGTTTGGTGGGCCAAAAATAAGCAGTGATAATTTGCTGACATTAAGAGTTGAAAGGAAAAAACTAATTGAAAATGCTTTATCCGTTAAAACTGCAACCCGGTTTATTCCCCTGGATTTATGGGATCATGCCAGCGATAAAAATGACGCGTTTAATGTTATGCTTGCTGAGAATGAAGATGGGGTATATCTATCTCTTTTTAATTGGGATAAGCACGACAGACAATTCATAATTGAAGGATTTGGTGATGCAGAATTGACTAACATTCATACAAAAGAGAAAATAATCTTAACTGATGGCAAACTGAGTATTGATTCAAAAACTCATACTTCAATTATTCTGAAAATTAAAAGTGGAAGTTTTGATTCACTTAGAAAGTCGCTTTGTATAATTTAATGCAGTTAAACTTAACTCTAAATTTATTCATATGAAACTAAAACAAAACTACCTCAAGCCATAATTGATTTCTATAAATCAAAAAATCATCTATTACATGGACAGACTCTAACTAATCATTAATCTTGAAATAATGAAAAATGAATTTAAGCCTAATCAAAGGAAAAGCACTTTCTTATTTTTTAGAAGTTATTATTCTATGGCGCTGCTCTTTTTATTATTGGGAATTTCACTACAACTGAAAGCAACCAATGAAATCACGGAATCTGCAGAAATACCACAGCAAATAATTACCGTTACAGGTACAGTGATTGATGAAGCCAATCTGCCAATGATTGGCGTAACTGTTATAGAAAATGGAACACTAAATGGTACCATTACAGATGTAAACGGGAAATTTGAACTTAAGGTATCAAATAATAAACCTTTGCTTAGATTTTCTTACATAGGTTATGAATCAATAGAATTAATTGTTGAAAATCCTGCAATACAAATTCAATTACTACCTGCTACAACACAAATTGATGAATTAGTTGTAGTCGGATTTTCCGCTCAAAAAAAGCAAAGTGTGGTGGGCTCAATAGCACAAACAACTGGTGAAGTGTTAAAAACACGAGGCGGTGTAACCGACATGGCGAATGCATTGAGTGGCTCTATGCCCGGTGTTACTGTTCTTACCCCTGCAGGAACTCCGGGAGGAGGAGCAGGTTCAGATCCGTTGATTTTAATTCGTGGTATGAATACATGGAACGATGCATCACCCCTCGTTTTAGTAGATGGTGTTGAGCGTAAAATGAATGACATTGACATGAATGAAGTGGCTACAGTATCTGTACTGAAAGATGCATCTGCAACGGCAGTATTTGGTGTAAGAGGTGCTAACGGAGTAATACTGATTACTACCAAACAAGGAAATGTTGGTAAGCCTAAAGTAAACCTTGAGATAAATACGGCTTTTAAATCTGTTTCGAAAGTTGAGAAACAATTAGGATCTTATGATGCCTTGTTAGCCAGAAATTATGCATTAGTAAACGAATTACCTTTGCCTATGCCTCAGGCTAATTGGAATACTTATTATACTCCCGATAGAATTTTAGGTTATTTTAGAGATCAATCCGACCCATTGAAATATCCGGATGTAGATTGGTCATCGTATATGTTGCGCCCTTATACCAAAACGGATAAATATGCTATCAATATTTCGGGTGGAACAGACTTTGTGAAATATTTCACTTCAATTTCTTATGTTGCCGATGGCGACATCTTAAAATCGGTTCCGAATCCGAAAGGTTATTCACCTGAATTTAATTACAAAAGATATAATTTTCGTACAAATCTTGATTTTACCCTGACAAAAACAACTCAATTTAAGGTTAACTTATCCGGATTTTATGGTAAACAACAAGCCCCTGGCTCTGGTATTGGTCCTATAGCGGGTGGTATCTACAGACATTCTCCTACTTCAATACCTGTTTATCCTGATGGTATATATGGTTCCGACGAGGCGACTTCGGATACCTATGGTGTTAATGTGTTTCGCGTGTTACAAATTTCCGGAACAAAATCCACAGGTCGTACTTCATTAACCAGTGATTTTGAGCTTATCCAAAAATTGGATTTTATAACCAAAGGTTTAACAGCAAAAGCAAAATATTCCTATGATAATTATTTTACTACAAACGGTGTAGATATTACTGACAATGAAAATGTTGTAACAAAGAGATTTGATATTCCATCAAATACATGGGTAACAACTTCACCAACTATTGGAACCGATGGTTTTGATGTTTTCGCAACACCCTTAGGCTTCAATTCTGAAAAAACTGGTGGTGGCACTCAAAGGCGGGTTTATTATGACCTCTCGTTGAATTATAACAGGAGTTTTGGTAAAAATAATATTGGTGCATTGGCATTGTTTAGCCGGCAAGAAGCTGTTACCGGCACTAACTGGCCCGTTAAACGTGAAGATTGGGTTACTCGTGTAACCTATAACTACGATGAAAAATATTTAGCCGAAGTGAATGGAGCATACAATGGTTCAGATCAGTTTGGACCAGGGCAAAAATTCTCACTTTTCCCTTCATTGGCTTTAGGATGGAGAATCGCGGAAGAAAAATTCATCAAAGAGAACATTCCACAAATATCAAATTTAAAAGTAAAATACTCGCTTGGTTTGGTAGGAAATGATAATTTAAGAGACATACAATGGGGTTATCTAACAACCTGGAGAAACTGGGATAGGGCTGGAACTGCTGATGGTCCCTTCCAACAATTTGGTTATCCAAACTATGGTTATTCACCCTATTATTCAAACCCTACACAAACCCCAAATCCGGTTTATCTGGAAGGAACTCCCGGAAATCCCAACTTACAATGGGAAATGGCCAAAAAACAAAATATTGGAGTTGAACTTGGCTTGTTCGATGGCTTATTTACAGGTTCGGCCGATTTCTTTAACGAACACAGATGGAATGTTTTAATGGTAGGATCTACAATTACGGCTTATCCTATGTATGTTGGTGCTATTGCACCTCCATCGAATCTTGGTATTATCGATTCTCGTGGCATGGAGTTGGAATTTAAACTGCAAAAGAAATATAGAAAATTAAATCTTTGGGCATCCTACAATTGGACGCAAGCAATTAATAATATCGTTAACAAAGCGGACCCTGAATTAGCACCGGCTTATCAAAAACAAGCAGGGTATGCAATCAATCAGAATAATACACTTATGACTGCAGGTATTATGACCAGTTGGGATCAAATGTACACGGTTGCTGGTTATGATGGTTCAGTAGGAAATAATAAGAATGGAATTCCAGGAGATATTTATTTGGTTGATTTTAATTCGAATGGGGTAATTGACAAATACGACTCTGCTCCTAATGGTTATTCAAGTTATCCACAAAACACATACGGATTTTCGTTAGGTGGTGATTATCGGGGATTTTCAATCATGGTTCAATTTTATGGAATATACAATGCTACTTTGATGCAAGGGCTGACTTACGAGTTTATTAATAACTCTCCAACAATTACTCAACTTACATTGGACAGAACATACCAACCGGAATATCAAAATGGGAATCCGGACTATCCTTCACTATCAATTAAAAGAACATCACTTAAAGGAAATAATACTTTAGGATATGGATCCAGTATGAATTTTGATGCATCTTATTTGCGTTTAAAAACGGCCGAAATTAGTTATACGGTACCAAAAGCATTTTCTAAAAAGTTTTTAATTGAGAATATGCGGTTTTATATGAATGGAAATAATTTACTTTTTTGGAGTAAACTAGCCGTAGATATTGAAGGTGTTGATCCCAGTGTCAATGTTTATCCAAATTCTAAGAATATTAACCTGGGTTTAAATGTCACTTTTTAAATTTATTGACAATGAAAAAATATAAATATTATATTCTAGCGGGATTAGCAACCACCATGTTTTCGGCATGTACCGACTATTTAACACCGCCGCTTGAGTCAACAAAATCCGAAGCCGATATTTTTGGAAACTACAGCTCTTTTCAGGCATATACCGATCAGCTCTACACCCATGTAACAGACCCAATGTCCATGCAAGCCTCAGATGCGAGTTTTGGTGGGGAAGCTATAGGTACATTGGCTTCTACAACTGGCAACCGTGCTATTATCGGCGATTATGCAAGTTGGATGGGTCGTGGATTTTTTGGTGATGGTACTAAAAATGTTGGAAAAGGAATCTGGCATTTTGGTTGGCCGGGAATCAGAAAAGCCAATATTGGAATAAAAAATCTTGATTACCTGATGCAATCGTCAGCTACTGATGAACAGAAAGAACTTATAAAAGGTCAACTCTATTTCTTCAGAGCTTATTTTCATTTCGAACTCTTATCTGCCTGGGGATCTATTCCTTATATTAATACGGTAATGGGTGATGGTGAATTAGATATGCCACGTTTTTATGAGTTTAAAGGCAAAAAAAATTATCAGGCATGTACTGAGTACATTGTACAGGATTTAGATTCTGCAATAAAATATTTACCTGCCTATTGGCCAAATGATTTAACTGACAGAGGACATGCAACAAAGATTGCTGCATTAGGATATAAAGCAAGAGCTTTGCTTTATGCCGGTTCACCATTGATGAATGAGGCATCAGGTAATGCAGCCATTTCCGATCCTGATTTCATGAAAAGAGCAGCTGATGCTGCGTGGGAGCTAATCAACCTGAGCAGAACAACTTTCTTGGCAGATGGTACTACCAAAGCATGTGATTTGATGCCCTGGAGTCAATATGATCAAATGTTTGCCACAACCGATGGAACACATCCATGGAAACAAGAGGTGATTTGGGGCAGATACAGATTTGTAAAAGGAAGGACTAATTTTACCGGACCAGGCCCAGGTAGAAGTCATGTGCCTGGTGGCGCCTTTGGTGGCCAACAATTACAATCAGTTACACAAAATTATACGGATATTTTTGAAATGGCTGATGGAACGTTGTACACACCAGACTATGATGGCGATAATAGTAAACGTTGGGATTTCAGAGACCCCAGGTTCAGACGTAGTATATACGTGGATCGTGATATAGCAGGTTTAGATCCTACCACTAAATTGGAATTATATTCGTCGGGAGGAGTTGGAGGAGTAGGTCTAACCAAATCAACAAGCCTCACTCCCTATATTATCCATAAATTTTGGCCTAAAGGAGTAAACGCAATCGATGCCGCATCAGCAGGTGCAACTGCGTATAATAACTTTATGTATATGTGTCCTTTAATGCGCTTAGCAGAAATTTATTTAATATATGCCGAAGCTGTGAACGAAGGTTATGGCAGTCCCACAGCTAAAGCGCCCGGTGCAGATATAACAGCCGTAGACGCTGTTAATGTTATAAGACAACGCGCATATCAGGGTGCAACATACAATGCTAACCCAATTACATGCCCACTGGCAACAGATCAAGCTACAGCCTATCAACCTTTAGCAACTGCTGGAGGTCCGGGTGCATTTACACGCTTAGTGTTGAACGAAAATGCAGTTGAGACAACCTTTGAAGGTCGATATTGGTATGATTTACGGAGATGGAAACTGGGCGAAAAATTCAATCAGACTCCTGTTTATGATCTGCAATTTGATAAAAACTGGACTCCCACTTCGTTTGTCCGAAAACCAATTGCAACACGGATTTTCGAATCGAAGCATTATTGGATGCCATTTCCGTTGGCACTTACACAAATGTATGTTGATTTTCCTCAAAATGCTGGTTGGTAACTAATTACTTAAAAAAGAAAGAACAATGAAAAAACATATAATATCTATATTCCTATGTCTTTTATTGGTACTGCCGCTTTCGGCTCAGAAAAGAGAGAAAAAAGACAAAACGAGTAATGAAGAATCGTCAATTGTCGAATATAAAACTCAAAAACCGACAAAAAAAGTAATTAAAAGTTTAGTGTCAGGACAGGTTTTTGATGAAAAGAGCAATCCTGCTGTAGGCGTGCTTGTTACAGCTAATGATGGTGCCAACCAAACCAGCACAGATACTGATGGTAAATTTAGTGTTGAAATAAACCAAGGCTCTGCCATGCTGTTTGAATTGGCTGGATATAAGAGAGCTTCAATGAACGAAACTCATTTAAAATCGAAGTTAAACAAAGTCATTTTATCACCTTTAGGAATTGTAAATATTGATGGAAAGGTAGAATTACCTTATCAAACGCTCGATCACTATAGAACAACCGGTTTAGTCTCAGCAGTTGATCCGGAAAAAGAACTGGATCGTGATACACGTTTTAGCTTAGCATCGGCAACCTACGGAAAAGTTCCAGGCTTATTGGGTGGTAAAAATATTCATGGATTGGGTACATCAATTGTTGTAGTTGATGGAATTAAACGTGACGAAACCTATCTTAATATGTTTGAAATTGAATCAATCACAGTTTTAAAAGATGCTGTTTCGCGCATGCTTTATGGTGCAGATGGCGATCAGGGTGTTATCCTGGTAAAAACTAAAAGTGGCATTGCGGACAAAAAAATAGCGAAGGTAAATGTTGAACAAGGCTTTATGCAAGCGATACAGTATCCGAAATTTTTAAATGCTGCTCAATATATGTCAGCCTATAACAAAGCGCAGCAAAATGATGCTTCTTTTGCAGGAACTTCATTAGTTATACCAAAGTATCCTCAGGCAATTCAATATGACTCACTGAATAAAGTTGATCCCGTTTTATTTCCTGACAATGATTATTACGGCAGTGATTACGTGAAAAGCATGACAAACTATACCAATGTTTATAGTGAATTATCGGGCGGAAATGAAACAACTCAATATTATTTAAATCTGGGTTGGAATCATGGTGCCGGCTGGACAAAAATTGGGAATAATGATTCACATGATTTAATGAATATTCATGGAAAAGTAAGTTTTAATGTAAATAGCTGGCTGAAAATGAAATCGGAAGTGGTGGGTGTTTTTGACATTACAAATTTACCCAACGTAAATACATACAAAACAGATGGAAGTCTAGATCTCGATTATTGGGGAAAAGCTTCTACTTATTTACCGAATACACAGACTTTGTTAATTCCGGTAACACGCATAACAAATCCGGGAGATATTCCAATCTCGAGTATCATTGATGGGCAATACGTTTTAGGTGGTTCAAATGTGTATCAAACAAGCTTATTGGGCGATATGACCAGGTCCGGCAGTAATATGACCATGAATCGATTCATGCAATTTAATACCGGTTTTGATATGAATTTGAAAGACATTTCTAAAGGATTGTCTGCTAAAGGATTGTTCAGTTTAAATTTCAACAATACATATGAAAAAAATATTCTGAACAAATACTCAGTATATCAAATGGGTGTAGTTGATACGCTGGGAAATTTTCCGGTAACCCAGGTTGGTGTTGACAATAAAACTTCTGAACAAACAAATACACAAACGTATTTCGACAGGACTATTGCAGCATATATGTCCTTGAATTACGACCGTACTTTTGGGGATCATGCCATAGCAGCTGTTTTGGTTGGAACATTTAATCAATACAATCAAAATGCTGTATTCCAACAAAACAAAAATGTAAAACTTGGATTACAAGCCAATTATTCATTAAAAGATCGTTATTTACTGGATGCTGGTTTGTTATCACAGGGGAGTTCAAAATTGCCAACTGGAAATAAATTTGGGTTGGCACCCTCATTTGGGTTGGGATGGATTGTTTCGAGAGAAAATTTTATGAAAGACATAAAGGCGATCGATTATTTGAAATTGCGGGCTTCGTATGGTGTCCTTCAGAATGATAACTGGATTATTGGTAATTATAATGGTTACTTCTTGTACCAGGATAATTATTCAATTTCAGGCAACACCACTTATGGAAATGGTTCTGCAACGAATGCCAGTGTATTGATTAACTCTTTTGCCAGTAATATTAACTGGCAAACCCGAAAAGAGTTTGTTGCAGGTATTGATGTATCGATGTTTAATAATAAAACATGGTTAGAGACTTCGTATTTCAACAGCGAAAATGGAAACAGAATTACACAAATGGACAACAATTCTCCAGCTACTCTGGGAAGTATTCCAATCTTTGCAAACTTTAATACAACTGTTTACCAAGGCGTGGAAGTGGGAATTAAACATACTGAGAATGCAGGGGTATTTTCAATAACAGTTGGTGCAAATTATTTGTATTCAGCTAATAAAATCACTAAGATAGATGAGCCGGTTTATAATTTACCAACCAATATCAACCTGGAACAAGTTGGAACAAGTGATAATGCATTGTGGGGATATACCTCTGCCGGATTATACATGCCTTCCGATTTTGACGACTTAGGTATACTTTTAAACACTTTGCCAACCCCAACTTTTGGTAGTGTAAAACCTGGTGATATTAAATATGTGGATTATAATGGAGATGGTAAGATAAATGCAAACGACAGGCATGTGTTAGGGTTGAATGGAAATAATCATATAGCTAGTTTAGACCTGGATGTTAAGTACGGAAACTGGCAGCTCTATGCGTTGGCTATTGAACAAATGGGAGGCAAAGGTTTTACCAATTCAAGTTATTACTGGTTTAAAGGAACTTCGGCTAAGTATTCTACAGTAGCTTTAGGGGCTTTCGATCCACTGAATCCTGATCCAAATGCTGCATATCCACGTTTGAGTTTGGGTAATGGATCAAATAATTACAATACTTCAACCTTTTGGATGTATGATAAAAGCAACTTCTCACTTGCTGTAATACAGCTGGGTTATAACTTTAAGTTTAAGCAAAATTCAGCCATTTCCGGTTTAAAGCTTTACGCAAGAGGCAACAACTTATTTACTGTTGCTAAAGATTTAAAAATTCAGAAACTGAGTTATCAATCTACCCCACAAAACAGAACGTTTTCGTTAGGTTTAATTGCATCATTTTAAAAATTAGAAATATGAAACTGAAATCTATTTATAAATTTATAATTCCTTGTGCTGCTTTACTGATAGGACTGACTTCGTGTACCGATTATTTGACTGAAAGCAATGAAGACAGCAGGTTAACACCGGAAGTTACATGGTCTTCTCCTAAAACAGCAGAGGGTGTGCTGCTGGCAGTTTATAATAACTTGCCAGCTGATTACACTGCCAAAGACGATTGGGGAACAGACGATATGGTCACCAATTTATTGAATGATGCAACAGTAACAATGGCAACCGGTGGTTGGACATCGACTCAAAACCCATTGAGCAATTACAGTGATATGTATAAAAATTTCACTCAATTAAACGACTTTTTAGCACACGTGGATAAGGTGAAATGGACTTTGCAAACCGATGAAAAAGGTGATACCCTGAATGCAATGTATATCAAACGCCTTAAAGGTGAAGCTTTTGGGTTGCGCGCATATTGTGGAGCTCAATTGTTGAAAATGATTGGTGGAGTTGATGAAATTGGTAATTTATTAGGGTATCCTATCGTGACTTCGGTTATTAAATCAATAACCGATGGACAGTTAGCCCGTAATACCTACGCTGAATGTGTAAAACAGATATTTGAGGATTGTGACTCGGCATATAATAACTTGCCATTAATTTATACTGACGCTGGCTTAAATGCTAATCAAAAGCGGGTTCTTGGTGTGCAGTTTGCAAATCGCATCAATGGGAAAGCCGTCAAATTGATAAAATCATCAGTTGCATTAACAGCAGCAAGTCCTGCATTTGCATCAAGTGGTGTTACATGGCAGGATGCAGCGCAATATGCCGCGGATGTAATGACTCTCAATAGCGCTTTAACTAAAATGGTGGCAAAGGATGCACAATTCTATCTTCAGATAGATTTGGCCTACCTGAATTCATACACTGAATGTTTCTGGTACACATCAAACAGCAAGCTAAGTTCAACCAGAGAATCGAATAATTTTCCGCCATCGCTTTTTGGAAAAGGTCAGATTAATCCTTCTCAGAATTTAGTAGATTGTTTCCCCGATAAAAATGGTTATCCGATCAAGTCTGGCTCTACTATTTACAATGCTGCAACGCCATATCTTAACAGAGACCCACGTTTGACCATGTATATTTATTACGATGGAGCAAAAACCATCGGAACTGTTACCACTATAAGAACAGCAAAAGGCACTTCTGTAGATGCCAAAGATTCTGTTGTAACTTCCACCAGAACGTCGTATTATATGCGTAAATTAATGAACGAAGGTACACTGGCTGGGTCATCAACAACGGGAAAGCTAACAAGCGTTGCACATACCTATGTTTATGCACGTTACACAACAGCTTTGCTTAACTTTGCAGAAGCGGCGAACGAAGTTGGAGGTCCGGATTATGCCATTGGAGGATTTACTGCTCGTCAGGTAATTAATGCCATTCGTGCCAGAGCAGGAATTGTTGGAACGGCTTATACTGAAACGCTTACAACAAAAGATGATTTTAGAACATTGATTCATAACGAACGCCGTATAGAACTATGTTTCGAGGGACACCGTTTTTGGGATTTAAGAAGATGGGTAAATGGATTAACTGATGCAATTGGCTTAAGCAAATTGAATGAACCAGTTGCGGGTTTATCCATTAATTCAACAGCCACTGAATTTACTCCTATTCCAATATTGGAAGTACGCTCATTTGAACCTTATATGATTTATGGCCCTATTCCCTATAACGAAACTTTAAAATATAATATCATACAAAACCAAGGCTGGTAATTGATAAATCAACAAAAATCAAATAAAATGAAACGAGCATTAAATAGCACTAATACAAAGAGTTATGTTTATTTTCGAGTTTCATACTACATTAATTTATATACAAAAAATATACGTATGAATAAAATAATATTAAGCTCTGTTTTAGCTGTGTTTTTGATTTCGGGTTGCACCAACGATCCGAATGATTTTCCGAACTTCACTGAACAATCAGTATATTTTCCCCATCAATATCCTGTGCGTACGCTTGTTTTAGGAGAATCTGCTGTGGATAATTCCATCGACTTGCAACACGCTTTCAACATAGGCGCAAGTATTGGTGGAATGTATGCAAATGACAAAAATTGGAATGTTACTTTTGGACTAGCTCCGGAGTATTTGAATTATTTAACTACATTTCAGGTAATTGACCCAAATGGTACCTTGACTACTGTAAAATTGATGCCATCAAGCTACTACAATCTTGTTACATCGAGTGATTCAACTATTGTTATACCCAAAGGCAGTTTCTCGGGTCTGCTAAGGGTTAATTTGACCGATGAGTTTTTTAATGATTCAAATTCATATAAAACACTTTATGTACTGCCAATCAAAATTAAGTCTGCTTCAACAACAATCTTAAGTGGTATCCCAAATGTTAGTTTACAACAAAATCCGTATCCAAACCCTGTTTTAACAACCGATTGGGAAACAGGTTATGCACCTATGAACTTTACGCTGTTTGCTGTTAAATATATAAACCCCTGGCACGGCACGTTTTTCTATCGTGGAAAGCAATACAAGAATGGAGTGTTAGATAATACCTATCATCAATTGGATTTAGAAATGAATGCTACTGCAACGGTGGCCACAGATGGTTTTACACAATGTTTATTTAAACGAATGGGCACTTTTGTTACAAGTACCAATGTGTCAAAAATGACATTTTCTTCTGATATTGATGGAGTTGGCGATATTACTTTATCCAGTGCAGATGGTTCTTCATTAGGTGTAACTGGTACAGGTAAATACTATAAATCAAACACAGAGTTTGCAAAGGAATACGGGGCCTGGTTGATTAACCCCATAACTGGTTTACCTACTCCTCGTCTGACAATGACTCTTGATTACACTGTTACCGGAATCTCTGCAGGAAATACATATCATTTTGTTGACACATTGGTTTTTAGAGATAATTCAATGGTCTTCCAAACATTTACTCCTGTAGCAACGACTTTAACAAACTATTAAACATTGACATTTAAGTGTGTGAAAAACTTCCAGCCGGGCTTAAATATACAGGGCACTTATGAAATGCATAATAGTTAACAAACTAATCGTTTAAATAATGATTACAAGTCAAAATATGCACAAAAAAAAACTTAAATACATTGCATTATATATTGCAATGTGTTTTTATGTAACAATATCACATGCCCAATCCCTGTCAGTTTCTAGTTATGGTATATGGGATAGAGGAGATGGTGTTACTGATTTTTCGGATTCAAATTATAATTTTGTGCTTGGCATAGAGTCTTCCGCACATTGGTCGGATGTCAACCCCAGTAAGGATGTGTTTGATTTTTCTATATTTCAGCTTGCTTTGGATAAAGCATTGGAGAATCAAAAATTAATTCGATTCAGTATTGGGGTTGGTCCAAATTCACCTGTTTGGATGTATGATAGTGACTCGGATCCAACCAATAATCCTTACCCACAAATGCGAAAAGTTACTACCAGTGATGGAAATGATAAAGATAAATTTCCGTTTTATCCGGAATATTTATCTCAAACGTATAAGGATTATTTATTTATACTTATTGAGAAATTTTCTAATTTCCTTAGGAATCAAACGAAGGAGAAATTGGATTTAATCGCCTTTATTCAAGTTAAAACAGGCTGTACTGGAGACGAGGTCGCCTATAAAGGAACTGTTGACAATCCAGCTGATGCCATATCAAAAGATGATTGGGAAAAGTATCGCTATGAGGTTTTTAATGAATACAAAAAGTGGTTTAACGATGTACCTGACAGAAGGATAGTGTTAACATTTAACAGCTTAGATCCTTTTGAACCGGGGAAAGTTGAAGCCTGGAATTGGGTTACAACTCACATTGATCCTCAAATTGGTTTTGGAATTAAAGGCGGGGCTTTTAATAGAGGACATCATTTAACGGATGAACAACAATATAAAGAAACCTGGACTCCTTATTTAATCAATCCACAAGGGTTGAAACTATTCTCTGCCTCAGAAATGGATCAAACCTGGACTAAAGGATATTTTGCTATTAACTATGAAATTGGGTTTTATTGGGGAGCACTTGCTGGAATCAATGTAGGTTTGTCTACTTATAATGTAAGTAAATCCGCAATGGATTATGCGGCTGCCCATCCTGGAATTAGAGATATCTTTAGAATGTTCACGAAATATGCACAGCAGGTATATCCGGCAACTTGCACCACAGCCTTTTCTATATTTCACGAAGGACTAAACTCTAACGATAGAATAAAATTTCCTGAAGATATTTATGGAAAACCTAATATGGGTAATCTAGACCGATATAGAAAAATTTGCAAAGCTTATGAGGCCAGAGGAGCTCGACTCGATGATACATTGGCCGTTGTTCAGGGACAAGTTTATCAACGTGATAAACAGACCGGTTATAATGATGCTGGTTGGGAGATTGCAGAAGGTAATATTGAACGGTTTTTAACTCAAATTAAACCTGATTCAACTTCTATAGGATTATTTAGAGTACGTGGTGAAATTGATCAAAATTCATCAAAATACGAT
>JFJP01020696.1_pt1 | contig 15269 bp, 10 predicted proteins | sample 431651 | NCBI WGS metagenome assembly JFJP01 (sample SAMN02602958, study PRJNA72255) | Microbial mat metagenome, whole genome shotgun sequencing project. | biome: fresh water; feature: sink hole; material: water; isolation source: purple microbial (photo- and chemosynthetic) mats found in...
CACGACCATCGTCGATGGCAGCGGTACCAAAACCGTGCAATGGGGCGCCGTGACCGGGGCCACCGGCTACATCGTGCGCTGGGGAACCGACCTCGGGATCTACACCAACAGTTCCGCCTTCCAAACCGGCACGTCTATGACCCTGAAGGAACTGATCCACGATCAAACCTACCACTTCATCGTCACCGCCTGCAACGCCGTCGGCCTCAGCCTGCCCTCGGCCGATGTGGGCAGCACAGCCCTGGTGGATGGCAAGCCGGGCCGCCTGGCGTGCTGGGATTTCGCCGGCGCCACCGGCAACGAAGCGACCATGCCGCCCTCGTCCAGCACCTCGCGTCTCGTGATATCCGGGCTCAAGCGCGGCCCAGGCCTGATGCTGTCCAGCTATAAGCTGGATTACACCAAGGACAGTTTCGCCTTCCAGCAGGTCGGCTTCCCGGATTCGAAGACGGCTGCCGCGGCCCTGACCCGCGGCGACTATGTCGAGTTCACCGTCACGCCCAAGCCCGGCACCAGCGTGTCGATCACCAGCCTCACCTTCGTGCCCTACTGGCAGACCATCGAACAGGCCACGCCCGGCGCCGGCATCGCCTTCAGCATCGCAGGCGGCCCGTTCATCGTCACCACCCAGACCGGCGATCCGAACAGACCGAGCCCGCTCACCGCCACCTTTTCCGGCGTCCCCGCCCTGCAGAACGTCACCGGGCCGGTGACCTTCCGCCTGCTCCAGCCCAATCTCGGCGATTCCTCCTTCGCCGGCCTCGGCCGCAACCCCGGCGACGACATCGTGGTCCTGGGCAGCGTGGCCTCCGTACCGTAGTAGTAGTAGTAGTCGCCCGACCGCTCAGATCGCCCGCCGCCACGCATCCGGAGTCATGCCGTGGCGGAGACGGAAGCGACGGATGAGGTGGCTGGCCGAGGCGAAGCCGCACAGTTCGGCGATGGCGTCGAGCTGCTGTGGCCCACGCAGCATCAACTCGACGCGATGCATGCGAGCATCTTCGACCAGTTCGAGCCAGGTGCAGGCACCGTGCCGGCGGCACAGTCGCGATACCGTCTCCGGAGCGATGCCGAGTTCAGCAGCCGCGTCACGGCGATCTGGAGCAGGTTCGTGAGCGGCGAGGGCGCGGAGGCGGGCGAAGGTCGCAGCTCCGGCGGTCGGGGCGGCCGCCGCGCCGAGTCGTCCATGCACCGCCCACAGCACCAGCTCGCAGGCCGCCCGCGCCATTGCCGGGGTCCACGTCGTCGAACCCAGACCGGCGAGGAGGCCGCGCGTCGCCGGATCGAGCAGGCCAGGCACAGCGACGCCGTAGATGTCGACCAGGCGACCGCCGCGCCGCCGCCGCTCGTGGTTCTTGAGGGCGGCAAAGACATGGTCGTGATCGATGGTCGCGCGCAGGTAGCGCGGACAGTCAGCATGCCAGCACGACACCCAGGTGCCGGGCGCCCACAGACAGGCATCACCGGGGCCGAGGGTGAAGCGCTCGCCGGCTGCGGTGCGCACGGTGATGACGCCGGCTAGACACAGCTTGACGAAGGGCACAAGGGTGACGCCGGTATAGTACTCGGCCCTCTGCGGAACGCCGGGGCAGGCGATGACGCGGACTGCAGCGAGCCCGGCTGCGGCCTCTTCCCAGGCCTGGCGCCACACGGCGGGATCGAGTGGCTCATGATCGGGCAGCCGGAGCATGATCACCAACGTAGCATGGCGTCACAGGCCTGCCATGCCGTCCCATTCCTCCCGCCATGTTTGGGCGGCCGCACTGCGTGGACCAACCGTTTTACCGCTGGATGCATCCGATCTGAGCTGCGGGTATTTCGCAGGTGTGGAACGACGGCTGCGATTATATGGCGAAAAGGGATGGCGTGCGACAGTCGCTGCATGTCGATCCGCCGGCCATCCTTGCGCGCCCGTATCCTGGTACCCGGCGTCCTCATCGCCCTTGTACCTCTGGCCATCGTCGCCGGAGTCGTGGTCTGGCAGAACCAGCGGGCCGTCGGCTTTGCCTCCGAGGCGGCAACCGCCCTGGCCCGCGACCAGCTGCAGGCGGGCGTGCAGCGCATCCTGGCGGTCGTCCGCACCCAGGATGCACTGCTGCAGCGCCAGCTTGAGGTCGCCATGGCCGTGGCAGGCAGCCGCCTGGAGTCCGTCGGCGGCGTGCAGCCGTTGACATCCTCACTCGACTGGCAGGCCAAGGACCAGTTCTCGCACGTGATCAGCCAGGTGCGCCTGCCCGAGCTGGCCATCGCCGGCCAGGGCTTGGGCCAGGTGCGCGATCGCGCGACCCCGGTGCCATGCCTGGATGGCCTCGCCGCCGACACCCAGACCCAGGTCACGCTCTTCCAGGATCTCGGCCCCGGAACGGGCCTGTTGCGCGTGGCCACCACCGTCACCGCCAAGGATGGCCAGCGCGCCATCGGTACCGTCATCCCCGATCGCCACAGCGATGGCCGGGCCGATCCGGTGGTGGCCGCCATGCGGGCCGGTCGGGTCTATCATGGCCGGGCCTACGTAGTCGATCGCTGGTACCTGACCAGTTATCGTCCACTGCTGCGGGATGGCGCTCTGCTCGGAGCGCTGTTCGTCGGAGTGCCGATGGAATCCCTGGCTGCTCCGCGCCAAGCGGTGCTGGAGACGGCGGTCGGGGCGACGGGCTATGCCTACGTGCTGGATCACACCGGGCGCTACGTCGTCTCGCGGGGCGGCAAACGCGATGGTGAACTGATCCTCGACGTCAGCGGACCCGGCGGGGACAAACCGATCCGTCGCATCGTCGAGGCCGCCACCGCCCTCGCGCCCGAGGAGATGGCGACCGTGGCCTATGCCTGGCAGAATCCCGGCGACCAGCCGGAGACCAAGGAAGTGCGCTTGGCCTATTTCGCACCCTGGGACTGGATCATCGCCGTCGGTTGCGATCAGCGTCAACTCTATGCGGCACGCGACGGCATCGCCGGCATCGGCACCCAGACGTTGTGGCTGCTGGCCATGGTCGCGAGCGGAGCGCTGCTGCTGGCCACGGTCGTCTGGACCTTGCTGGCCGGCCGCATCAGCCGCACGATCACCACTGTGGTCGGCGAGGTGCGCGGCAGCAGCGAACAGCTGAGCGTGGCCGCCCAGGAGATCACCACCGCCAGCCAGCGGCTGGCGGACGGTGCCAGCGAGCAGGCGGCGGCCGTCGATGGACTCAACACCACCTTGGCCGGGCTCGCGAACGGATCCCAGCTCATGCGCGGCCAGGCCCTGCGCAGCCAGGAGCTGAGCACTCGTACCGCCGCCGACATCGGGCGCAGCCAGGAGGCCATGCAGCGTCTGGGCACCATCATGCACGGCGTGGCCGAGGCCTCGCAGCGCACCGAGGCCATCATCGCCTCGATCGATGCCATCGCCTTCCAGACGCGCATCCTCGCGCTCAACGCCGCCGTCGAAGCGGCCCGGGCCGGCGATGCCGGGCGCGGCTTCGCGGTGGTGGCTGACGAGGTGCGGGCGCTGGCCGGCCGCAGTTCCGAAGCGGCGCAGAAGACGGCTGCGCTGATCTCCAGCGCCGGCAAGCAGGTGGCCGAGGGCGTCGGGGCGACCGGCGAGGTGGCGGACAGCCTGTCGGCGGCAGCCCAAGCGACCAATGAGTTTGCCGCGGTAAGCCAGGCCACCGCACAGGCGACCAGCGAGGCCAGCCAGGGCATCGCCGAGGCGGTGCAGACCATCGCGCAGATCCGCGACGTCACCCAGCACGTGGCCGCCGCCTCCGAGGAGACCGCCGCCAGCTCTGCCGAGATCGCCGCCCAGGCCGAGACGCAGCACCGGGTCGTGACCTCCTTGCAGGGGCTGGTGCAGGGCGGCTGAGGCCCGCACACGCGACGCGTCCGGGATCAGCTCACGGCCGCATGCTGGGGCCGTCCTGCCAGATCACCGAGCGCAGCCGCAGCTCCGGCATCGCCGGAGTGCCCAGCCGGCGGTGGCGCAGGAGTTCGTCGATGAACTCGGCGCAGCGTTCGCCTTCACGCACCGGGTCGGCCTGCACGCCCGCCACCATCGGATCGGTAGGGTCGGCGTTCAAGGAAACGAACGGCAGGTGGACACCCTGCTCGCGCAGCACCCAATAATGCCAGGCCGTCAATCCGATGATCCCGTCGGCGTCATGCAGGGCGCGGTGAAGCCAGCGCTGCTGGACGGCATCACCCAGGTCAATGTCTCAATGTGGTGCAACTGGATCCTCACCGGTTCCGAACCGCTGACCGAGCACGTGCTGGTCGCCGGCGAGCGCAACCAGGACAACCCCAAGGCCGCCGTCGCCAAGCATTTCTTCAAGTGGACCCGCCCCGGCATGGTGCGCGTCGAGGTGACCGGAGGCGATACCGCCCACCGCCTGATCGCCTGGCGCCAGACCAAGCCCGAGGCCTGGACGATCATCGGCATGAAGGTGAAGGGTGCCGAGGAGATGACCATCAAGGTGCCCAAAGTCGATGCCTTCAAGAAGGCGACCGCCATGGTCACCACCGCCAGCAGCAACCTCAAGCCGCTGGAGTTCAAGACCTCGGCCAAGGGTCTGACCTTCACCTGGCCGGCGGAATCGGTCATCACGATCACCACGCTGCCCTGACGCAGTTGGCTGGGATCAGCCGGGCATTCGTGCTGCCCGTGGTGATACCCCCGTGACCTGACGGCACGAACGGTGGAACTGCCGGTAGCTGCAGAAGCCCGCCGCCCTGGCGGCGTCTGCCAGCGCCATCCCCTGCCGGGCCAGGACCAGGGCGCGTTCGACGCGGTGACGATTCCGTAGAGCCGCCAGGCCAGAGCCGGTTGCTGCTCGCAGCAGCGCAGACAGGCGGCGCTGCGAAGTCCCACCGAGCCGGGCGAGTTCGCCCAGCGCCAAGCCGGGATCCGCACTCAAGGCGCGATCGGCTGCCGCGATGGCCGGGTGGCGCGTCGGCGTCGCCGGGGCGCGTTCGAATGCCGTCCAAGCCTGGGCGATAAGGTAGCGCAGACCGTGGTTGAAGCGGATCGGATCGTCGTGCGCCGCATGCAGTTCGCCGAGCAGGGCGACAAGCTGGCGCACGTCCTCGTCGCCCAGGGTGCGGCACCACCGCCCGGGCGGGGCCGTCCCGTGCAGAGCCTGGAAGCGGCCGCCGAGATGGCGGCGTAAGGCCGCTGCCTTGATCGCCACCACCCAGAGAGCGAAGCCCGGCGAGGTACGCACCATGCGATGATCGGTGCCGGGGAAGATCCAGGCTGCGGTGCCGGGGCCGAGGTCGTAGCGCCGGTCGGGCGTGCGGTAGGCGCCGTTACCCGCGACGATGAGGTTGAACTCCAACTCGGTGTGACGGTGCTCGTGATGCTCGCGCAGCGGCCGCACGCGGTAGTGCATGACCATGCCATCGAGGCCGTCGTTCCACACGTGGTCCTGGACCGGACTGGGCATCGTCAGGCACTATATGACATGTTTATAAACATGAAACGTCATGTATCTGGCAAAACACGTCCCAACAGCTCGCCAGGCAGCCTGGCCCGATTGCCGGCCACAGCACCGTTGGCTAGGCTGCCAGCCGAGGAATCAGCCATGACCATCGACTACAGCGCCGACAGCTACGCCCGCGCCCTCAAGCCGGGCGCCAGCGTGCACCAGGACGATGCGCGCATCTTCGAGCGCGCCGGCCATGCCTATGACGCGCTGGTGCGCCTGTCGGACGCGCGGTTCGGCGACTGCTTCGGCGGCGACTTCACCTGCACCGGCCACCTCGCCAGCGGCGCCCAGGTCGAACTGCATGCCAGCGCCGCCGGCCCCTCGGCGCTGCGTCTGCGCGTCGGCTTTCCCGGCGCGGCCTGGCGGCTGGACAGCCCCATGCTGCTGCCGCAGGCCGAGCGTCGCGTCATCGTCACCACCGAGACGCCGACCCACTGGGAGCTGCGCGTCGGCGGCACCACCCTGCGCCTCGGCCGCGCCGCGTTCAGCCTCGAACTGCAGCGCGAGGACGGCACGGTGGTCATGCAGGTCGATACCAGCCGACTCGGCGGCCCGATCGGCTTCCGCACCCCGCACGGCGGGAAGCCGCAGGCCTACCTCGGCTGGACGATCAGCAACAGCGACCGCTTCTTCGGCCTGGGTGAGAAGTGGAACGCGGTCGAGAAGACCGGTACGCGCTCGACGGTGTGGTGCTCGGATACCTGCGGCAGCAACAGCAATGATATGGCCTACAAGCCGCTGCCGCTGCTCCACTCGACGCGCGGCTGGAGCCTGCTGCTGCACAGCTCCTACCGTTCATTCTGGGAGGTCGGCTCCTTCAGCTACATCAACGGCACCGTACTGGTCGAGGATGACCGCCTCGACCTGCTGCTGTGGACCGGTCGCGACCTCAAGGAGCAGATCGCGACCTACGGCGCCCTCACCGGCCTGCCCGCGATGCCGCCCAAGTGGGCCTTCGGCACCTGGATGAGCCGCTGCCAGTACATGAACCAGGGCGAGGCCGAGGAGGCGATGCGCGGACTGCGCTCGCGCGGCATCCCGGCCGACGTGATCCATCTCGACCCGATGTGGATGCCGATCCACTACTACTACAAGATCGGTGTCGATGCCTGCGACTTCGACTGGAACGACACCGGCTTCCCAGACCACCGCGCGCTGTTCAAGCGCTGGCGTGATGACGGCTTCGACATCAGCCTGTGGGTCAACCCCTACCTGCCCGAGACGCACCGCATCTACGCCGAGGCCAAGTCGGCCGGTCACCTGCTGCGTGACGAGAACGGCGGCATCGCCCGCCTGTCGCACGGCGAGGCGGTGGGCATGGTCGATTTCACCAACCCCGCCGCCAAGGCGTGGTGGCAGGGGAAGCTGGAGGCCTGCCTGCGCGACGGCGCCTCGGTGATCAAGCCCGACTACGGCGACCGCGTGCCCGAGACGGCGGTGGCGCACAACGGCATGAGCGGGCGTGAACTGCACAACCTCTACCTGCACCTCTACTGCGAGACCGCCTACCAGGCGGCGCTCAGCGTGCGCCATGAGGGCATCGTGTGGCGGCGTGCGGGCTTCGTCGGCACCCAGCGCTATCCCGGCACCTGGGCCGGCGACACCCAGACCACCTGGGAGGCCTTCCGCTGCTGCCTGCGCGGCGGCCTGTCGGCGGGCTTCGGTGCCGAGGGCTTCTGGAGCCACGACATCGGCGGCTTCTGTGGGCCGATGCCTTCGCCGGAACTCTTCATCCGCTGGATGCAGCTCGGCTTCCTCTCGCCCTTCACGCGCTTCCACGGCAATGGCCTGCGCGAGCCATGGCACTACGGCGACACCGCCACGGCCGTGGCGCAGCACTACGGCCAACTGCGCTATCGCCTGATCCCCTACCTGCTCGCCGCCGCCGAAGAGGCCTGTGCACGCGGCACGCCGCTGCAACGCGCGCTGATTCTCGAGTTCCAGGGCCAGCCCGGCGTCGAGCGCATCGATGACCAGCTGATGCTCGGCCCAGACCTGATGCTCAACCCGGTGCAGGAGGCCGGAGCGCGCTCACGCACCGCCTGGTTGCCCGAGGCGCTGTGGCATCCGCTGGATGGCGGGGCTCCGCTGGCCGGCGGCCGCTTCGCCGTGTTGCCCGCGCCGCTCGAACGCCTGCCCGTGCTGGTGCGCGGCGGGGCGCTGATCCCGTCCTACGCGCAGGCGCAGCAGCACCTCAAGCAGCCGGTGCCGGAGCGTCTGCTGCTGACCGCCTATGCTGGCGATCGCGAGCGTTGCCGCTGCCTGGCCTTCGATGACGGTGCCGGCCGGGTCGAGGCCAGCCACGCCAGCACGGCGGCTGGCGGCACGGTGACGGTGCGTTGCGCCCGTGCCGTCATCGTGCGGGTGGTCGGCAGTGACCTGGCGGACATCGAGCTGCCACCGGGCGGCGGCGAGGTGCGGTACCGCTGCCGTGTCGGATAATCCGACTCCATGCCGCTGCGTGGTGGAAGATTCCCCGTCGCCGCCTGGGGAGTGACGGCCAGCATAGGCGGCATGCTGCGCACGCTCCTGTTGTCGCTCCTCATTACCTGCGTCTCGGCCGGCGAAGCCGTGCGCCAGCTACCGCCCGGCTGGCTCGGCGCCAACGCCAACCTCGGCCGCGCCACCTGGAACGCGCCGGGGATGGCCGAACAGCTCGCCAGCCTCGGCCTGGGCACGCTGCGCTATCCCGGCGGTACCGTCGGGAACTACTGGGCGTGGCGCGATGGCTGGGTGAGTTTCGGCGGCGAGGCCGCGCTTGGACACATCACGACGATGGCCCGTCAGCGTCCGCCTCGGCCAGCCAACACCCCGCAGCAGTTCGTGCAGGCGATCGCTGCTGATCCTGCGTCCGGTGTGTGGATGCTCAACCTGGTGACCGCCGATCTCGCCGACCAGCTCGCCATGCTGCGTACCGCCCAGACAGCCGGGGCGGTGATCCGCCGGGTCGAGCTCGGCAACGAACTCTATTTCGCCCTGCCCGAGAACCGTGCGGTGCATCCCACCGCCGCCGACTACGCCCGCGAGGCCGGACACTGGGCGGCGGCGATCCGCGCCGAGTTCCCCGCCGCGCGCTGCGCGGCACTGGCCCACGGCAAGGTCGAGGACGCCGACGCGCCCGAGCGCAAGCGCACCTGGGATGCCGCGATCGCCGGCGGCCTGGCGGGCATCGACGCCCTAACCGTGCACATCTATGCCCCCAGTCCGGTGCAGGAGCTGGCGGTGGAGCTGGCCCGCGAGCGCAGCATCGACCTGCCCGAGAAGGCGATCGCGCGGCGCAAGCATCCAGCGATGCCCGGCCTGCTGCGCGCGGCGCGCGAGCGCCCCGGTCTGGCCGCCGCCGCGGTCGCGGCGGCGCGCGGCCGCATCGCCGAGGTCCTTGGCCCAGGCGTCGCCGACCAGCCGCCGCTGCCGCTATGGGTCACCGAATACAATCTATTCGAGACCGGCGAGGATGGGCTGGGCGGCACCTGGGCGCAGGCCCTGGCGCTGGCGGCGATGACCCTGGACTTGGCCTGCGAGCCCCGGGTCGAGCTGGCGATGGTCCACAACCTGGTCGGCAATCCTGGCTTCGCGCTGTGCGAACCGGCCGATGACGGCCGCCTGCGCCTCAGCCAGATGGGTCAGGTGATCGCGCACCTGACGCCGCTGCTCAATCGCGGCGGCAGCGTCCGGCGGCTCGCTGGCGACCTGCCCGGGGTCGAGGTGCGGCAGGAGGGGAAACGCATCGTGGTGCTGATCAACCCGCACGAGCAGCCGCATGCGCTACCCGCTGCGCTTACCGCGCCGGCCACCGCCACAGTGCTGAGTGCCGCGGCCCTGGCTGCCACGGTTGAGATCCAGGAGGGTACGCCGATCACCGCTCTGCCGCCGCTTAGCCTGGTCACCGTGACATTTTAACCGTCTGGTGATCCTGGCGCAGGACCCCGAGTGGATGCGCCGCACCTGGGGCCTGCGCGTCGGCCGGCAGGTCGAGCGCCAGGCCTGGCCGCTGGCCAATCCGGTGATGCAGGGGCTGAACGCCTGGGATCTGCGCGACTGGACCGGCTCGGGCGGTCTGCTGCCGGCGGTCGAGACGCCCTTCACTGGTTTCGCCAAGGGCTTCCGCGACTTCCCAGCCTGGGGCTGGCGCTGGGACACGCAGGGTTCGGTGAGTTCGGCCGCGATCGAAGTCCCGCATCGCGCCGGCGCCCTGTGCCAGATCCAGACCAATCTCGGTGCCTCCTTCACCGGCGATGCTGCTCCGCCCCGAGCGCGGACCTCTACCATCCCGACTGGCGCGACGACCACCGTCTCGGCGACGATCCCGCCCGCTACAGCAAGTACTGACCGGAATCGAACGACGGCCGTGGGCTGGTCAGATCAGCCGCGCCAGCGCCTCGCGATACCATGCCGCCAACGCCAACCGATTGCAGGGCTCGGCACCGGCCGCATCTAGCAACGCTGGCGACCACAGGATGCGGCCTGCACCGTTGGCGCTCAGCGCGGCCAGCGGGATCCCGCGCGGATCGCGAGCCAGGACCTCGGCCGGGCCGGGATCCATCTCCAGGCAGACCTGGCGCGGATAGGCGGCGCAGCGCACGGGGCCTGCAGCGGTCGGCAGTTCTACCGGCTGGGGCAGCCGATGGTCGATCGGTCGGGCCACCAGCAACGCCTCCATGTCCTCTCCCACCGTGGCGTGATCTATGCCATGCCACAGCAGCCGGCCGCCTTGGCGCACCCAGGCGACGAGACGGCGCGCCTCGTCGATGCCGACCGCAGCGCCGGGATTGACCAACGGCAGGTCGGGCAGCGTCTGATCATGCCGGGCGATGACCGGTGCATAGCCGGCGGTGCGCAGGGCGTGCCAGCAGGACAGCAGCCGCTGCCCCAGCGCTTCGCTGGTGTTGCCGACGTCGGTCACGGGATCACGCCGGTCGCGCGAGGCGGGCCAGTAGATCGCCACCTCGCCGCACGGCAGCGGAGGCGGACAGGGCAATGCACTCCAGGTGCGCAGGCGCTCCCAGAACGGTTCGGTGCCCGGACGCGGCCGACCCTGCGCATCCAGCAGTCCGAGCCGCTGCTCGAAGCCGCCCTTGGCGTAGGGATGGCAACGCGCAGTGATGTCGCGCAGGCACCACCACAGGAAGCCGTTGGCCCCGGCGGCGCGGCAGCCATCCAAGGTGCGCTCCAGCCAGACGCGCATGCGCTCCGGCCCGTTGCCGATGATGGTGCCGAACTCCTGGACCAGCACCGGGCCGAAGGCGCGGGCGCAGGCGGTGTAGGCCGGCAGCAGATCCCCCGCCAGCGGATCAGCCATGCCATCGAAGGGGATGGGGTGCCAGCCCGGCACGGGGTAGCCATGCATCGACAGGAAGTCGCAATCGGCCTGGGCCGTGAACGGCCAGCCGCGATCCCCGACCACCTGGTTCTGATCATTGCCGACGCAGACCAGCAGGCCAGGTAATGCTGCCTTGGCAGTGGCGACCATGCGCGAGCACCACGCCGCCGTCGCCACCGGTCCAGCGCTGGCCGCGGCGTCGATCGCGCTGGGTTCGTTGCCGAGGTCGAGGGCAAGCAGGTGATCGGCATGCGGACGCAGGTGTTCAGCCACGGCCTGCACCAGGGCCGCGCCGCGCTCGATCAGGAACGGATCGCTGAAGGGGTTGCGCCCAGCCATGCCCTGCGGCCAGAAGTGGCCCCCCGACATGAAGCCGACGAAAAGACAGGGATGCGCCAGCAGCCCGCGCTCGCCGCACCAACCGGCAAACTCGGCGATGCGCCCGACCATGCGCTGGTCCAGGGAGCCAAGCCGGGGCTCGAGGTGGTCCCAGCGCGCGAAGTAGCGGATCGTGTTCAGGCCGAGCGCCGCGGCGAGGTCGAGATCGCGACGGATCTCGTCGGACGGCCAGGCCTGCAGCATTTCGACGCCGCACGAGCCCGGCCAGTAGTTCGCGCCCATGGGGACGAAGGAGGCCCCCTTCCGGCGGAATCCGCCGTGAAGATCAAGGATGGTCATCGTCATGTCCGACGCGTCGTAGCGGACCTGGCCCGGTATGCACCCAATTCGTCTTCCGAGGTCAGGGCACCGCCACGGCACCCAGGTCGATCAATGCTTCGCAGGCGGTGGCCCCGTCGGCCATGGCCGCGAAGCCGGGGATCGGTCGGCCGTTGAGGTGGACCGCCATGCCCGGCTGACCGCGTACCGGCGCCGCCTGATCGTGGACGACGCCGGCCGGATTGACCATGCGCAACGCCTCATCGATGCGCAGATCGCACCACAGGCGTCGCTGCTGCCGGATGGGCGAGGGCGAGATCATTCCCAACACCACGGTGTCAGGCGGTCCGCGCGGCACTGCATACAGGGATCCATCCAGCCGCTTGGCCCAGGCCTCGGCCGAGGAGCGCGACATGGCGATGGGGAGATGCAGCAGCCGACGGCCTGCGTGGACCACGGCTTGGCGGCGCAATGCCTCCAGATCACCGATCGCCATGCTGCGCATGGTCCGCATCTCGCGCTGCCTGCCTGCCTCGACCGGTTGGCTGATCCAGGCCAACTGACCCGCCTCCCAGGTCGCCTCGTCCAGTTGCGGCCAGCCATGCGCCAACATGCGCACCCGATGCGTGGGCGGATGACGAAGCGGGGCCTCCAAGGCCTGGATCTCCTCCACCGTCGCAGGCAATGGCCGGAGATCAGCGACCGGGCATCCCGCCATGCTCAGGTGGCGCAGCGGCGTGGTGGCGAGTGGTGTCAGGTCGCCAACCGCAGTCCCGTTGATCACCAGGCTCTGCAGGGGCGTCTGCGCCAACGGCGAGAGGTCGGCAATCCGCGTGTCGCCACCACGCAGATGGACCAGGGGCGCCCCACGCAGCGGAGCAAGATCGGACACCATCGAGCCATTGCAGCTCAGCGATTCGAGCGGCAGGCCGGCCAACGGCGTGAGGTCGGCAACCGCCGTGTGATCGATGCTCAGCACGCGCAGGCCCGTGATGGCGGCCAACGGCGTGAGGCCGATCACCTGACTCGACCCGAGGCTCAGGTCGGTCAAGGTTTTCCGGATCAGCCCACCCAGCGGACGCAAATCGCTGAGTGGTGTCGAGGCCACCTGCAGCGACTCGATCGGACAATCGCTGATCGGGGCAAGGTCGGCCACCCGGGTCCGGCTGACCTTGAGGTTACGCAGCGGAGCCCCACGCAGCGGAGCAAGATCGGACACCGTGGTCCCACTCAGGCTCAGAAACTGCAGGGGCGCCCCGTGCAGCGCCGTCACGGCCGCGACCTGCGTATCGGATAGATCCAAGTGCGTCAGGGGCAGGCCGGCAAGCGGCGCCAGGTCGCTCAGCGGATTGCCGCCCAGAGACAGCCTGCTGATCCGGCTGCCGGCCAACGGGGCCAGGTCCGTGAGGCCCAGATGATTCAGATCGAGAGCCGATACCCCGGGTGTCTGCACCAGCACCTTCAGCAACCGCGACGCCTCAAGAGAGGCCAGACGCTGCCTGGGCAGGGCAAGCAGGGCCAGAGCGGTGCGGCTGCCGGGATCAGCCCGCTGGCCCCGTTCGGCAGCAGTGATCGCTCCGGCGAAGTCGCCGGCCAGCCAAGCCGCCGAGGCATCGGCCTCGAGTACGGCCGACCACCAGCGTCCGGCCTCGGCCTGCGCCCCCAGGCGCAATCGCACGCCCGCCGTCAACGACGTAGCCAGCTCTGCGGGCAAGGAAGCGGCCAGCAGGCACGCCTTGGCTGCCGATCGGAAGGCAAGTTCACCGTGCCCAGCATCCTCGGCTATGCGCAATGCCTCACGCACGGCCTCCTCGATTTGTCCCGTGCGTGCCAGGGCATCCACCGCAACCAGAGGCGAGGCCTGGGCCGGATGTCCCAGCCGCGTGATGGCGAGGCCGCGCAGTCGCAGGCGGTCCGACCACGAGCGCAGGAAGATGCCGCGGTCCTGCACCGGCGGTGGCAAGGGATCGACGTGGCGGAAGACGATCGTGCCATCGATGACGACGCGCAATTCATCCTCGCTACGTTCGAAGGCGATATGGTACCAGCGCCCAGGCACGAAACCACGCTCAACCCCGTCGGCGATCGAAGCCGGACGGTCCTCAGCGATGCGCGCCAGGAAGGTGTTGGTGCCGGAATAGCCCGCAACCTGCCCGGAATAGCCCCAGGGCAGGGAGGCCGCCTGGCCACCCTGCCGCGCCCCGAATCCGACTTCCAGTCCATCGATGTCGTCGAGCCAGCAGGCCTCCATCTCGATGCGCAGATCGCCAGAGGGATAGTCCCCCTGCAAGGCGTATTGACTCCGGGGACTCAGCAACACGACCCCGTCCTGTTCCTGCGCCGTTTCACCGGTTGCCTTGATGAGTTTTGCAGCCGCAGTCCCCGCCGGCCAGGTTGCAACCTCGCGCCACTGCCGCTGCCGGGCCTGCCACTGCCCGGCCTGGACATAGATGCCGGCCGCGATCAGCACGGCCACGCAGACGGCGAGCGTAGCGGTGATCCGGCGACGCCGGGTACGCCGACGCTGCGCCTCGCCGATGCGCAGGCGTAGGCCCTCGAGCGCAGGATCCTGCCCCAAAGCCACGGAAAGTTCATCCGCCAAGGCAAGATCCCCTGCGCCCAATGCTTGCTCGGCACGGCTGAGACGCAGGTCGCGCAGGGCGCGGGTCGCGCCGGGATCGTTGGAGGACAGCGCGATCGCCTGCTGCATCAGACCTTCGGCGTGCAGGTAGGCTTGATGGTCACCAAGCATCGACCGCTGCTGCGCGGCGACGATAAGTCGGCCGGCTTCGAGGGCGCGCATCGCCGCGCGCAGAGCTTCGATGAAACGGCTGACATTCGCAGGCCGAGCAGAAGGGTGGCTGGCAGTCGCCTGGGCCGCCAGTTCGCCGAGAGGACCGGGGGGAAGAATCCCATCGAAGCGGTTGTCGCTCGCGGTGATGATGCATTCCTGCGCCGTCGTCCCGGGGTGCGGACGGTGCCCGGTGAGGACCCAACGCAGGACCGCACCCAGCAGATAGACATCGCTACGAATACCGATGGCCGCGATCTCGCCGCGCGCAACCTCAGGCGGCATCCAGCGCGGCGAACCGGACACCGCATTCAGATGCGTAATTGCCGGCGCATGCCGGTGGCCGCCGTGCGGGGCATCATGGGCCTGGGCGGCAAAGCCCCAATCCATCAGCATCACCTCGCCGAAATCGCCCAGCATCACGTTCTCAGGCTTGATGTCGCGATGCATCACGCCCTGACCATGCGCATAGTCCACCGCCTCGCTGATGCGCATGAGCACTTGGAGGTTGTCCGCGAGCGGCATCGTGCACATGCGCTCCGACCAGGGCCGACCACTGATCTTGCGCATGACGTAGAACGGACTGCGCTGCTCGGTCAGGCCGATGTCGTACACCGCCGGGATGCAGGGGTGCTCGAGCGAGGCAGTCACCGCAGCCTCGCCCAGCAGCTGGGCCTCGCCATCGCGGATGCGCACATCGGTACGCAGCCGCTTGAGGGCGACCACCCGGTCGCAGGAGGTCTGCTTGACCTCTTCGACCACGCCCATGCCGCCCTGGCCGAGCTGACCGATGACGGAGAAGTGAGGAGGCCGCCCCTGCCAATCACTGCCGATGCGGAAGCGGCGCATGACCAGACGACCGTAACCGACCGCCACATGTTTGGCTGATGAACCTGGGTCTGCCTGGGGCGGAGAGGATATGACCGGCAGCAGCCGGGTCTCTGTGCTGGACAATGGCACCTGACTTAACGAACCCCTCTGTCGGCCTTGAGGTGCCACTTGCTTCCGATGCGAAATGCATGGCGTTTTTCAGCACGACCTG
>JFJP01039844.1_pt1 | contig 15269 bp, 14 predicted proteins | sample 431651 | NCBI WGS metagenome assembly JFJP01 (sample SAMN02602958, study PRJNA72255) | Microbial mat metagenome, whole genome shotgun sequencing project. | biome: fresh water; feature: sink hole; material: water; isolation source: purple microbial (photo- and chemosynthetic) mats found in...
GCTTGGTGGATGGATGCTTCGGAGCCTGATATTCAGTCGAATGCAAGTTTAGAATACCGCAAAACACTTTCGGGACCAACGGCTTTAGGTCCTTCCACCAAATTTTTCAATACCTACGCCTTGATGAATGCCGAAGCTATTTATGATGGACAGCGGGGTGTTGACCCCAACAAACGTGTGTTTTTATTAACACGTTCGGGCTTTGCAGGCCTTCAACGCTATTCCACAGCTACTTGGAGTGGCGATATTGGTACTCGTTGGGAAGATATGAAAGCACAAATTTCGGCAGGATTGAACTTTGCCTTGTCGGGAATTCCTTATTGGACCATGGATATTGGTGGTTTTTGTGTGGAAGGACGTTACGAAAAAGCACAAAAAATATACGATGCCACCAAAGTCGAAAATGATGACTTGAAAGAATGGCGCGAATTAAATGCCCGCTGGTATCAGTTTGGAACTTTTGCTCCGCTATTTCGTGCACACGGTCAGTTTCCATTGCGCGAAGTATTTAATATTGCACCCGAAAATCATCCGGCTTACAAAAGCATTTTGTATTATAACAAGTTGCGTTACAGCCTAATGCCTTATATTTATACGTTGGCAGGCAAAACGCATTTCGACGATTATACAATTATGCGTGCCTTGGTTATGGACTGTGGAGCAGATAAAAAAGTGGAAAATATAAGCGACCAATATCTATTTGGACCTTCGTTAATGATTTGTCCGGTTTATCAATACAAAGCCACCAAGCGCGAAGTGTATTTCCCTGCTACAAGTGGTTGGTACGATTTTTACACCGGAAAATTCATTACCGGTAATAAGACCAAAACGATAGAAGCACCTTACGAACGCATGCCGATATTTGTTCCCGAAGGTGCTATTATTCCTTTCGGACCCGAAATTCAATTTACAAACGAAAAAAAAGCCGAAAACATTATGCTGTATGTGTATGCCGGCAAAAATGGTTCGTTTGAGTTGTACGAAGACGAAGGTGTGAACTACAATTACGAAAAAGGAGCATCGGCCAAAATACGTTTCGATTATAATGATAAATCAAAAACGCTGACAATAAACAAACGTGTTGGGTCATTTAGCGGAATGCTTGAGAATCGCACATTTAATATTGTATATGTAACGAAACAAAATGCCACATCGTTTGATTTAAAAAATCAAAGTGGAAAAACAGTGAAGTATAATGGGAAGAAAATAAATGTAAAAATGTAAAACTACCCCTAACTTTTAAAGGGGAACTAAATAAAAATTTATATTTTATTTCTATTTGATAATAAACGCCTTACATAATAAAAAAGGGCGTTTTTATTTGAATACATTACACAAACATTTCACAATGGAAGGTGTTTATTTACACACAGATACAATGATATAACATTTGGAGGGATATCTGTCCTCATATTCAGAAAGCCGTTTGTGTTTTTTTAATAAACTACAATAAAAAATACAAATGGTTTTCGGGTCATTATTCTCGTTTTGCCTATACGCATGAATAACGCTCCTATTAGATTTAATAACTTGCAGTGAGCAAATTGAACTAAGTATTTACACTATTTGCGGGCTTTTTGCTTGATTAATGCGGGCTTTGCGGGATTTTAGCTTGATTACATTAACTCATAAAAAGTTCCAACACCTGCACCTGACATTTTTAAAAGATTAAAATTTTCAACTAAATCCTTTAGATCATAAGTGGCTGTTCTATTAGATATTTGATTGATTTTCTGATACTCTCTATTCGTAATGTTACCTTTCTCTTTTATATACAACACAGCTCTTATTTGCCTTTCATTCAACCCAAGTTTTGATAGTTGGTCTTCAGTAAGATTATCTTTAAACAACCTTACAATAAAACCGCCACCATCTTCTTCCATTATTGGTGAAGGTAGACCTGCTGCTTTACAAGAATCAACAATTTTCATAATACCACTACCCCACGAATCAATATAGCCGCCACGAAAACAAGCCTCGGCAAGAATTGGATTTCGAGGATAAGAAGAATGAGATTTGGTCAATTTATCAAGTGTTATACCTTCAGGTAAAACTCCGTGATTCCAAATAGAAAGTTTATTATCATAAACACGTATTTGAGTTGGCGCACCCATATAATTGCGATGTACAAGAGCATTTAAAAGCATTTCTCTAAGTGCAGCCACAGGGTATTCAAGCGTTTCAACCCTATTCATTCCTTCAAAGGAAATATTTCTAATCAGAAACTTATGATCAAGGGTGCGTAAAACCTTGTCAACAATCTGAATAATATTACCTTCTTCTAACTCCTGAAAACGAATTGTAAAATCGTCATTCTCAAATTTGCCAATTTTGACAAATGTATTTGGATAGAACGAGCCTGGGTCTTTACCAAACAAAATAATAGCAGCACGTTTGAGTTTTCCATTCTTCATCAGACGAAGCTTTTCAAGTAGTTCGGGAGTGGAAAGTCCATCAATATCAGGTAAACGGCCAGCATCTTCTGCTTTTCGCAGGAAAGTTTTAATCGACTTTTCGTCAATGTCATCAATTGAGACACGTGTTTCTATGACATCATCCCATGTTTGACCAGCACGTTTAAGTAAAAACTCATTGAGTGAAGCTCCAGTCAATTCTTGTTTGACGCTTCCACTACGATAATAATATCTACCTCGTATTGAAATAGGCACGGAATAGGGTTGCACAATTATCTCAATATAATTTTTATCGCCATTCTGCAAAAGATTAACTTCAGTTGTAATACCCATATTGTTTTTGATTTTGTTGGGTATCTCGTCCATCAATTTTTTATAATCTTCCAAACCAACAATACTACCAAAATCGTCTTTTCCAATATAAATACGACCACCTTGAGCATTAGCAAAACCACAAACCCATTTTAAATAATCATCGTGCCAGCTTTGTTTGAATTCTATGTTTTGTTGTTCGGGCATATATTTACTTTTTTACTTAAAACCAACAGTATTATTTTAATTCTGCAAAATTACAAAAAAATCAAAATAATAGCACATTCATATAATTCTTAGACGGATTGTTGAAGACTTAAAGGGTTTATTGGTCTTACAAATGGGGAGTACTACATAGTAATGGTAGTAGACTACATCGATTGTAAGCGGAAATTATTATTTCAATAGCTCCATTATTAAATCTAATTTTGGCGAAAGTATAATTTCTGTGCGGCGGTTTTTAGCTCGTCCTTCGGGAGTGGCATTGTCGGCTTTAGGCGAAAACTCACCTCTGCCAGAGGCTGTTAGACGCACAGCATCAATTTTATAATCCGTAACTAATATGCGCACTATGGAAGTGGCACGAGCAACACTCAAATCCCAATTGTCGCGATAAATGGCATTGCGAATGGGTAAATTGTCGGTATGGCCTTCAATCAAAATGTCAATATCATTGTTTTTGTTAAGCACATCGGCCAATACTTTTATTGCCTCCAATCCTTTTTCCTCGATAGTAACACTTGCCGATTTGAATAACAATTTGTCGGACATAGATACATACACTTTTCCGTTTTTTACCTCTACCGATAATTCATCCGATTTAAAACCAAGCAAAGCATTCCGGATAATATCATTCAGTCGTTTGGTTATCGAATCCTGACGGGCAATCGTTTTTTTAAGTTCTTTGAGCGCACCTTCCCGTTCGAGCAACAGTCGTTCTTTTTCGGCTAACATATCCGACTTTTGTTTCAGCGCCATATTGAGTTTTTCGGCCTGTGAGAGTTTCTCGTTCATCAAATCGCCGTACTGAAGTTGTAGCTCCATTTTTTCGGATTGAAGCACTGCTTTTTCGGTTTGTAAAACTGCCTTTTCGGATTGCAATTTCGAAATGTCTTGTTTGCGAGCAGCTACCTCGTCCTTTAAATCCAAAATTTGTACTTCGCGAGCCGACAAAGTGGTGCACAGCGAATCGCGTTCATCAATTACTTTGGTAATATACTTAGGCAAAAAAAGTTTCTTCTCAGGTTTCAGTTCGCCACATTTATAAATTGGTTTGCACGAAAAGAAAAGCGAAGTAGCAACAATAGCAAGTAAAATGAATTTGAAATTTCTCATGATGATTTTATTTGAAGTGAAAATTAATAATCTTAGTTGTGAATTTTAAAAATCGAGCCTAAAACGCATACGGATACCATACTTCGAAACGCCAGGATTATCTAAGTACGTAAATCGGCGCACAAGGTCGACCCTGAAAAAATTGAAAATATTCCCAATCCCAACACTGCCTTCTATGTAGGGTTTTGCACCAAGCGAATAGGTAATTGGTGTGCCATCTTCCGTTACAGGTAATCGGAACAAATCGGGCTGAAGGGCAGGGTTGTTTTGCGAAGTTATATTTCCATACAAAGCTTTAAATGTAACTATCTCTCTTAAATTTAAGCTCCTTATCAAAGGTATTTTGTTGAAAAAGAATCCATTGAACGAGTGGTCTATCAGCAGAGATGTGAATTGATCGGTTGCAAACTCCAAAAAATTCATCATGTTGTACGATTCTAATTGATACGAATAGGTTTGATTGGCCTGTGGCAAATTCAATAGCGGATAGGGAACTTTGCCAAAAATTTTACCTACTTCCCACACCACATCCGAGTAGCCCAATACCGAAAGATAAAAACGTTTGCGAATAGAAAATCGTAAATTATGGTAGTTATAATTGTTTTTCCAAAGTTTATTTCCTGCGGCGTAGCGCAATTCGAAAATTGGATATTTGGTCGTCATTGGAGCACGATAAGTTTTGCCTTGATAAAATGTTTCGTGTGGTGCATAGCGCAAATGCAGATAAAGCTCCGAAATATTTAAAAAGCTCAAATCGTTTTGGTGCAAAAGATAATCGGAATAATTAAAATATAAATTTCCTCCGGGCGACTGCTGCGTAAATTTGTAACCTATTCTGTACGAAAAATGATTTTCAAACTCATTCAAATGTTCTATTTTCAGTGTTTTGTTATAAAAAATCTTGTCATTAACACCTCGTTTTATCGACAACAATATATTATCTTCCATCAAAAATTTCATTTCTTGTCCGGGCAATTGAGTTTCGTTTTGTACGCTTACTTTCAATGACTTAACAGGGAAATCCATAAAGTTGTTTTTAGTGAACGACCAATTAGCTCCCAAGTAATACTTGGGTCGTTTGTCGATAAGCCCATAAGCAATGTAGGTTTCTAAATTTAATTTCTTGCTAAATTTGTCAGTCGTTCTACCTCCAAAACGAAACCGAAGCCCCTCAATGGGATTGTACATATAGAAAGTGTTGAAAGGACCAATTTCGAATTTGCCAAAGTCCCAATATCCAAACAAACCTATACCGGCTATTTTAATTGCTTTTTTAATGATTGGAAGTTTTAATAAACTATCCATAGCCATATATGTTCCTGCCTCAGAGTTATTTAGCCGCTCTGGTCGGTGTATTTCCCAATAGGCATCGCTTCTGCCTTTGGCGCTGTCCAACATTTGTATACTTTGTCCTTTAAAAATATCTTTAGTAGCTGCTGCATCGAATTTGTAACTGGAATAAATGGCTACTTTTTGCCCAAAAACACTACTGTTTTTTTTTGAAATTCCAAAATTGATTGAAATTTGATCCGATGCCAGCATCAAGCTATTATTTGCAGCTTTCTCGAATTTCTGAACCACTTTTACATCATTAATCCAGTTTAAGTTTACGTCTTTATTGAGCGACAATTCCGCCTGCTTAATGGCATAAGTACCATCTAAAATAATGTACAAATATCCTTGTAAAAGAATATCTTGCTTGTTGCGTGGCCCGAAAAATAACTTTACACATTTCGAATTGTCAATTTGAACAGTATCAACAATATCGTGCATATAAAATGTAGCTGCCAAATCGGCGATAGGACTTAAAAACTCATTGGTGAAAAAGAGAATATTATTGTCGTAAATGTTGATATTTTGGTAGAGGTATTTGATATTATCTTGAATCCCTTTATTGTCGAATCCAGGAAATGTAACCGCTTTGTGTGCCGATACAATTTCTTTTACCTGCCGTGGTGTGCGATTGTAGTAGTAATTGGATATGTCTTCTTTCAAATACATGGGCAAAATTTTCTTTCCCTCATTTTTCAAAGAATCAATGTTTTCGAATAGAAATTGGAAATGCTTAAAAATCTTTTTATTCTGAAAATCGGGCGTTATATTATTGATAGCAAACTGCACCTTTTCATACTTTTCGGTTTCGTAGTATTCTAATGCTTCGGCTCTGTTAAGTGGTTTGTTTTCAATTACTTTACGAATCAAATCGACGGATGGATTATTTTTATTACGATATCGTTGTTTATTGACTACAATTTCTTTTAAATCTTGCGATTGCGATTGTAATTTGATTTTAAACTCTTTTTTTGTGGAATTCAAATATACTATTTCTGTTTTGTAGCCCACACACGATACAGTAAGCTTGTTTTTAGTTGGTTCGAAGTTCTTTACGGTTAATACAAATTCGCCTGCGGTGTTTGATACAGTTCCTTGTTGATAATCAGAAACATAGAGTGAAGCTGAAATCACAGGTTCGTTTGTTTGCAAATCGGTAACTGTTCCTTTAAAGGTTACATCATTATTGGTGTTCGAGAAACTGTAAGTTGCTGCAAACAAAAACAGAAAGAAAAGGATTATGGCTTTAATTTTCATACGTAATAAAATACAGTAACAAGCTAATTGATATTTTAAGTTCGCTTATTTTACTAGTAATAATTTTAAAAAAAAACTTAATTTATGACAAGGAATATTGTTTCAAATTGTCTCAATGGGTTTCTTTTTAAAAACCCAAAAGCGTTGAAGCGTATAATTAAAGGCTAAAGAAACAAAAAGATCAACCATGATGCGACTGATTTTGTAGTCGACTTTCAAAAAAGAGGTAATCAAATACGTTCCCAACGACTTCATTAATATGCTATTAAGCACTACGAGAATAAATTTTATTAACTGTACTCGGGTTGAACTCTTGTATTTTAAATCTTTAGAGCGAAACGACCATGTTTTGTTGAGGGTAAAGTTAACAACTGCACCAATAATGCCTCCAATAGCAATACTCAATGTGTAATGCAATCCAAAAACTTCGGTAAAAAAAATCATCAAAAGATAATCGACCACGCCGCCAATCATTGCCGATAGTTGAGCCTTACCGAAAACAATTAATCTATTGAGCATCTTATTCTTGCTTTTTCATTTTTAACTCTTCAACATCCTTACTATCAGCTAACTTGAGTAGTTTAATCGTGTCGACTATATTTGAAATAAATAAAATACTACAAGCAATAATTGCAGAATACAATATAGAATCATTTACAAAAGCTTCCAGCACTAAAATGCTCGAAATAACAATACGCACCTCTGTGGGTCCTAATAATCCAGAGTCGATTGAGTATTGATTGGTAACTTTGTATCGAATCATGGTGGTAATCATTTCCCAACCGTAGAGTACTGCAAACACAAAGCCAACTACCTCCCAAGAACCTTGAACATATATTATTACACCAAGGCAAATTAAAACTATACCAATCCAATCGATAGTAACATCGAGTGCAAAACCATACCATTTGCGAGGAATATGGCGGTAGTATGCAATTCTTCCATCAAGCGAATCGCCAAACCAACTGATAGCAAATCCAGCTACGCCTAATAAAAGATAGAGCGAGCCAAAATATGTAGCCAACACAAAACTAACGAATACGAGAGTATTTCCCATAAACCCAATGCCTGTAAGCATATCCGAACTAATCCATTTAGGCATCCATTTTACAAAAAATGCAATGGATTTTTGCTCCCAGTTTTTTAATATATTTGTCCGGTCGCGCCCCTGAGATATGACTTTTACTATTTCTGTATTTGTCTGACTGTCAGTTTATTTCATGTTTTATTGTTTGAGATAATGTTAGATGTTGTTTTAAAAACGACTATATAAATGATGTTGGAAATGATTTAAGATAAGAGCTTGTTTTTTATTTCTTAAATAAAAATTCGTGTAATTGTAGGGTATATGTTTTCTCGTTTTATTTTTTAACCCGCAAAATTACTAACAATAAACCACATAATTGTCATTGATTTACCACTAAATTTATTAATGATGCTTAATTGTTAACCAAACAACTAGGATCTCTTTTTCAGCCTTTCCTTTATCGTATCCACCACATAATAAACCATTGGCACCAAAAATACGGTGAGAATGAGCGAAGATAATAAGCCACCAATAATTACCCAAGCCAACCCATTTTTCCATTCGGCAGCAGTGCCTTTTGCCAATGCAATGGGCAACCCATGAGCATTATTAATCCTGCCACTGCTTCTTTGTGTCGCTGTTCGCCTATGGCCACGCTATTTTGGCTTATTTGCAGCATTTTATTCTTTACTTGCGCGGTATCTATACATTGCTGAAGCGACCATTCTTCGGCTTGCAAAGGCGAAATCATTGCTCCAATTATCAAAAGGAGAAATGCAGTTTTTAGTTTGTGAGTATTTACTAACATTGTTGTGTAAAAAATTTTAGTTTATAATTTTGTTTTTATTAAAGTTAATAATGAGTCAATCATTTTGTTGCCGCTCTCTTTCAAATCAAATTCAAAACTGAACAATCGCCATTTAAACATTTGAAGTTTGAAAGTTCCCATAATTATATACACCAATTCCTCCGTAGAAATTGATTTTGTAAATATATTTTTTTCTTGTCCATCAGAAATTAAAGGAAACAAATGTTTCATTTTTATGGCTAACAATTTCATTATAGCTTCATTAATCCGTAAACTTTCGTCCATTAATCCGTCCGAAAAAACAGCTACAACATAGTGTCCATTTTTGCTAAAGAAATTAAACTGCTCCTCGAACATAGCCCTGAATTTCTCCTCTGGATTTGTAGTTTGAGGTAGATTCGTTAATCGCTCATCTATGTTTTCTGCCAAATAATCCATCATGGCAAGTATAATATCTTCTTTACTTGCAAAATGTCTGTAAATAGCGCTTTCCGAAAAATTCATTTCTTTTGCCAGATTCTTTATTGTCAAACCACTTGTACCCGATTTGGTTAGAATTTTGCCGGTTGCTTCAATAATTTCTAATTGGCGAGGAGTTATTTCCATATATTGAGTTTGTCTAATCGTTTAGTCTAATAGATTCTACTTTGACAGATTGAAGTTTAGTTATAATTAATTTTGGAGACAATACTAATTAACATCCCCTTTAGGGGCTTGGGGCAGTTTAAAACAATTATATTCTATTTATTCAACCCTTCGAAATTTTACAGTTTTACTAAAAAATAAGATTTTCGCAGTCATTTGCAATTCTTTTTTGGTTCTGTCTAAAAATTTGAATTCACAATTGGCTGCAAACCCATTTGTAATTTTTAGTTTACAGGTGTACTTATCCGAAACAGGAACATAATTGATATTTGAAAGTGTCAACTGCTGAACTTCTTTTTTGCGATTATCTTTTGAAAATTCAAATATTCTACCTTTAAAGTTTTCCTTTTGCTGAATTATCTCAACTGTACTAGTCGATGTTCCAATTTTCCATATACCAATAATTTCTTTTTGTGCCGAAATTTCATAAATTGATAGTAGAGTAAAGAGAAATAATAAAATATTTTTCATATCATTTTGATATTACCTTTCAAATTGCTTTTATAACTCAAAAGAAATCTGTTTTGGTTTCCTTTATTGATAGCTCTTTATATTTCCTGATTATCAAATAATTATCGTATAATATTGATCTGTATTTAAAAGGTAAGTGAGTATTCGCTCACAAAAGTAAAGCAAATTTTAAATGTTAGCACTATTGATGTTGTTTTTTAATCTATAATAACAATTTCAGTTGTTTTTGAATCAAATTTATGAATAGTTCTCTTTATCTTTACGGCGTCTAAAAATATTAGCATCAATTAAAATGAAAGTACGAGACAGCGGAATGCCCGAGGAAGCTAAATGGAATGACTTTTTTAATACAGATTTACTTTTATCTGAATTGAATATTGATTCAAAAATTATAGATTTAGTAGAAATTGGAAGTGGATACGGAACTTTCACAATTCCCACATCAAAACTGATTCAGGGTAAATTGTTTGCTTATGACATTGAAGATGAGATGATTGAAACTCTCAATTTTAAAATTCAGAAAGAACAAATCAAAAATGTTGTGTTGGAGAAACGAGATATTCTTTCTCAAACGTGCGGCCTTCCTGAAAATTCGATTGATTACGTAATGTTATTCAATATATTACATCACGAATCGCCTTTGGAGTTTATTAACGAGGCTTATCGGATTTTAAAACCTGCTGGAAAAATCGGAATCATTCATTGGAGAAGCGACATATCAACTCCACGTGGCCCTGATTTGAATATCAGACCAAAACCAGAACAAATTACAAGCTGGTTTGACAAACAAAAATTCCGGATAGACAAACAGCCATTTATTATTGAACCCTATCATTTTGGAATTGTCGTTCAAAAACTTTAATTACCTTAATTTCTTCACCATATTCTCCACAACCTGCTTTACTTCCTGCCTGAACCACTCCGGCTGCAAAACTTCCACATCGTCACCAAGCGAAAGCAATTCCTGCTGGAAATCGAAGGTTGGTTTTAGGTGCACGCGAAAAAGTGGTGTGGGTTTGGGTCGTTGTTAAAAAACATATTGTCCGTTTCACAAATAAATTCTATCTTTGCAATAAAAATATCAAATCACAAAATCGAAGATTCCTTAATTTTGATTTACAACAACTTAGACAAACTAAATCTATTATTAAAATCAACTTTTTAACCCTTATTTTATGACTACAGAAGAAATTTCTTTAGCAAGAATATTTTTTAAAAATAAAATTTTGAAATCTGAAGGAAATGCATTTGAGGATTTGTTTACACAAATAATGTATTATGCCGAACCGGATTTTGAACAGATTAAACCTTGGGGAAATATTGGCGACAGAAAAAATGATGGTTTTATAAGAAGTGAAGGTGTTTATTATCAAGTGTATGCACCGGAAAATATTGATAAAAACTACCCTGAGACAATAAAAAAAGTAGAAAGAGACTTTGCCGGATTACTAAACTATTGGGAAAACATTAAGGAATATTATTTCGTTTTAAACGATAAATATAAGGGTGTAAATGCTGATTCCAACCAAGCGATTGCTAAAATTGTAAAAGATTATTCTTTAGTAAAAGGTAAAATATTAACGGCAAAAGATTTAGAAGCTATTCTATTTAATCTATCCGACAATCAGATTATTAATATTATAGGTTTTTTGCCAAACTTTGAACATATTACTAATCTGGATTTTTCTGTTTTAACACAAGTTGTTGGCTATATTATGGGGCTACCTATTATACCTGCATTTGGTGTTATTAAATTTCCCGACTGGAATGAAAAAATAATTTTTAATAAACTTAGTGAAGTTACAAAACAGCATTTAGATACAGCCTCTTTTAACCTTGGGGCATTAAATGAGTTTTTAGCAAACCAAAATTTTCTTGCCGAGGAATTGCAAAAGAAAATGATTGGAATTTACGAAGAGCTTAAAACGAATTATAATGACGATTCTCTTTTTTGGGAGATAGTAAATTCATGTTCTCCGAAAAATGAGCATGCATATCAAACACCTATATTAACAATTATGGCAAAATATTTTGAAAGTTGTGATATTTTTGAAGAGCCAATAAAAGAATAGAATATGATAATGCCATCTAAACATATAAATTTTTCTCAATCCTTATTAGGTTTTGGAAGTTATCTGCTCACAAAACTTGATAAGCCCCGAAGTATAGATGATATTTGGAAAATCTACCAAGCCGACTTAACGCATGATTATTATGCAGCAAAACATAGTTTTGATAATTTGGTAATGACGTTTATTTTTTTGTATAGTATACATGCTATTGACCAAAAAAACGGATTAATATTCAAATGCAACTAATATCACTCACAGCAAATAAGAATACTTTTAAACCTGTCATTTTTAAAAATGAAACAGGGTTGAATTTTATTGTCGCTATTCAAAAGAATCCAGAATCGACAGACAAGGGAAAAACAACGAATGGAGTAGGTAAGTCTCTTATTATTGCACTAATTCATTTTTGTTTAGGCTCAAGCAAAAAAGAAAGTTTTAAGAATGACCTGCCCGGATGGTCATTTATGTTGACTTTTAAGGTTGGTAATGAAGTTTATAAATCGCAGCGTTCAACAGATAAGCAAAACATAATACAGCTAAACGGTCAAGAACTTAAGAAAAATGATTTTAATAATAAACTTGAATCTCTATTGTTTGAAATTCCTTCCGGAACAAGCGAATTAAGTTTCCGGTCGTTGATACCTTTTTTTATCAGACCCCGTAAAGCTTCTTATTCGGAGTTTAATAATCCGAACGCCTTAAAAAAAGATTATCAAATTCAAATTACAAATGCTTTGTTGCTTGGACTGGATACTTTGCTTGTTGAGGAAAAATTTAAACTTCGTAAAGAAAAAGAAAGAGTTCGCAATTTAGTTTCCGAATTAAATCAAGTTTTGGAGGGTCAGCAAGTCAAGGAAGATATATCAAAACTCGAAAACGATATAAAGTCTTTTAAAGTTGCTGATGATTATTATGAAATAAACAAAGAAGCAGACAGAATAAAACTCGAAATTGAAAAGGCTAAGAACAGAATTATTCTATTTGAAAATCAGATTAGTAGCATTGACCAAAGCAGAAAAATATCTCCTGATATAAAAAGAGAAAACATTGAAAAGATTTATACCGAAGCTTCTGTAATTTTTAATTCCGATGCATTAAAAACTTTGGAGGATTTAGAAAAATTTTATATTCATCTTTCAACAAATCGAGAAAAAAGATTATTGGATAAAAAAAATGAATTAAAACGTTCAATAAGTTTATTACAAAATGAAGTTGATACAAAAAAGATGGAGTTAGATGCTAAATTGAAATATCTCGACACGCATCAAGCTTTGGATATTGTGTTAAAACTGAAAGATAAACTCTCTGATTTAAAACAAAAAGAAGCAAACATAGTACGTTATGAAGCTTTGATTGCGAACTATCAAAAATTAAAAATTAAAACTGAGAAAGAATTAATTGCATCGACAGAAAATACACAAAATTATTTAGAAGATGCGAAAGATATAATAAAATCAACAACAGATTTTTTTAGAGAATTAGCACGACGGTTTTATCCGACTGCAACTGCGGGGATAACAATACGAAATAATGATGGGGACAATCAAATAAGGTATAATATTGATGCTAAAATAGCTGCAGACCGTTCGGATGGGATTAATAATGTGAAAATATTCTGTTACGACCTTACCATCTTGCTGAAAGGATTTGCCCATAATGTAAACTTTATTTTTCACGATAGCAGATTGCTTAGCGACACTGACCCGCGACAAATTCTTACTCTTTTTAAAATACTGAACGACCTGATTAAAATCGTTGGCAAACAATATATTTTATCTCTTAATCAGAATCAACTTGATGATGTAAAAAAGTATATGACAGATGCTGAATATGAAACTATTATTGAGCAAAATATTTGCTTAGAATTAAAGGACGATTCGCCCGAAGATAAACTATTGGGTGTACAAGTGGATATGGATTATAACAAATAGATTACAAAGAAATTTAATAAAAAAAATCGACATAATATTTTTTAAAATTAAAAGAACAATTAGATAAAACAAACATTTTCAACATATTAGTATAATATTAGATTTTGTAATTATTGATAAATCACTATAAAAAATTCAATTATTGAATATGGAAACAATAAGCATTCAAATAAACAATCCTAAAGCAATGAGTTTGTTAAAAGACCTTGCAAAACTTAATTTAATAACTATTAAACCGCAAGTAACACTTCAAAATACCTTGGACAGATTAAGATCTAACGCAAATAACAAACTGACGATTGATGAGATATCGGCTGAAGTTGAACAAGTTAGAAATCAGAGATATGCCAAAAAGTATTAAAATTATTATTGATACAAATTTGTGGATTAGTTTTTTGCTTACAAAGCAATTCGATTTTTTGGATAGCTTACTTACTAAGCGAAAGGTTAAACTTGTATTTAGCGACGAACTTTTAGCTGAGTTTTTAGAAGTTGTAAAAAGACCTAAACTTAGCAAATATTTTATAGAATCAGATTTAGAGCAATTAATTGAGCTTATAAATCAATATGCCGAATTTTATACTGTAAATTCTAATGTTGAAATTTGCAGAGATGAAAAAGATAACTTTTTGTTGGCGTTGGCTATTGAAAGTAAAGCCGATTATTTGATAACGGGCGACAAAGATTTATTGATTATTCAGAAAATTGAAAACACAGAAATTGTTACAATAGCAACATATAAAACTATTAAAAAATAATTTTAATATCAGATAAAACAAACATTTTCAACATATTAATATAGCATTAGCTATTATTCTTACTCCTGAAATTTGGCGATTTAAGTAGAGTACAAAAGAATAAGTTAGTAAATGCCTATACCCTTACGGGTGTGGGCTTTAACTTATTCTTGTACACGGGACGCCAAACCCTCAGGAGTGAATAAGTGGAGTTTGCACCCGTTTTTTTTTGCAAACTCACTCATTGGATAATACGCTGCACGGCGTATTTTTTTGTTGGAATAAACCCAATAAAACACCATGAGTTCCTCCTCTACTTCCTTCCAAACCATTCTCGATAAATTTCGCAAACATGCTTTTTCCGAACGTGATAAAGGTGAAAAGTTTGAACGCTTGATGCAAGGGTATTTGAAAACCGACCCTACCTACAAATATCAATTTTCGGAAGTGTGGATGTGGAATGAATTTCCGTTTCGTAAAAACTTTGGCGGTTCCGACTTGGGTATCGACTTGGTAATGCGCACGCACAGTGGCGATTATTGGGCGGTGCAATGCAAATGTTTCGACGAAAAAACGAGCATCGACAAAGCGGCGGTGGATAGTTTTTTGTCCACTTCCAGCAAGCAGTTTATAAATGAAAATGCCGAAACCACACATTTTGCACATCGGCTATGGATTTCTACTACCAATAAATGGAGTGCCAATGCCACCGAAACCATTCAAAATCAGCAACCTCCTGTTAATTGCATCCATCTCAATCATTTGATAGATGCGCCTGTGGATTGGCAAAAAATAGCTGATGGCGTGTTTGGCGAAGCGGCACAGGAAACCAAAAAAAAACTCCGTGACCACCAAACCGATGCGCTCAATGCTACCCACGAACATTTTAAAACTGCCGACCGTGGCAAACTGATCATGGCGTGTGGAA
>JFJP01011156.1_pt1 | contig 15266 bp, 15 predicted proteins | sample 431651 | NCBI WGS metagenome assembly JFJP01 (sample SAMN02602958, study PRJNA72255) | Microbial mat metagenome, whole genome shotgun sequencing project. | biome: fresh water; feature: sink hole; material: water; isolation source: purple microbial (photo- and chemosynthetic) mats found in...
GGAAAGGTATGTGGAGAAGAAGCGCGAGCGCCGGATTCGTGACTCCCGGCGCATGGTGGCACGTGCCTACGCCGTGGTTGGGCGCTGGTGGTGGCCGCCGCAGCCCGGGCGCGGCGGGTCTTCGCACGAATCCTGGGAAGACGTCTTTCGCCTTCGTCGGCGCGCGGCACGGCGCCTCGCGGATCATTTGAAGTTCTGTTCCAAGGCGCACGGATGCGGTAATGGGCGTCGGCATTATGGTGACCGGACCTGGCAGGAATGTCGGAAATCTCTCGACGCCATTGAACAGCTTGTCGAGGAGGGCTTTCTTGAGGACGCCCCGGGCCAGCGGCAGGTGAGGCGAAGGAAGCCCTGGGTGTAGGCGGGACTCAACGCGACCAGGCCGCCGCCCGGTTGGCGCCGAAACTCGCGGCCGCCGCCGCCATGAGCCGCCATGTCGTGGTGGTGACGCACGTGCCCCCGTTCCGCGAGGCCGCCTGGCATGAAGGGCGGCCCAGCAATGATGACTGGGTGCCGTGGTTCGCCTGCAAGGCGACAGGTGAAGCCATCGTGGCGTGCGCGCGGGATTGCCCCCGGACGGAATTCATCGTCCTGTGCGGGCACACGCACGGCGCGGGCATCCATTCGCCGGCTGCCAATGTGATGGTTCACACGGCCGGGGCGGAGTACGGAGCGCCAGGCGTGCAGCGGTTGTTCGAGTTCGCACCTTAAGGAGAGAAGATGGACGATTCCGAGTCCGACGAGATCCAGTGCCCCTACTGCGGCGAGATGATCGAGGTGTCGGTCGACTGCTCGGTGCGCCGCCAGGTCTACATCGAGGACTGCTCCGTCTGCTGCCGGCCGATCACCATCACGGTGGTGTCGGAGGAAGGTGAGGTGGTGAGCATCGAGGGGCGGACCGAGGACGACTGACCGCCACCGACCGCCGGGACTGCGAGGCGGTCTACCGATCCCCGTCCACGGATGAAGTCGAGGATGAACATCACAACGCTGTCGCCATTGCCATGGTCGCGCGGAACCCGGCCCGAACAGAGCGATTGATCCCGGGCGTACGCAGGGTGTAGGATTCGGCATCGAGGTGCGTCCGGCATGCGCCGCGGGCTCGGTTGGCCCCAATGCCCGGCGCGCAACGCAGTCGGGAGGAGGCACGAGTGACCGCGCATGGCATACCCGGAAAGGTTCTCGTCTCGGATTTCGACGGGACGATGACCAGGCACGATTTCTACGCGCTGGTCGCCCAATCGTTGGTTCCTTCTACGGTGCCGGACTACTGGACGGAGTACCGCGCGGGGCGACTCACGCATTTCGAAGCTCTGCGCGGCTACTTCGCGGCGATCAGGACGGATGAAGAACATCTGTTGCGCCTTCTGGATGCGATGCAGATCGATCCGCAGCTGGCGGCAGCCGCGGCGGAACTGCGTCACGCCGGCTGGCGCATTGTCGTCGCGTCGGCCGGGTGTGCGTGGTACATCGAGCGCCTGCTCGCCCGGCAAGGTGTGGAACTGGAAGTCCACTCCAATCCCGGCGGCTTCGACCCCGGCCGCGGATTGCTCATGGAATTGCCCGTTCATTCTCCATTTTTCAGCCCGACACATGGCGTCGACAAGGCAGCTGTGGTGCGACACTTTCAAGCGAACCATGCCCAGGTGGCATTCGCCGGCGACGGCTTCCCGGATGAAGAAGCCGCTTGCCTGGTTCCGGGCGACTTGCGGTTCGCGCGCGGCGATCTGGCCACGGTGTTGTCTCGTTCCGGCACGCCCTTTCGGACCTTTGAACGCTGGTCCGATGTCGCGAGCCATCTCGCGGCCCGAAGGACCGCGCCATGATGAACTCAACGCGTGTCGCCATTCCGACGCTGGTGCGCATCAAGCCCGATGCGCTGGCGCGCGTGGGCGTCTATCTGTCGCGGTTCGACCATCCTCGAGTCGCTGTGTTTCTCAGCGAGGGGCTGATCGAGCCGCTGGTGGAAGGCCTGCGCGCGTCGCTGGAAGCCATGTCCATCGAGGCGGTGGCCTGGCGTATGGTGGACAGCCACGCGTTTGAAGACACCGTCGCGCATTTCGTCCAACTGCCGCGTACGGCGACGGCAATTGTCGGCTGCGGCGGAGGCAAAGCGCTGGATGTGGCCAAATATGTGGCGTTCATGGCCAATTTGCCCTACTTCGCCGTGCCGACCTCGCTCTCGAACGACGGCTTCTGCAGTCCGCAGGTGAGCTTGACGATCGACGGGAAACGCCGATCTCTCGCCGCGGGCATGCCGTTCGGCGTGGTTGTCGACACACGGGTTTGTGCCCACGCGCCGCCGTTGCTCACCTTGTCGGGCATCGGCGACCTGGCCGCGAAGTTCACGGCGGTCTCGGACTGGAAGCTTGCGTTCTATCATGCCGGCGAGGTCGTCGACGACTTCGCGGCGCTTCTCTCCGACGGCGCGGTGCATGCGTTCCTGGGGCGGCCCGAACTCGACCACGAAGGCATCCGGCTCCTGGCGACTTCGCTCATGTTCAACGGCATCGCCATGGAGGTTTGCGGATCCTCGCGACCCGCCAGCGGCAGCGAACACCTGATATCGCACGCGCTTGACGAATTCTCCGCGCGTCCTCGCCTGCATGGCCTGCAGGTGGGCGTGGCGGCCTACCTGATGAGCCTTCTCCAGCAGCAGAACTCCCAGGCCATCGGCCGTCTTTTCGAACAAACCGGATTCTGGGACGCCATCGCGAGCGACAGGTTCTCCACCGCCGAATGGCTGCAAGCCGTCCGGCGGGCGCCCGCCATCAAGCCGAACTTCTACACCGTGCTCTCCACCCGCGACAGGATCCCCGAGGTGGTTGAAGCACTGGCCAGCGACCGCTGGTTGAAGGCGTGCTTCACCGCCTGACCATTCCAGCCGGATGGACTAGACCGAGCGGGCCGCCGCCGCCACATGCATGGCTGCGTCCCCGGACGGTCGGGCGGCCATGGCGCCGTCCCGGCGATGGGATGCCACCAAGCGCTCGTAGTGGCCGATGAGCCCGTCGAGGTTCTGTTCCCAGGTCAGGCCACGGGCGTACTCCAGTGCGTTCGCCGCCAGCCGGTCCCGGTACGCGGGGTCGCTCAACAGCCAGCGTACGAGCGTCGCCAGCTGCGCGCTGTTGCCCGGTTCGAACTGGAATCCGTTCCAGCCGTTGTGGGTGTGGTCCTTGAGGCCGCTGTGCGAGGCCACCAGCGCCGGGAGACCCGACGCCATTGCCTCGAGCACGACGTTGCCGAACGTCTCGTTCTCGCCGGGGAACACGAATATGTCGCCGGCCGCGTAGGCGGCGGGCAGGTCGTCGCCCGTCAGATAGCCCGTGAACACGGTGTTTGTGCCGGCGAACAGTTTCTCCAGGTTCTGCCGCTCGGGGCCGTCGCCGACAATCGCCAGACGGATGTCCGGCAGTTCCGTAAGCACGGGACGCAGCACGTCGATACGCTTCTCGATGGCGAGCCTTCCGACGTAGACCAGCAGCGGCGCGTTCGGTCGACCGCCCGTCAGACGCTCTCGCCACAGGTGGCTGCGGCGGTCGGGATTGAAGACATGGCTGTCGACCCCGCGCCCCCAGATCTCCAGGCGCTCGAAGCCGTGGTCGGCCAGCTGACGCCGGATGAAGCGCGTGGGGCAGAGGTTCAGATCTGCCTGGTTGTGCAGCCAGCGGAAGTAGTTCCAGACGAACTCGCGGAATGCCGTGAGGTTGTACTTCTCGAGGTAACCCGGCAGGTCGGTGTGGTACGAAGCGAGCACCGGAACGCCGGCTTCGCGGGCACGGTGAAGGCCGCTGATGCCGAGCAGCGCCGGGTTGACCAGGTGGACGATGTCGGGCTTGAAATCGAGGATCTCGGAGCCAAGCCCGGGGCGCGGAGCCACCAGGCGCAGCGCCGGGTACATCGGCAGCGCGAAGCAGGGGCGTCCGAGGATCGGCGTGGCCGCGTAGCTCGACGGAGCCCCCTCGGGCGCGATCATCAGCGACTCGTGCCCCTTGGCCGCCAGATGATCGAGCAGGTGACAGATGGTGTTGGCGACGCCGTCCCATTTGGGCAGGAACGTCTCGGCAAAGATCGCGACGCGCATGACCGCCTCCCTGATTGCCGGACAGTCTAGCTGCCGCATGTATCGGAGCCGTTCGCGTCGCGCGAAATCGCGGTCAGGTTCCCGTTAGCGCCGCGTCAGGGCCACCTGCCGTGCGCGTCCGGACGTGCGTCGACCGATCGCGACGGCGAATCCTCACGAGCTTCTGGCCGACAGCAAGCATTCCGCTGACATTCGCGGCCTAGACTCTCCGACGCTCACGGATCGCCGCAGGCAGCGGGAGCCATGGCTCCCGACGCGGGCGGCGGCCCTGTCGACGAGAACGTTAAGGGGGAGTGTCCACATGTATAAACTGCGATCGATCCTGATGGCGGCTGTCCTGCTGGCCGTGCTCGGCACTGCCGGCGGTGCGGCCGCCTTCACGCTGACCGTCTTCCACAACAACGACGGCGAGAGCTCGCTGCTGCCGAACGCCGGCGGCTTCGGCGGCGCGGCGGCGTTCGTGGCGAAGCTGGACCAGCTGCGCGCCGCGACGGCCACCGACGGCCAGATCATGGTCTCCAGCGGCGACAACTTCCTGGCCGGCCCGAACTTCTCGGCCAGCCTGGACAACGGCGTGCCCTACTACGACACGATGGTCATGGAGCGTATCGGCTACGACGCCGTCTGCCTGGGCAACCACGACTTCGACTTCAACCCGGACGTGCTGGCCTCGTTCATGGCCGGCTATTCCGATCGCCCGAAGTACGTCAATTGCAATCTAGACTTCAGCGGCGAGCCCGGCCTGCAGGCCTATGTCACGTCGGGCGACCTGGTCCGTTCGCTCGTGGTGACCACGGGCGGCGAGCAGGTCGGCATCATCGGCGCAACGACCGAGCGCCTGCCCTACATCTCGAGCCCGCGCGGCGTGGTCGTGGGCGAGGTGGCCCCGGCGGTCCAGGCCGAGATCGACGCGCTGACGCTGGCCGGCGTGAACAAGATCATCCTGATCAGCCACCTGCAGAGCATCCTGGAGGACCTGCTGCTGGCCTCGGTGCTGAACGGCGTCGACGTCATGGTCGGCGGCGGCGGCAGCGAAGTGCTGGCCAATGCGGGCGACCTGCTGGTGCCCGGTGACGTGGTTTACGGACCCTACCCGCTGCTCGCCACCGGCGGCGACGGCGCGAGCATCCCGGTCGTCACGACGCAGGGCAACTACCTCTACGTGGGCCGTCTGGAAGTGACCTTCGATGCGGCGGGCAACGTGACGGCCACCTCCGGCGGCCCGGTGCGCGTGGCCAATGCCTCGTACGCCGACGGCGTGACCCCGGATGCAGCCCTCGAAGCCGCGGTCGAGGCGCCGGTGGCGTCGTACTCGTCGGCGCTCGACGCGCAGGTCATTGGCTTCAGCGAAGTGCCGCTGGACGGCGTCCGCAACGCCGTGCGCACGCGCGAGACCAACGAAGGCAACCTCTGCGCCGACGCCATGCTGTGGCAGGCGCGCCAGCTGATGGGTGACTTCGGCGTCTCGCGGGTCGATGTCGCGATCCAGAACGGCGGCGGCATCCGCAACAACGCGGTGATCCCCGCCGGGGACATCACGCTGCTGGACACTTTCGACATCCTGCCCTTCGCAAACTTCCTGTGCGTCGTGGAGGACGTCAGCCGCGAGAATCTCAAGGAGATCCTCGAGAACTGCGTCAGTCGTGTCGCCTTCGGCGACGGGCGCTTCGGCCAGGTGGCCGGCATGCGCTTCCTCTACGACCCGAGCGGCACGGCGCAGGTGATCGACGCCGCCGGCAACATCACCACGCCGGGCGCGCGCATCCGCGAGATCGTGCTCATGGACGCGCCGCAGACGGTTCTTTGCGAATTCGGCGCCGTGGTGCCGGGGCCGGCCGTGAACATGGCGATCGTCGATTTCTCGGCCCGCGGCGGCGACCAGTATCCGTTCCGCGGCGCGCCGCTGAAGATCATGGGCGTGACCTACCAGCAGGCACTGGCCAATTACATCACGCAGGGCCTCGGCGGCGTGATCACGGCTGCGGCCTATCCGCAGGCTGGCGAAGGTCGCATCCTATCCGCCGGCACGGTCGGGCTGGAGGATCCGCGCCAGGACGAACCGACGCCCGACGGCGACGTCACGCCGGCGCGGACCACGGTTCTGGAGCAGAACCGCCCCAATCCGTTCAACCCCACGACGGCGATCGCGTTCAGCCTGGACCGTGACGGCCCGGTGCGGCTGGATATCTTCGACCTGCAGGGTCGCCTAGTGCGCTCTCTGGTCGACGGAACGCGCGCTGCGGGTGAGCACCGCGTGGTCTGGGACGGCCGCGACGGCGCAGGCATCGCGGCGGCTTCCGGCACGTACGTCTATCGCCTCGAAACGACAGCGCGCGTCTTTTCGCGCTCGATGACTCTGGTGAAGTAGTCCGCGTCGTTTCCGATCTCCGCGATCCGGCCGCCAAGCCCAGAGAGGTTTGGCGGCCGGATCCCATCGCCGTCGCCGCGCGGTCGGGTCCTCGTTGCCCCGCCGCTCGCCCGGCCGCCACTGAACATGCCCGTTCGGCATAACACATTTTCGCCAGAATCATCGCGACAAGATAACCACCCGCTAACGGACCGGTTACGTGGTGCCTCTAGAATCAAGCGTTGATGTCGGCACCCGGGCGGAGCCGGCACGAGGCGGGCTGAACGAGGCTGGCACCAACACGGAAGTGAAGCGCAAAAATGCGTAAGAAGGCGCTGTTTCTGGGCGGCTCACGCAATCAGACCTCGATGATGCACAAGATCGCGCAGTTGCTACCCGAATTCGAACACTACTATACGCCGTTCTACACCGATACGGCCCTGCGCCACCTGGTCGACGCCGGCCTGGCGGACTTCACGATCATGGGTGGACCGATGCGCCGGGACACCGAGAAGTATCTGGCTGACAACAATCTGGCCGTCGATGCCGGTGGCCGCGCGCACGATTACGATCTGGCGCTGCTCGGCACGGATCTGCTCGTGCCGGGGAATCTCCGCGGAGCGCGGATCGTTCTCGTGCAGGAGGGCATGACGGATCCCGAAGACCGGATGTACCGGCTTGTGCGGCAATTGGGCCTGCCGCGCTTCCTGGCCAGCACGGCGACAACCGGGTTGTCCGATGCCTACGACATCTTCTGCGTCGCTTCCGAGGGATACCGCGACCTGTTCATCCGCAAGGGCGTGGATCCGCACAAACTTCGCGTGACCGGCATTCCGAACTTCGACAATGCCGCGGCCTCCCTGGACAACGACTTCCCGTATCGCGGTTACGTCCTGGCGGCCACGTCCGACACGCGGGAGTGCTTCAAGCGCGACCGGCCGCGCGACTTCTACGCCCGATGCTTCGATCTGGCCGCCGGCCGGCCGTTGTTCTTCAAGCTTCATCCGAACGAGAACGTCAAACGCAGCACGCGCGAGATCAGGCGTGTCTGCCCGGACGCGCACATCTTCGCCGAAGGAAACACCGACCACATGATCGCCAACTGCGATGTGCTCGTCACGCAGTACTCGTCCGTGGTCTACATCGGGCTGGCGCTCGGCAAGGAAGTCCATTCCAATTTCAACGGCGGCGTCCTGCGGCGGTTGTGCCCGGTTCAGAACGGCGGGCGATCCGCCGGCAACATTGCCGCGCAATGCCGGGCCCTGTTCGAATCCGATGAAGAGCACCTGATGCTGCGCGGCACGGCACGGGCGGCGGGATAGCCATGGCACGCGTCGTCACCATCGTCCAGGCCCGCCTTGGTTCCCAACGATTGCCGGGCAAGGTCCTGGCGCCGGTCGCGGGCCGGCGGGTCCTGGACTGGCAGCTCACCCGCATGCGCGCGTCACGCCTGGCCGGGACCATCATTGTCGCGATCCCCGTCGGACAAAGGGACGACACATTGGCGAACCATTGTGCCGCGCTCGGCTTCGCCTGCTTCCGCGGGCACGAAGACGACGTCCTGGATCGCCACTACCGTGCCGCCTGCGAATACGATGCGGATGTCGTGGTCAAGGTGCCGTCCGACTGCCCTCTGATAGACCCGGCCGTGATCGACCGCGTGATCGGCCGCTTCCTGGAGATGCCGGACGCGTTCGACTACGTGAGTAACCTGCACCCCGCCACCTATCCCGACGGCAACGACGTCGAGGTGATGTCGATGGCTTCGCTGGAAACCGCCTGGCGGGAGGCGGACCGGCGCTTCGAGCGCGAGCACACGACGCCGTTCATCTGGGAGCGACCGCAGCGCTTCCGGCTCGGCAACGTCGTCTGGGACAACGGCCGTGACCTTTCGATGAGCCACCGCTTCACGCTCGACTACCCCGCGGACCTGACCTTCGTGCGCGCGGTGTTCGAGCGGCTGGCGCCCCGTAATCCGCTGTTCAGCCTGCAGGACATCCTGTCGCTTCTCGAGCGGCTCCCCTGCCTGCTGGACCTCAATGCGGCCTTCGCCGGCGTCAACTGGTACCGGCACCACCTTCGCGAACTCCAGACCATCGACGCTTCGGCCACCCGCTTCCCGGAGGAATCGACGACGTGACCATGCGCCATCTCCCGCCGCTGACCCCGACGCAGGTCGCCGAACTGCAGGATCTGGCCCTGGCGGTGCGCGCCCACTGCGTGCGCATGGCCGGCGGCGGCGGCTGTTTTCTCGGCGCGTCCCTGTCCTGCGCCGATCTGATCGTCTATCTGTACCGGCACATCCTCCGGGTGGATCCGCGGCGTCCCGATCGCGAGGACCGCGACTGGTTCCTGCTCTCCAAGGGCCATGACGTGCCCGCGCTGTACGGCACGCTGGCGGAACTGGGCTTCTTCCCCCGCGAGCGTCTCGAGCGGCACCTGAGCCCCGACGACTGCCTGTACTGGCACCCGAACCGCGGCGTGCCCGGCATCGAGCACCACTCCGGCTCGCTGGGACATCTGCTGTCGGTCGGCGCAGGCGTCGCCATCGATCTGAAACTGCGGAAGCAGAAGCAGCGCGTGTTCGTGCTGCTCGGAGACGGTGAACTGAACGAGGGTTCCGTGTGGGAAGCGGTGCTCGTGGCGGCGGCGCACCGGCTCGACAACCTGATCGTGGTTGTCGACCGCAACGGGTTCCAGGCGAACGCACGCACCGAGGACCTGGTGCCCCTGGAGCCGATCGCCGACAAGTTCCGCGCCTTCGGCTGGTACGCCGCCGGAGTGGATGGCCACGACTTCGACGCGCTCCACGACGTGTTCAGCGAATTGGGCGGCGAGGACGGCCGGCCGCGCGCGATCATCGCCTCGACCGTACGCGGCCGTGGTCTGCGCAGCCTGGAGGCGCGTGCCGACCGCTGGTTCTGCCGACTCAGCGGCGAGGAAGTGGCTGGATTCCTGGGCGAACTGCAGGGCGGCGGCGCCCTCGACCTGGACACCCCCGGACTGGTGGTGAGGTGAGCATGTCCTACGAGAAGATGCTCGGCGACCTGGCTGAACGGGACGAACGGATCGTGGTCATGACGGCCGAGAACCGTGCCGCCATCCGGGGCCTGCCCACCCGGCTCGGTGCGCGCTTCGTCGACACCGGCATCACCGAAATGACCATGGTCGGCATGGCGGCGGGACTGGCCCTGCGCGGCCGGATTCCCGTTGTCCACGCGCTGGCGGCGTTCCTCACCATGCGCGCTTACGAGTTCATCCGCACCGATATCGGGATCACGGGCGCTCCGGTCAAGCTCGTCGGCTACGTGCCCGGCATCCTTTCGGAAGCGAACGGTCCAACGCACCAGGCGATCGAGGATGTGGCGCTGATGCGTGCCATCCCCGGCATGCGAGTCTTCTGCCCCGCCGACGGCCAGGAGTTGCTGGCTGGATTACCCGACGTCGTGGCGGATCCGCACCCCTGGTACATCCGGTATGTGGACGTGTCCCCGCGGCTCCCGCATACGGGGGAGTTCACCATCGGAATCGCGGAGATTCACGGTGACGAATGCGGCCCGCCGCCCGACGTGGCCCTGATCACCTACGGCTACGCCGCCGGCGAGGCCCACGGCGCGGCGGCAATCCTGAGATGGGAGGGGCTGCGCGTGCGGGTGGTCAACCTGCGCACGCTGGCGCCGATCGACGAGGCGGCGCTGCTCGATGCGTGCCGCGCCGAACTCGTGGTCACCGTCGAGGACCATCTGCGCACCGGGGGGCTCTACTCACTGCTGTGTGAACTGCTCGTCGAGCGGGGCCGGCGCGCGAATGTCCGCGCGGTGGCATTCGACGGCTGGTTCACTCCGGCTCTGCTTGCCGACGCGATTGTCCACGCCGGGCTCGATGCCGGCTCCATCGCCGCCCGCGCGCGCGGGTGGTTCAGCCCCCTGGAGGTCGATCATGTCCGGTGACGCTGTGCAGGACCTGCCATTTCCCGACATCACCGCCAGCGAGGCCCTTTACGGGCGTGCGTGCGGCCTGATTCCCAAGGCCACGCAGACGCTCGCCAAGGGACCCGGCCAGTTCACGCGCGGCGTGGCGCCGATCTATCTGCGTCGCGGCCGGGGCTGCCGCGTCTGGGATGTCGACGGCAACGCCTACATCGATCTCAACATGGGCATCGGCCCGATCTCGCTTGGCTATGCCTATGCGCGCGTGGACCGGGCCATCGCCGCCCAGCTCGACGACGGGATCACCTTCAGCCTCATGCATCCGCTGGAAGTCGAAGTCGCGGAAATGGTGCGCGAGGTGATTCCCGGTTGCGAGGCCGTCCGCTTCAGCAAGACCGGCGCCGACGTCTGCTCCGCGGCCGTCCGCCTGGCGCGCGCACACACAGGCCGCCAGAAGGTTCTCTGCTGCGGCTACCATGGCTGGCACGACTGGTACCTGGCCGTCACGGACCGCCGCGCGGGCGTGCCTTCCTTCAACGACGAATTGACCTACACCTTCAACTACAACGACTACGACGGATTCCTGGCTTCGCTCGACGACGACGTCGCCGCCGTGATCATGGAACCGGTCGTGTTCGAGGCGCCGCGAGACCGCTTCCTGCACAAGGTTGCCATGGCGTGCCGCGAGCGCGGCATCGTCCTGATCTTCGACGAGATGTGGACCGGCTTCCGCATGGCGCTGGGGGGCGCGCAGGAGCACTTCGGGGTGATTCCCGACCTGGCCGTCTATTCGAAGGCCGTCGCCAACGGGATGCCGCTGGCCGTGCTGACCGGACGGTGCGGGATCATGGACCTGCTGGAGCAGGAGGTCTTCTTCTACACCACCTTCGGCGGCGAGGCGCTGTCGCTGGCCGCCGCGGCGGCGACGATCGCGGAAATGCGCGAGAAGGAGGTGCCGCGGTACCTCGCCCGACAGGGCACCGTGCTCATGGACGGGTACAACGAACTGTGTCGGGAACTGGGTCTCGGGTTCACGCGCTGCATCGGCTACCCGTGGCGCTCGATGGTCACCTTCGATCCCGCGGCCGGCGACCCCCTGGTGGTCAAGGCCCTGATGCAGCAGGAGATGATCCGGCGGGGCATCCTCTGGGGCGGCATCCACAACCTCTGCTTCAGCCATCGCGACGGTGATATCGCGCGGGTGCTCGAAGCGTACCGCGACGCGCTGCCGGTAGTCGCGGCCGCCGTCGAAACGGGGAATCCGGCCGCCGCGCTGCGCGGACAGCCGCTCGAACCCGTCTTCCGCAAGACGAGTTCCTTCAATACGAAGCCGGCGCCGGGCGCCCGCGCGGAGGCCGCGCAGTGAGCCTCGAGCAGTTCGCGTTGAGCGGCAAGATGGCGTTGGTCACGGGCGCGTGCGGCCTGCTCGGGCGCGAGCACTGCCACGCCCTGGCCGACGCCGGCGCGCGCGTCATCGTGGCGGACCTGGACGAGGGCGCCTGCCATGAACTGGCACGGGAACTCACGCGTGGCGCCTTCCCGTTGCCGTTCGACGTTTCCGACGAGTCGTCCGTCGAGCACGCCCGGGCCCGCCTTCTGCGGCATCTCGACCGCGTCGATGTGCTGGTCAACAACGCAGCCCTGAACGACAAGTTCGAGAGCCCGTCGCTGGCTGCCGACAGGAGCCGCTGCGAGGTGTATCCGGTCGACATGTTCCGGCGTGCTCTCGACGTCAACGTTACCGGCGCGTTCCTGTGCGCGCGGGCCTTCGGGTCGGTGATGGCCGAACGCGGCAGCGGCTGCATCATCAACGTCGCGTCGACCTACGGAATGGTGGGTCCCGACCAGTCCCTTTACCGCGACCCCGCGGGCGAGCAGCGGTTCCACAAGTCGCCGGCCTATCCGGTCACGAAAGGCGCGGTGCTGGCGTTGACGCGTTATCTCGCCGCGTACTGGGGACATCGGGGCGTGCGCGTCAACTCCCTGTCGCCCGGCGGCGTCGAGGCAGGCCAGGAGCCGTGGTTCGTCGCCAACTACGCCGCCCGCACGCCGCTCGGTCGCATGGCGGGTCGCGGCGACTACCGGGGCGCGGTTGTCTTCCTGGCCAGTGACGCGTCGTCCTACATGACGGGCGCCAACCTGGTCGTCGACGGCGGTTGGACCGCCTGGTAGGTGAAGGGATGGAATTCATGCAATCCGATCGGCAACAGTTGATGCGGGACATCCGGCTCGTCCTGACCGATGTGGACGGCGTGCTGACCGATGGCGGCGTCTACTGCAGTGAACGCGGCGAGGAATTGAAACGCTTCGACCTGCGCGACGGCATGGGCGTGGCCCGGCTGCGCGCCGCCGGGATCGAGTGCGGCATCGTCACCGGCGAGGACTCGCCCATCGTGCGGCAGCGGGCCGCGAAGCTGGACATCGACGAACTGCACATGGGCGCCGCGGACAAGAGCGCGGTGCTCGACCGGATACTGGAACGCCGCGGTCTGGTCGCCGCGGAGGTCGCCTATATCGGCGACGACGTCAACGACGCAGGGGTGATGTCCAGGGTCGGCTTCACCGGCGCGCCGGCTGATGCCCAGCCCGGAATCGCCGCGCTGGCCGACCACGTCTGCAACGCCCCGGGCGGCCACGGGGCCTTTCGCGAGTTCATCGAACTGATCCTGGCGGCCCGGGATGATGCCGCCGCCAACCGCAGCCACGGAGGTAACGCATGTCGCGCGCCCGCCTGAGTATCGGTGATCGCTGGGTCGGCGATGGAGAACCCGTGTACGTGATCGCCGAGATCGGCATCAACCACAACGGCGACCTGGCCACGGCCAAGAGGCTGATCGACGGCGCCGTGTTCGGCGGCGCCGACTGCGTCAAGTTCCAGAAGCGCTGCCCGGAGCTCTGCGTACCGCGCGACCAGTGGTTCCTGGAGCGCGAAACGCCATGGGGGCGCATGACCTACATCGAATACCGTCACCGGGTCGAGTTCGACTGGGATGGCTACGCGGCGATTGATCGCCATTGCCGTGAGCGGGGTATCCATTGGACATGCTCCTGCTGGGACGAGGAATCGGTGGACTTCATGGCGGGCTTCGGTGTGCCATTCCTCAAGGCGGCGAGCGCCTCGTTGACCGATCTGGACCTGCTGCGCCGGATGAAGGCGGTCGGCGTGCCTCTCATGATTTCGACGGGGATGTCCACCAACGAGGAGATCGAGACTGCCATCGATGTGCTCGGCACGGATGACCTGCTGATCGCGCACTCGACGTCCGCCTACCCCTGCGCGATCGGCGAGCTGAATCTGCGCATGATCGCCACGCTCAAGAACCGCTATCCCGACGTACCGGTCGGCTACTCCGGGCATGAGGTCGGGCTGGCGCCCACCTGGGGCGCGGTGTCGCTGGGAGCCACTTTCGTCGAGAGGCACATCACGCTGGACCGCTCGATGTGGGGCACCGACCAGGCGGCTTCGGTCGAGATCATGGGCTTCCACCGTCTGGTGGCCAATATCCGCGACCTGGAATCCGCACTCGGCGACGGCCAGAAGCGCGTCTACCCGAGCGAGGAAGGCGCCCGCCGCAAGCTGCGCCGCGTCACCGGACTGGCCGCCCGCATGGAGGCCTGATGTCGCCCGACATGGGATGGTTCTACGTCATCGTCGCCGGTGTGCTCGAGGTGGGATGGATCATCAGCCTCAGGGCGAGCGCGGGCTTCACGCGGCTGGTGCCCGTTCTCTGCTACGCCGCGTTCGGCATCGGCAGCACGCTGTTCCTTTCGCTGGCACTCAAGCGGCTTCCGATGGCGTCCGCGTATACCGTCTGGATGGGCATCGGCATGGTCGGTGCCGCGGCCTGGGGCGTCGCCCGTCACGGGGAGCCGCTGAGCTGGCTGCGTGTGGCCAGCATGCTGCTGGTCGTGGCCGGCATTGCCGGCCTCAGGGCCGGTTCGGTTCCCGGTCCGGCGGTGTTGCGGCCAGACGTCGCTGCCGGGACCGTCGTTCATGACGCGTGCGCCGGCGAAATCGGATGCGATCTTCACTGATTTCTCAAGTGATCCTGACACAACGCTAAAGACGGCCTGCTTTAATGTTGTCCATGAAACTACTACGCCGGGCAGACCTTCATCTCCACAGCAACGTCTCGTACGACGTGCCCGATGTTGCCGTGCTGGCACCTCGCGCCCTGTTCGAGAAGGCCTTGGATCCGCAACGCGGCGGCCGCCGCATGGACTACTTCACGCTCACGGACCACGACACCATGGCAGGCTGGGAGCAGTTGGTCCGGCAACTGCCGGAGAGCACGCGATCCTATGTCATCCCCGGGGTCGAACACACGCTGCGTGACCCGGGAATCGGGTTCACCATCCATGTGAATCTGTTCATGCTTGATCCCGACCAGTACGCGGAGATCCGTCGTACGGTGGTGACGCTCGACGAGTTGTTCGAGTTCTGCCTGCCGCGCGGGATCTACATGCAGTACAACCATCCGACCTGGTTCGAGGTTGCCGAGTGGCAATCCGGCCAGGTCGAGTTCGGCAAGGTGCGCCAGATCGCTTCCGGCTTCCAGGTCATCGAACTGAACGCCGGACGCCCGGGTCGCCTGAATGCGGCGACGGTGTCACTGGCAGGCAAACTCGGCAAGGCGTTGACCAGCAACAGCGACAGCCACAGCGGCGATGTAGGGCTGTCCCACAACTGCGCGCCGGGGGATTCCGCGCGGGAGTTTCTCGACAACATCTGGGCCGGGCACGGCACCCTCTGCACCTCGGACATGACCTACGACGGAATGCTGACCGTTGTCCACGACATGATCGACAACGTGCTGAACGAGCGCGGCGAGCGCATCGTCGCCGACTCCGTGCTGCAGAGCCAGCACCGGGCCATCGCCCTGCTCGTCCGTCATCTCGTGAACTC
>JFJP01024742.1_pt1 | contig 15266 bp, 11 predicted proteins | sample 431651 | NCBI WGS metagenome assembly JFJP01 (sample SAMN02602958, study PRJNA72255) | Microbial mat metagenome, whole genome shotgun sequencing project. | biome: fresh water; feature: sink hole; material: water; isolation source: purple microbial (photo- and chemosynthetic) mats found in...
CCCAAACCCCAAACCCCAAACCCCAAACCCCAGCAATCCGAAAGAGTCCTAGAAGTGTATACGAGTCGCTTATTTACGAAGGTAGTTAATAGTAGCTGGCTGCGAGATTTACCACATGAGCACTTTCTGCTTGATGCCATGGATGACGTCTTTGACTCGTTCGAACTCGTCAGGTTTCCAGGCGCCTTTGCTGCTCCTGCTGTGGTCTCTTTCAGCGCGCTTGGAGCCGCTTTTCTTTCTTTGCGTGCTGCCGTAGTGGCTCGGTTCTGGTTCGACGCAGCAGTGGCTGACGTACAAGCGCGTGCGGTCTGGGCCCGAGCCGTAGATGTGTCCGGGGAGGGGTCGAGACTGGAAGTCGAAGGTGCACTGCTCGAACTCTTCGATCGCTTGAGCTGCTTTAAGCTCGAGGCGGCGGTTTTGTATCGAGTTGAACCACTTGAGGTTTCTTTCATAGAAGTCGCCGTCTCTTTCGTTATACTCGTTTACGCAGGCAGCTTGTGGTGCTTCAATCTCGAGAGACTCTTTCTTCTGAGCGCAGGTGCGTCTTCGAAGCTGTGCGTGTCGTGGTGGTTCGGATGCATCGATTCAGTGTGCAGTCTGGAGTTGAAGTCTGGGTGAGGTTTGCCTGGTTTGAGGATGCCTGTTTTGGACTGGGTGGTGGTTCTGTCGGTGTTCTTGGTGGTCTTGGAGACTGGAGGCGGAACGAAGTGGCGGCGTGGCGAGTCTTTGAGGACGGGGACTCTTTTGGGGTTGGTTTGGGGCTTGCTGTTGTTGGTGGTGAGCTGCGTGAGTTTCTTCTTGAAGATGAAGTGTTCTTTCTCGAGCCTGCCGGTGGCTTCGACGAAAGAGGCGGAGGGTTTTTTGGTCTGCAGGAGCTGCGAGGCGGTGCGAGGGTCTGCCGGGGACTGGTCGAGGTGGTTGTGTTTCTTGTAGTCGCTGCTGAGGTTGTCGGGATTGTAGGCTTCGGCCTGGCCGAGGTTGCGACGCCTGAAGCCGCTTTCGAGGGTCGCTCTGTCGCCGAGCGTCTTGCGGAAGGGGTCGAGGCCTGGGTCGAGCAGCGAGAGGCGCTCTTTCACGTCGTTGAGTTTGTGGTACATCTGGTGCAGGTGGCCTTCCTCTTCGGAGGTGAGTCTGCCTTGGCCCTGGATTTTCTTTATCTCTTGTTCGAGGTAGCTGAGGTTGTCGAGCAGCAGCAGTCTCCTCTCGCGGGTGTTCTCGCTTTTCGGGGAGAGGTCCGAGCCTGCGGAGCTGAAGGGGATTCCGCTATCTGCTCGCTTCTGCTGCTGCTGCGAGAGGTGGTTGGGCGGGTTGGTGGGTTTCTGGCTGCCTTTCCTCCTGTCGAAGGGGTTGTCATCCTGGCTGAGCTTGTAGTCCGTGGCGCTGAGTTCGGACTTGGGGTCGATGGACCTGTGCAAGGCCGTCGGCTGGTCTACCTGCGACTTGGGTTTGGGGTGGTGCTGGGAAGGGTTGGCTGGTTTGGGTCCTTTGCTGTCTGTGGGTTTGGAGGTCACGTTGTTCTCCGAGACGACGTTTCTTGCCTGCACGATGGGGACTGGCGTGGGGACCGAGGGCTCTTTCGGCGGGCCTCGGGCAGCCTCCAGCGAGTCTCGAGCGAAGATCGGTTTGTCTGTTGATTCGTTTGAGTGGGTGGATGGTCTGCTGAGCGGTTTGGCGGTTTTGTGCTGCTTCTCGACTGCGGGGATGGAGTGGTTGGCAGGCTTCGACTCTCCTGTTTTTTTCTTTCGCAGACTCTGCTGCTCGCTGTTTGAGTCTCGCTTGCTGTCTACAGGGACCTGGGGCTGAGCAGGGATCCGATTGGACTCGCCAGCAAAGACTCTCTTCTGTTCAAGATGGGATTCGTTATTTTGAATTCCGTGCAAACCGTCTTGAGAGTTCCTGCGGATGGACTGCTGGTCGAAGAAGTCGTTCGGAGTCTTTGTTCGTTGGTGGTTGCTGCTGTAGAAGTGGTCTTCGAGGTTTCTGTCGAGGGTCGGTTGGATCGACTGGAAGGGATTTGCGTCTGTTTGTCGCTGCTGCTTCGAGGCGCTGTTGAAGGCAGAGGTGCGCCTGGAGATGTCGATGACGATTTCGGCTTCAGCCGTATCGAGGGATTTGTAGTTTTCTTTAGGAGTGAGCATGTCTGCTCTGAGGCTGTCGTCTCCCAGGTAGTCGAAGCAGAAGAAGTGGCTGGGGTAGGCGTTGGCCCTGGCGCTTCCCGGCCCGAGTCTTTTCTCGTAGTGTCTGCTCTGGTCGAACCTGACCTTGAAGCGGTCTTCGTGGGCTCCGAGGATGGTAAGCTGCACGTCGTGGGGGATGCAGAGCCTGACGGTCTGGTCTTCGGGGTCGTTGGACATGTTAATTATTTACAAGCGATAGCGTCTGGGCCTCTTTATCCAACACGAAGCTCAAGGGTCCGTCAGCTGATGCTGCGAAGAGGTACTTGCCCGTCAGGTTCCAGGCCAGTCGCGTGATCGCTCGGCCGACTTCGATGGTCTGGTGCAGCTCCAGGCCCTCTGACTTCCAGATCCAGATCGCAATTTTTTTATCGTCGCCTGCGCTCGCGAGGAGGACGTCTTCCGTGAAGAGACTGGGGCAGATTTTGAGGTCTCGTATATGGTCCGAGTGTGCCTGCGGAGTGGCGAGCTCGTGGTCGAAGTCGCCCTGGTTAGGGTCGGCTACTGTCATGACGTTTCTGGTGAGGAGGTAGAGCGCGCCTCCGTTGCCTCCTGCGACGAGCTGGTTGCTCTGGTCGAGGCTGCCGTGCTTCCACTCGACGCAGTTGAGCGACTTGTTCATCACGTGGACGACTCGAGGCTGCTGGAGGTTCGGTGCTGCGTCAGTCCGAGCTACCTTCGAAGATGAGGACGGCTCCATTGCTTGTAGATACCGCGAAGCCGAAGCCGAGGCTGGCCGGTCTCCAGCAGAATCCGTTGACTGCTCAGTCGAGGCTACTCGAGGACTCCCAGGCCGAGTAGCAGAACCACTCTTCGAAGCTGCCTTGATCTTTCCTCTGCCAGACTTTGATCTGGTCACGCGAGAGTACGGAGTTGTCGAAGCTGGTGGTGGCGAGGAAGGGGCCGAGCTTGGGGTGCGCCAAGACGGTTCTCCAGACGGGGCCTTCGTGGCTGCTGAGGAGGGACTACGCACGGATGAGCTGGGTCTGTTCGTACTTGTCCTCTTCGTTTCTCGCGTAGATGCTGAGGTCGCCATTGGCCTGTCCGAGGACGACGAGCCGTCCGTCTAGCGAGGCTGCGAGATCGTGCTGGTGAGTCGAGGGTACTGCTTGCACGCCTTGCAGACGCAGCAGCTCTTCGAAGGTGCTTTTGAGGTTTGAAGTCATCTCGAGGTTTAGGTCTGCGAAGAAATAATTAACGTGTCGACAGCGCGATTAGGCCTGCGTGGCGCCGAGCAAGCCGGCGACGAGCTGGCGATCCAGCCTCGGGGCCGCTTCGAAGAGTTCCCAGACGCAGAGACAGCCGTCGTCTTTGCCCGAGCTGACCAGGTGGCGCATGTCTCGCGTGAAGCAGAGCGAGACGACGGGACTCTTGTGTGCCTGGATCGCGTGGTACTCTGCTCGGTCGAAGAGCAGCGGGTACTTGAAGAGCAGGATGCGGCCGTCTCCGCAGCCGACCGCGAGCAGCTCGCCCTTGTCTCGGCCTACGGTCTTCGCGTGGCAGCAGACCGACAGCGACGGGTCCAGGTGCATCATCTTGCGGAGGCCGAGGAGCTGCTGAGAGAGGCGTACCTGCCACGAAGAGAAGACGAAGCCTCGGTGCCAGTCGTGCAGGTTCTGTCTGAACTGCTCTTCGCGGAGCTCGCTGCACTGGAACTTGTCGAAGGCGAAGACCTTCTTGCGGCCCTGCACGTCTTCGACTATCAAGATCGGCTTCGAGGTGCCCCAGTCCGCAGCCATCACCGCGGCCTCCAGTCTGTGGCTGTTCTCGATAGCCTTCCAGTCTTCGGTCTTGTAGATCGTGAAGCTGCCGCTGGCGTAGCCGACGAAGCAGAAGTTCGACTGCTGGCTGAAGGTGATGAAGGTGACTGCTTGCTTCAGGTCGCTCTTCTGGCTGACGCTTCGGATGTTCTCGAGAGTGAATATCTGGCTCGTCGGAGTCTACTCGCAGCATGCCCGACTGAGCGCCGATCGCAACTATGCCTTCCGCAGAGATGTCGAATGCAGTCAGGATGAAGTCTCCGGAGACGTCTACTTGGACTGCTTGTTCTGCAGGCTTGTTGAAGTCGCTGAAGTCGATGACTTTGCAGTCGCTGGGTTTGCTCGGCTCCCAGATGCGGAGAGTGAAGTCTTCGGAGATCGACGCGAAGCCCGAATCAGTGGCGGTCGGCCGGACGAGGAAGATTCTGGAGACTTCTCTGGAGGTCTTGTTGAAGTGCGACCTGGCGACGAGCGTGGGGTGTTCTTGGAAGGCGGACTTTTCGGAGATCCTGATGTCGCTGGTGAGGGGAGTCTACTCCGTGGCGAGCTCGAGCAGTTCTCCGGACCTGAGCAGGGCGGTGAATCCTTGCGTGTTGTCGCTGCTGGCGAGCGAGACGAGCTTGGGGTCGAGGACGGAGCTGACGGAGGAGAGGAAGGGCAGGAGGTCGATTTCTTTGAGCTTCAGGTAGTTCGAGTTGAGCACGACGACGCGCGCCTTTTCGTATCCGACGAGCACGCTGGGTGAGGGTCGGGTACTAGAGGTTCGAGATGCCGATGCAGCTGACGGAGAGCGACGTCAGCTCCGAGTAGCTCTTCTGCGAGTGGATCTGTTCGCGCAGCACCTGCACGAAGCCGTCAGCCGTGCCCAGCACGATGTCGAAGCGGTTCAGCTCGAGGCAAGAGGCAGGTGGCCGAAGCCGACGGAGACCAGCTCGAGCTTTTTCTTGTAGCGGATGGCTTTGACGGGGGCGCTGCCGAGGCTGACGCTGGTGATGGTGAGGCCGAGGTGCGCGTCGAAGATGCAGATGTAGCTGTTGTTGGAGTGGCGGAAGAGGCCGGCCAGGTGCCGCTCGTTCTCGCTGAAGGAGAGACAGGCCGCTCCTCCGGGGTACGGCGCGACGAGTTTGGAGAGGGTGAGGCCGGTCTGGGCTTCCCAGAGGTGCACCTGCGAGTTCGCGTCGCTGGAGGCCGCGATCTGGCAGCTGGGGTGCAGGGCGACTGCGGTGACCAGGCCTGCGTGGCCCTGGTAGCGGACCTTCTGCAGCGACTTCGAGTGGAGCACGAAGGGGAAGCTCCTGCAGTGGGTCAGCAGGTGCGGGGTTTCTTTGAAGACGCGGATGGCAGGCGCAGACTCGGAGGTGTCCAGGCCGAAGCTGGTCACGAAGCGCGGCTGCAGCAGCGGCTTCGACTTGCGCTCGTGGGTGGCGAAGTAGAGGATGTCTTCTTTGTAGCCGTCGATGTCTGCCGGCTTGTAGGTCAGCAGCGGCTTGGCCAGCGGCAGCAGTCTCCTCCAGGGCTTCCTGCTCTCTGCCTTGAAGCGCTTGAAGCTCGCCAGCTGCGGGTCTTCGGTCAGCCGGTCTCCTGCGGCCTCTCTCGCGGAAGCCTCGAGGACGCCCTTGATGCCCGACATGATGTTCGCCAGCAGGTCTTGCTCGGTGTCTTCTTCTTTGTCGAGCAGCCGCGAAGAGACCTGCCAGACGAAGACCGAGTCCGCGCTTTTGGTCAGCAGGTGTCTGCTGCAGGGCGAGAGGAGGACGGACTGGACTGCGGAGAGGTGCGGTCTGCGGGTGTCTTTGCGGGTCGAGTGCACGACGCAGGGGTTCGACTCGACGAAGACCTGCTCAGCAGAGGCTACCTCTCCTCGGACGGTGCCTGCGACGATGTAGGGGAAGCCCGAGTTCGTGCAGACCGCAGAGACGTCGGACTTGGCCTCGACGCAGGGGTGCAGGCCGCCTGCCGCGAAGGAGTAGGGCGACTTGAAGGTGGCCCAGTCCACGTCGCGCACTTCGCGCAGGTGCAGGAAGCTCGTGTCCGAGACGTTCAGCGCCTTCACCTCGCCTTCGTTCGAGTTCAGCAGCACCAGCCGCGAGTCTCTGTCCCAGTCGATCGAGACCACGCGGCCTTTGAAGTTGATGTTCACGATGTGCTTCCGATGCAGCTCGCGGTCCTGCAGCTCGAAGACCAGGATCTTGTCGTTCGAGGAGTTGCTCGCCACCAAGAAGCGCTGCATGTCGGGGGCGACCTCGATGAGACTCACCGAGTTGGACAGCGTCGACATGTTGGTCTTGCCCGGCTCTCTGCAGTCGCGGTCCAGGTCTTTCTTCAGCAGGTAGATGTGGCCCTTGCGGTCTGCCGCCAGGTACGCGACTGCCGAGCCTTCCTTCTCTGCCCCGCGGTCTCGGTCGAAGGAGGTGATCGCGGTGTAGTAGCTGCTCTGTTCGACTGTGGACTTCGCAGCGACGAGTTCGTTCTTGCAGTAGTCGAACTGGAGCACTCTCGAGTCTTCGGTGCAGATGACCACGAACGGAGGGTTGCTCGTGATGCACGCCGCGGTGATCATCATGGGCGTCTCTTTGAACAGCTCGACCGCAGGCTGGCCCCAAGTGGACCTGATGAGGTGGCCCTTCTCGGTGAAGATGAAGTGCACCTCGCTGCTCGAGACCGAAGGTGCGAAGCTGAGGATCGGCGAGTCGATTTCTTCTCTGTAGTGGTCTTTCGTGGAGAAGACCGTTATCGGCTGCTGCAGCGAGCCGCTGTATATCCAGCGGAGGATGTACCCGTCTTTGCCTGCGCTGAGGAAGCTGTCTCTGGAGGCTTTCTTCATCGAGACGACGGCTGCTTTGTGGCCTGCGTGCATCGCGAGCAGCCGGTCTTCTCTCCACTCCGCGATGAGGCCTTTCGAGTCGCCTGTGTAGAGCACCTGCTTGTCGAAGGCGAAGACCGCTGCGGTGGCGTCCCAGGAGAACTCGCTGTTCGCCTTGGTCTGCAGGTTCGTCCGGTGCAGCTTCGTGCCGAAGATCGACCAGCGGACCAGGTGGTTGCGGCCGGCAGTCACGAAGGAGTTGTCGGGCCTGAAGCAGACCGCGAGCACCTGGCTGCGACTGCAAGGGACGGACTGGAGGATGCAGTTGTTCGCCCAGTCCAGCAGGTTCACTTTGTAGCCCGACTGCGGCGAGCAGGTGACCGCGACGATGAGGTCGTCTTTGTCGCTGAAGGCCAGCAGCGCGCAGCTTTCGCAGTCTTGCAGCTTCACTTCGGACAGCAGCAGCTCGGTCTCGAGCTCGTGCACCAAGATGCGTGGACTGCCGCAGGCTGCGGGGTCCGAGGGCAGTCTGCGCTCGCCGGTCGCGAGGTGGCATCTGGCGTTCGAGATGGCGACCACAGACACCAGTCTGCTGTGGAAGTGGTAGTACTGCTTCTTCGGCGAGGCAGACTGGAAGCTAGAAGTCGACAGCTTCACCAGCGTCGTGCCTACTCCGTACACCAGCGTCGAGTCGTTCACCAGCACCAGCGGACTGTGCGTGTGCTCCACGTTGATGCCTGCGGAGAACTTCACGTTCAGGTTCAGCCCCGAGAAGGCCGGCTTGGACCACTTGGGGTCGAACTTGTTCGGGAAGAGACTCGGCAGCTGGCTGAAGAAGCCCGGCGTGTCTAGCTTTGGCTTGCCCTGCGGAGACAGCTGCCTCGACCTCGCTTCGTCTGCCGGACTGTTCGCCCCGCGCTCGTCTCTGAACCTTGGGACGAACTCGTCGAAGGCCAGCTCGTACTGGATGATCGAGGCGTCGCTGCGGCCGACGACGAACATGTCGGAGGAGGTGTGGCTGAAGCGCACGCAGCAGACTTCTCCGCCGGTGAAGCAGAGGCGAGCGAAGGGCGCGTCGAACTGGTGGCAAGGGAACTTGTAGACCTTGACGCCTCCGCAGCGGTCCCAGACGGCCAGCACGTCTTTGTTCTCGCAGCGCTCGACGCCGGCCACCTCGAACGGCGAGTCGTACTCTGCCCAGACGCCTTTGTTCTGCCAGCCTGCGACCGAAGTCCACTGGCTCCACTGCTCTTCTTTGAGTCGACCGACGTTGTGGTGGAGGACCTCGGACTTCTTGATGACCACGCCTTTGGCCACGTCGTAGAAGTCTGTCTTCGCGTCGGAGAAGGTCGCTCGCAGGTACAGGTTGTCTTCGGAGAAGTCGAGGCTGACGATCGGCTTCATGTTGAAGCTCCTGATCGAGTAGGTCAGTGCGAACTTCTGCGGCGAGCTCAGCAGCTCGAGCACGCCGTTCTCGTAGCCGATGGCGAGGTTTTCGTTCGAGGGGTTGAAGCTCAGCGCCGTGATGTCTTTCTTCTCTGCGGCGTGCACGAAGAGCTGCGCGAAGTCCGAGGTCGACAGGATCAGCACCGAGCCGTTCGTGCAGCCGACCGCCAGGTACGAGCCGTTCGAGCAGGTGGCCAGCAGCTTGCCCGGGAAGTGGATGCGCTTCTGCTTGACCAGCTCGAAGGCCTGGTAGTCCCACTGGCTGAGGATGCTGTTCGTCCCGATGGTGAAGAGGTGCGGCGAGTTGAAGCTGGCCGCCACGCCTGTGACGCTCTCGTCCCAGCTGCTCCTCACCAGCACCTCGCTTTTGAGCACCTGCGTTCGAGGCTCGGCTGGGCCTGCTGCAGGTTTAGGGTCTGGGGGTTTTATCTGCAGGAGGATCAGGTCTCCGGTTCTCGTGCTCGCGACGATGAGGTCTCGGTCTGCCTGCAGCGAGAGGACGTCTTGGTACCTGAAGCTGTTCGCCGTTCGACTCGACTGGGTGGCTGTGGTTTGTGGCTCGTCTTGGTCGCCGGTGACCTCCAGCGGCTGCTCGGTCAGAGGCTTGTCGAGTCGACCGAAGTCGTTCAGGTCGATGCTGCCGACCAGCTTGAGGTCGCTCTTCCACAGCCTGATGAAGCCGTCGTCTCCACCGGTGAGGAAAGCGTACGACTTGGAGTGGTTTCTGGGCTGTTCGAGGCAGTTGATGGCTCCCTCGTGCTGTCTGTTCGGAGGACGAGGCTTGCACTTCGACGAGCTCCATTCGACCAGGTAGCCGCTCACGCAGCCAGTCAGCACAGGCGCGCCTTCGGGACACAAGATGCAGGTGACCACGTCTGAGGCGGCAGTCGCCCAGTCCAGCGGGACGACGTCTTTCGCTCCTTTGATTCTGAAGTTGTAGAGGCTCCTGCCGCTCGAGAAAAAGATCGACTTGGAGTTCGCGTCGAAGCACAGGTCCAGCACCGGGTCGTTGTCGATCTTCACGATGATCTCGAGACGGTCGTCTTTTCGAATGCTCCTGGGGTTCTCCTCCACCTTGCCCACGTTCATGATCGCCATTAACTGCTCGTCGTCTCGCACCCTGCCGACGATCGCGACCATCAGGCCGCTGGTGCTGAACTTGACTTTGGAGACGCCCATCGGAAAGAGGTTCTTGACGCACGCGATGACTGTCGAGGTGTCGGGCTCCCATATCGTTATGTTGTTTTCGCTCGACTGCTCGCAGCTGACGACCTTCGACAGGCCGTTGCTGTAGAAGTAGTCGAAGGAAGAGACTGAGGTCAGGTGGAAGTCCAGTATCCTCTGTTTCGAGCCGCTCGTCAGTCGCAGGCCTTCGAGCGTCGAGAGGTCGAGCGCGTTCTTGGACTGTCTGCCTGTGTCTGCAGGAGTCTGGTCGAAGTAGTTCTTGAGGTTCAGAGCGACGAACATGTTCCCGACGGTGTAGAAGAGCGTCGTCGTGTTCGTCGTCAGCAGCATGTTTCTGCGCGTGCCGTAGGTGCGGATTCCGTAGACGTGCTTTCTCCGCAGCTCGAAGTGGATGTTCGAGTTCGACTCTACCCTGCTGAGGTTGCTCGGTTCGGTCAGGTTGATGTCTTCCATCAGACAGGCGAAAGGGCCGGACTCCGCTGCTTCTTGGCTTGCGAAGTGGTTTTTCAGTTCTCGCAGGCCTTTCTTGAACGACAGGTCCGACTCGCTGGCGAATTTCTTGGTGAAGTTCAGCTCTGCCTGGTAGTACTCGTGGAAGACGAAGCTGACGCCGAAGCCGAAGTCGTACTCGAGGTCGCTCGGATCGAAGAGTTTGTAGCAGTTGAGGAACTGCAGAATTTTGGGAGAGTTCAGGACGAAGTACATGAAGTTCCTGATCGATATGCCCTCTGTGTTGACCGACCGACTCGACTGCAGCAGATCTTCGATCAGCAGCTTCACCTGCATCATCGAGAAAGACTGGACTCGCTTCTGCTCTCCCGCGGTCGACAGCAGACTCACAGCGCGCAAACAGCACCTGAACAACACCGTCAGTTCATTGACTCCGATAATAAAATTTTCGTTTGTGTCGAACAGACTGACGAACAGCTCGCTCTTTTGTGCAACGTTCGAGTCGGAGAGGAGGACCAGCGCCGAACAGAGCTCGAAGAAGTTCACTTTCGCGTGGTTCTTGCCCGCAGAGGTGTCCAGGTCTGCAAGCTGCATGATGAGGTCTTGGTCGCGGTCGGAGCTGACCTCGAGGATCTCGCAGGCGTCCGGGACTTTGATGTAGCAGTCTTGCGTGTTCGCTTGCAGAAAGAGGTCGCTGCTGAGTCGAGTCTACATTTTGTTTTTGAGGAGAGGAGGGCTGGTGTTGACCAGTCTGAGGCATTCCTTGTGCGTGGCCTTGAGGTCGATGCCTTCGGCTGCTAGTTCGTTACCCATGATGACTTTTTATTAATTCTGACAGGTTTACTTCTTTACAGTTCTAGTTTACACAGACTCTCACTTTGACCAGCGAGATCAACATGATCAATTATAAAATTCTGTCTTTTAATTTATCTGCTGATTGCTGCTGGTGAGGCGATCGAGTTTTTCTTTTCAGCGGTTTTGGTTTTTGTGTCTCTCAGTTGAAGTGGTTCGATTCGAGTCGATCTCAGTGGATTGCTCATGTTGTGGATTTTGAGTGGAAGATGTCCTGAATACTTGTTGTCGAGAATCTCGTTTATTTGAAGCCGTAGATCTCTCGATGCTGTTGACTCCTGCAAAGCAAAGGCGGCAGAACTGATCCCCGAACCCCCTGTCTTCCAGACCTCGCAGCTTCCTTGGTCTGCCTAGACCCCGACAGCTCTTCGCATCAGGCGATCAGCAGCTCGAGATTAATCTGGCGAACGACGAACTAAATTGTAATTTCATCTTAATTTGGATTCTCTTGAAAAGAGTTCTTATTAGTATGGTACTGCGTCTAACACGGTGCCTGATCAAAACCCGCCCCTAAACGAAACAGAAAAGCGAGCAGTCGAGCCATATACCCAAAAGGTCGTCCAGGTCGCTCGTCCGAGTGAGCGAATTAGTTGAAGTCGCAGCAGGTGCAGGTGATCAGGAGAAGACTTAATTAGCGTCGCTCAGCTGTTAGAGGTACGAGGTGCGCTCACCTTCGATGACTGCGGCAGAGAAGTTCTTCTGTTTGTGTTTGAGTTCTTCGTACTGCTGGCCCACCCTGCCGACGGCTTCGCGCAGCTGCACGAGCTGCAGGTGCTGCTCTTTCTTCTTCGTCTGGATGATGTCGAGCTGCTGCGTGAGCTTCGCGATGTGCTCGTCCTTCGACTCGATGAGTCCCGAGAAGAACTGCACGATGCTCTGCTTGTCGGTGAAGGGCTTTTCTTTGACGAGTCTCGGTCAGGGTCGGCTACTCTTCGAGTTTTTTCTGCAGCTGTTGTTTCCTCTGGATCTCTCGGGCAGTGGTGACCTCTAGCTGCTCGAGTTCGGAGCGCAGGTCGGAGAGGATAGAGACTCGCTCGGCGAGCTTTTCCTGTTCGACTCTCTCGTGCACCTTGTCCAGCTTGTCTTTGAACATCGCGAGCACCTGCTGTTGCGAGGCGGACTCCAGCTCGAAGTTCTGGTCGATGAACACGCGGAGTCGGTCGAGTTCGGACTTGACTCTTTCGATGTCGTTTATGAGCTCTTGGTTGCTGAGGTGGAACTGCTCGTTCTCCATCACGATCTCTCGCCTCTCTTCCTGCACCAGCGGCAGCTGTTCGGTCAGGAAGAAAGCTGCGTCTTTCTGCTGCTCGTTGCCGCAGATGGCGACGACTTCGAAGACTTTCTTGCAGAGGTCGAAGGTCCTGATGTCGTGGTCGTGCATCAAGACCTGCAGGTTGTCGAGGTTCCGCTCGATCTGCAGCTTCAAGCCTCGAATCCTGTCGTCTCTCTGGATGTTCTCGGCGAGCAGGTTGTTCCAGCGCAGCAGACTGCTGTTCTCTCTGGCCTCGTACTCGATGAGCTGCCGCTTGGCCAGACTGAGCTCTTCGTACTGCTGCTCGATGAGCGAGGTCAAGTGCTCACCTCCTCTGCGTGAGGCGAAGCTACGACTGCACCTCGCCGAAAAGGTTGCGTTTGGGCTGCTGGCCTCTGAGTTTGTTTCTTTGCTGCTCGATCTGGGCCTGCAGACCCGTGAACTTGTCGCGCAGGGCCAGCACCGCGCTCTGCGTCACCGCAGGCTACGCTTTCCTTCTCGTACTGGCGGACGAACTCCTTCTTCGTGAGTTCTTTGAGCACCTGGGACTTCTCGGAGAGCGCGCCTTGCATCGTCGAGATCTTCCTCTGCACTTCGGCAGCAAAGCCTTCTAAAGCTTTTTGATAGGATCCTGTCTTGGTGACCTCTGACTACTTGTTGGAAGCTTTCCCGGCCTTCAGCCACTTCGACCTCGAACTTCTTCTTCTGGTTGAGCGTGTTTTCTATTTGAGCGTTGGCTTGCTCGCTTTGCAGCTTCATGGTTTTTATCCTTTCTTCGAGCTGGAGTCTCCTGGTGTTCAGAGCTTCGAGTCTGGCGCGCTTGTTGTCGGTATCTTTGATGCGTTCTGCGTGTTTGTTGAGGATCGAGCCTTCGTTCAGCCGTTCTCTGATCTTCTTGTCGACCCAAAACTTGGCGTCTGGAGTCGTCAGACTGATCTTCTCGTCGTTTGCCTTTTTAGATTGCTTTTCGGCGCCTGCCCTCTCGAGAGGTCGTTCTGCTGCGTCTTGCGGAGGGGCTTTGGCCACGCCGTTGAGGTCGATGAGCTTGTACGGGCCGTCTTTGCCGAAGTGCAGTTCGTCTCCCGCGTTGAGGTCGTAGCGTTCTTTCGGGTGAGCGACCTTTCGGTTTATCTTGGTCTTGTTCGATGTTTCGAAGGGCAGCAGAGTCGGCCTGCCTTCGTGGATGTCTATCCTTGCGTGCTGCTTCGAAACAGTCGCGTCCTCGATCAGCTGCAGGTACCTCGAGAGTGACTTCGAGGGTCTTCGAAGGGTTGTTCGGGTCTTTTCTGCCGACGGTGTTGTTCTGGGCTGCGAGGGGGAACTGCAGGTCGCCTTTGACCAGTACCCAGTTCGGCTTCGCTGCTGCGGTATTCATGACTGCGCTGCAGGGTGGCAGTCGGTTTTAATTAGCCGAGTCGTTCCGGGAAAAGCAGCATGCCCCCAGCCAGCGACTACAAGGCTCCAGTTTAGTATTTCGAGGCAATCGGGACGAGTGTTTCGGGTATCAGAGATGCTACCGCACAAGTACCAGTCTTAAAGCATAATCAAGCTGTTCAGCACATCGCTCTTTATGATTTCATGCTGTGGATAATTACAGATTAGACAGTGCTCCGTTTATTATAATCGCCTTGATTGGTAACACTCTGCCGAACAGATGAATGACGAATTCGCTGTCATCGAAAACCACAACTCGCAGACCATCAGCACCTACAAGAAGCGACTCAAAGCGCAGAAGCAGCTACACAACAGCACCAGTCCCCTGCGCGACCTGCGCAGCGAGCAGCCCAGGCCCGGAACCGACGCTCGGCCGACTCTGGACCTGCAGTACAACCTCATCCGAGTGCAAGAACCGACTCTCTCCAAAGCAGAAGACGAAGCCACGACGCGAGCGACGGTAGGAGGGACTGCAGCGGCGAGCAACAGCAGCAAGACTCTCGAGAACATGCTGAACAACTGCTGCGTGCTCGTCAACATCAAGCAGTACGAACCCAAGCAGCCCCTGCCCTCCAACAAGCCCAGGCCTCCCCCGCTCGCCGTACCGAACACCATGCGCAGGGCAGGCTCGCAGAACTTCGTCAGCGAAGCCAACCCAGACCCCAAGCTCTCGACCTCGGCCTCCAAAGAAGAACCCTCAACTCCTGGCAAACCGAAAGACGCAGACCTGCAGGAACTGATCAACCAGCACAACCAGAACTACAAGAGAAACAGGTCCAGCTCGGCCAACAGGAAATACCGCGACAAACCCAGCACCGCAGAAACCTCTGGCCGCAACAAGTACTACGGAGACAGACTGCTCGCCTTCCCTCCAGGCACGCTGGTCGAGCTGGACAAGGGCAAGAAGCGTGGCCAGCTGCTGACCTCTTTCAAAGAGATGATCAACAAGAACCCCTTCAAGAACTTCGGCAAGAAGCGCACGCCCGAAGCCAAAGAGACGCCAGCCTACGCCTGCGACTGCACGAACGACAGACGCTACAAGAAAGTCGTCTGGGAGTCGACCACCAGCTGCGTGCGCTCGGTGGGCTGGCTGCGGAACAAGTACTCCCCGACCGCTGCGCACGCCGAGTGCAAGGCCTTCTTCGAGGCGAAGGTCGGCGAGAAGGCGCTGCAGGCTGCCACGAAAGACCAGATATCGAAAGACGTCATCCGCACCTTCAACCACAACAAGTACCTCTCGCAGGAAGCCGTCAAGAAGCGGCTGGAGCGGCTGCTCGAGTGCGTCGCGGTCGCCTACCCCCACACCGGCTACGTGCAAGGCATGAACTACATCGCCGGCACGCTGCTCTACCACTGCGACGAGTTCACCAGTCTCGGCGTCATCCGCATCCTCTTCGAACAGCTCGAACTCAAAGACATCTTCCTGCCCAGTAGCCTCCGCTCAGCAGAACTCCCCGGCCTCGGCAGACACATCGGCGTCATCGACACGCTCATCCTCCTCGAGCTGCAGGAGATCTACGACCCGCTCAGCAAGCACAAGATCTCCGCGGAGTACTTCTGCACCGACTGGCTCATGTGTCTCGGCCTCAACATCATCCCCCTCGAGTACTCGGTACGCGTCACTCACCCAGGGCCAGTTCCTGGACTACCTGCTCGAGTACGGCTGGCACTACTTCTACCGCGTGATCATCTACTACCTCAAGAAACTCGAAGGCCCCATCCTGCAGGCGCGCAACGAAGAAGAGATCATGATGGCGCTCAAGATGATCAAGCTCGGAAAGAAAGCAGACGGGACTCCCTGCGGCGTGGTCTGGCCTGAAATGATCGAAGAAGCCCTCTACTTCTCCATCGACGACACCTTGATCGACAAGCTCAACGAAAAGAAGACCTATAAACAGTTCTTCAAGTCC
>JFJP01038885.1_pt1 | contig 15264 bp, 13 predicted proteins | sample 431651 | NCBI WGS metagenome assembly JFJP01 (sample SAMN02602958, study PRJNA72255) | Microbial mat metagenome, whole genome shotgun sequencing project. | biome: fresh water; feature: sink hole; material: water; isolation source: purple microbial (photo- and chemosynthetic) mats found in...
CTAAACCAGATTTTTCATAAAACCGGCAAGCCGTGCAAAAATATCTTCAATTGAGCCCATCCCATTAACAGGCTGGTATATACCTTTTTCACTGCAATAATTTATTATTGGCTCTGTCTTCTCTTTATAGACATCGATCCTGTTCTCAATAACAGCTGGGTCCTTATCGTCAGGTCTGCCTGATAATTCAGCTCTTGCAATTAATCTTTTTACTAGTTCATCATGATCAACATCGAGAACAAGCATCTGATCTATCTTCATTCCTCTGTCGTTGAGCATCTTCTCAAGCGACGCAGTTTGTGCAACTGTACGCGGAAATCCATCAAAAAGGAATCCTGCTGTCCCTTTACTGTGATCAATTTTATATGCAATCATCTCAATTACAACCTCATCCGGAACCAGTTCCCCTTTTGACATAATGAGGCTCATTTTTTTACCAAGTTCAGTTCCTGCAGCAATCTCAGCACGAAGCATATCGCCAGTTGAAAGATGAAGAAGATTGAATTGCTCAGCCAGTCTGACAGACTGTGTTCCCTTGCCTGAACCGGGAGGGCCAAAAATCAGAAAATTAACCATAGAATTAAATAAGTTTTAATGTATTAATGTATAAACAGATGGCAGATTACGCCCGAAACCATCATAGTCAAGGCCATAACCCACAACAAAATTATCAGGAATTTCAAAACCAACATAATCAAGATGAATATCCTTTTTATAAGCATCAGGCTTATGAAGTAAGGTTGCAATCCTGATTTCTGATACTTTTCTGATTACAAGTTCACCCATAATTCTCTCAAGGGTATTACCTGTATCAACAATATCTTCGATAACTACAATAGATTTGTTTTTGATATCTTCATTCCATCCTATAAGCTCCTTTATTTTCCCGGAGGAACTTGTCCCTTCATATGATGCCAGTTTAACAAATGAGATCCTTGCCTGCAACTTAATATGCCGGAAAAGATCTGCTGAAAAAAGAAATGCACCATTGAGAATACCAATAAAGACAACATCTTTTCCAGCCATGTCTTTGTTAACTTGTGAAGCAAGTTCTGCAACCCTTTTCTGTATTGCCTCCTCAGTAATATATTCTCTGAATTTTTTATCCAGTATACGGATTTCTTTCATGATGGCACTTTTTGAACTGTAAGCCGCTGCGAAAATATGAAAATAATACCTTATTTTTGTCCTTATCAGCAAGTTAAATTAAATTATTTTAAATGAAACCGATAGTTAGTATAATAATGGGCAGCACATCCGATCTGCCTGTAATGGAAAAAACTGCAGAGATCCTGAATAATTTCAGGATACCATTTGAGATGAATGCATTGTCAGCACACAGGACACCAGAGGAGGTGGAAAAATTTTCGAAAGAAGCAGCAGCAAGGGGAATTAAGGTAATTATTGCTGCAGCAGGAATGGCAGCCCATCTTCCCGGAGTAATTGCTTCAATGACTCCTGTTCCCGTAATTGGCGTACCTATTAAAGCCTCACTTGAGGGACTTGATTCAATTTTCTCTATACTCCAGATGCCTCCTGGAATTCCGGTTGCAACAGTAGGTGTTAATGCAGCTCAGAATGCAGGTATCCTTGCTGCCCAGATTATTGCCACCGGTGATAATGAAGTCATGAATGAGGTTATAAAATATAAAGAATCTCTTAAAAAAAAGATAGTAGAGGCTAATGAAGAGCTAAAAGCTCTAAAATTTCAATATAAAACCAACTAGAAAGTACATGTATTTCAAGGGAAAGCCAGATCTGTAAGACCAATCTTTAGTTGAATTAAGTACTTTTTAAACACCTTCACAAGTACAGCAGCTTTTCAAAATACCCTGTTTCAAAAAGTTCAATTCTGTTTTCAGGATTGAATTTTTTATTATTATCTTAGGGTTATATTTTGAAACAGTTGAGCTCGCTGCTGAAAATATCTGTTTCTCTGATTTTTATTTTTTCTTCTTTACCAGCTTCCGGAGATGGAATTCATACGCCTTCTGCAGGAGCCGGTGAAGCGGGAATAGGATATGCTTGTACTATGAAGAACTCATTCTGGGCTTCATTCCATAACCAGGCACTGCTTTCGGAAAATAAAACCCTTGCTTTCGGATTAAATTACGAAAACAGGTTCAGTATTAAAGAACTTGGAACAAGATCTGTCGGGATGAGTATTCCTGCCGGCAAATCTTCTGTCGGATTTGTGTATTCTCACTTCGGATATTCTGATTTTAATAGGCAGATGACCGGACTTGCATGCGGAATGAAGCTTTCTGAAAAAATATCAGCCGGTGTACAGGTTGATTACTTTTCTGAAAAAACAATAGGAGAATATGATAATAGCCAGGTAATTACATTTGAGACTGGACTTCTTATTTCTCCCTCTGAAAATATAAGTATCGGAATACATCTTTTTAATCCGGTTCCCAATTCAATCAGAAAAAATTTTCTGAAATCTGCTTTAAGGGTCGGAGCCGGAACTACCCTTAATAAACTTCTTTTTGCAGGGATAGAAGCAGAAATGAGTACCGGCAGTTACCTGATTCTCAGAACTGGCTTTGAATACGAAGCAGCAAAAAAATTATGGCTGCGTGGTGGATTCAGTACCTGCAATACTTCTTTCAGCTTCGGCTCAGGATACCTGACAAAAATTGCAAAAATCGATCTGGGATTTTATACTCACGATAAACTGGGTATGACATCATCGGTATCATTAATATTTATAATCCGTTAACCTTTCAGACCCCGCCAGCTTTATGAAAATTGATCATAAAATGATACTCAGGTCTTGCTTTAACCAATCAGCCTGCCATAAAATCAAAAATGAGAATAATACCTAAAAAAAATATAGCCTGCAGAATAATAAGATCCTTCTTGCTGACACTTATTTTACTCAGCCCATCTCCGGCTTCCGGCCAGAACACTGAGCTGTCGCAATTCATTGTGAGTATAGCTGAAGAACTTGCAAGTGATGATTCGGAACCAGAGGCTGTATCAGAATATATTGAGAGGCTTTATGAATTATCAGAAAATCCCGTAAAACTAAATTCATCATCAGAGACTGAGATAACAAGGCTTTTTTTTCTTTCTGATTTCCAGGTAAAAGCCTTAACCGATTACTCCGGCAAAGAAGGAAAGATAGTATCTGTTTATGAATTGTCGAATATTCCGGGATTTGATATTGAAACCGTTAAAATGATAATCCCTTTTATCACACTTGATTACAGCTTTAGCAGAATTCCAACCTCAGTCGCATGGAGGAACAATTCTTTAACCAGTCTATCAGCAAATCCGCAAAGATATGATTCAACAAATTCCGGTTCAATATGGCGAATACTTTCAAGGTATAAATTTATCTCAGGAGGAATATCGGGCGGATTCACAATTGAGAAAGATCCGGGAGAGACATTTTTTTCTGAAAAACCTCCTTTTCCTGATTTTTTCTCAGCGAACCTGGCATATAATGGCAGTGGTGTGATCCGTAAAATCATTGTGGGTGACTATTCAGCCAGATTTGGACAGGGAACAAATCTGAACACAGGAATCAGGACGGGCCTCTCTCTGACCGTTCCCGGGTATATGTCGGCCAGAGATGAGATAAAACCATATACATCGACTGATGAAAACAATTTTTTAAGGGGTTTGGCTGTCGAGTTATCGATAAGGAATACCGGAATATCAGTCTTTTATTCAAAAAATTCTATCGATGCTACACTTGGCTCATCTTCAGGATTTTCCAATGACTTTATTGAAAATATATCAAGGTCGGGATTACATAATACTGAATCTCTTGCTGAGAAAAAAGATGCAATTTCTGAGGTTGTTTACGGGCTGAATATTTCATACAACTTTAATAATTTAAGAGCAGGTCTTGTATTTACAGAGAATGAGTTTTCACTTCCCTTTAAGTCTGCCAACAACGATCCCGAAGGTGTCTTTGATTTTAAAGGGGATAAGAATTCAACATACACCTTATATTATAACAGCCTTATAAACAGAATTATTATTTTTGGAGAATTTTCAACAAATGAGTTCCTCAATTATGCAATGGTGCATGGGATTTCATTGAGGCCCTCCGACAGGTTAACTATTAATTTCCTCTACAGGAATTATGAAGCTGGCTATATAACCTTTCATGGCAAAGGCCCCGGAACTGGAACCACAACCTCCAATGAGCAGGGAATCCTGGGAAACTTCACCTTTGAAGCTGCCAGACATTTATTCATAAGCGGAGGTTGTGACCTGCAAAAATATGAATGGTTAAAGTACCGTTGCAGTTCTCCCTCCTGGGGACTGAAGAAGGAGATCAGGGCAAGGTTAATTCCTTCTGAAAAACTTACTATCGATGCTTCGTTTATGTTCAGGCTTTCAATGTATGATAAAACTGAAAACCCGGGAATCCCTTTGCTCGAAGAAAATATCTCCAGAAGTATAAAAGGTTCAGTAAGATACTCCCTTTACTCCAATCTGACATTAGGAACGAGAATTGATTTAAAATATACTGATCCTTCAGGCAGTAGTGGAATGCTGATGTTTCAGGAAATACATTACCAATTCATAAAGATCCCTGTTACCATCTGGGCAAGGTATTGTATGTTCAGAACTGACGACTGGAATTCGAGGATTTATGTCTATGAGAATGACCTGCTTTACAGCTTCAGCATCCCCGCTCTATCGGGGGAAGGAAACAGAAGCTATTTTATGATAAAGTGGGAGATCAGCGATATTGCAGAAATAAGATTAAAATATGGACTTACAACATTAACTGGAAATGGATCAGAATATGAAAACCGGCACGAAGTGAAGGCTCAGATCAGGATCATGTTTTAAAGAAATTTCCTCTCATACTAATCCTTCAGGGGTCTTTATATCGCGAATATTAAGCTGGAGATTACGGTTTCCCCTGAACTCATTCATCTCTAGCGAATAACAGATATCAAAAGGATTTCCTCCCTTAATATACTCAAAATGGTTCGCCTGGCCAAAAGCTATTGCTGAGAAACTTTTCTGCCCTGTTGATTCCTGGCACAGATCCAGTTTCAGGTGTTCACCGCTTGAACCTACCATACGTCCTGCTCCAGTGTCAAAAACATTCTTCGATACAAAGACCGGCGACATGTTTTCCGGACCGAATGGCTGAAACTGGTTCATTAATTTAAAAAAGTCTTCATTTATCTCAGAAAAAGAGAGTTCGGTATCTATAAATATTCTGGGTACAAGCTGATCTTCGCTAATAGTGCTGTTAACATAACGTTCAAATCTTTCCATAAACGGCTGAATATTTTCCTTTTTCAGCGTTAATCCGGCAGCAAACATATGCCCTCCGAAACTTTCGAGAAGATCGCTGCATGATTCAATTGCCTGATAAAGGTCATATCCCTGCACTGACCGGGCAGATCCTGTTGCAAAACCATTTGATTCTGTGAGAATGACAGTTGGTCTGTAATATGTTTCAATCAATCTTGAAGCAACTATTCCAATCACTCCTTTTTTCCATGTTGGGTTGTAGAGCACTGTCGTCCTGGAATTAACAGTCCTCTGATCTTCAGAGATCATTCTCATCGCCTCAGATGTAATAATCCGATCGACACTTCTCCTCTCAATATTGAAATTATTAATTTCTTTACTTATTCCTGTAGCAAGCCGGGTATCGCTCGAAACAAGCAGGTCGACAGCCTTGCTCCCGGTTTCCATCCTTCCTGCAGCATTTATCCTGGGACCTATTTTAAAAACGACATCTTCAATTGTAAGTGCCCTGGTCACTTCAGATTCACGGATTATCTCTCTCAGCCCTGTTCGAGGTGATTCATTAAGTTGCTTCAGTCCAAAATAGGCCATAACCCTGTTTTCACCGGTAATAGGGACTATATCAGAGGCAATGCTGACAGCTACAAGATCGAGGTAATTGTAGATAGCACTGAATGGAATACCGTGAACTCTTGAGTAAGCATGTATCAGCTTAAAGCCTACTCCGCATCCTGAAAGCTCTTTATAGGGGTAATTGCATAAGGGTTGCTTTGGATCCAGGACAGCCAGTGCCTTTGGAATCTCATCTCCCGGATAGTGGTGGTCGCATATTATCACATCGAGCCCCTTTGTTCTTGCATATTTTACCTTTTCTACTGCCTTTATTCCACAGTCGAGAGTGATTACCACCTTGCAGTTATTCTGATATGCATAATCCAAGCCCTGAAATGAAACTCCATAACCTTCTTTATACCTGTCGGGGATGTAATACTCTACATTTGAATACTGATCTCTCAGAAATGAATATACCAGTGCAACAGCAGTAGTTCCGTCCACATCATAGTCTCCATAAACCAGAATCTTTTCATTTTTCTTTACTGCTGTTGATATTCTGTCAACCGCAATATTCATATCCTTCATAAGGAACGGATCATGAAGGAAATCGAGACTTGGATTAAAAAAACCGTTTGCCTCATCAGCATTGGAGATATTTCGCTGGGCCATCAGGTTTGCCAGAGATTCAGACACCCCAAGATCTTCTGAAAGCTGTTTAACAACAGTTGCTTCACCCTTATCTTTCACCACCCATCTCTTTTCCATCCTATTACTGATTAGTCCATTCCAAATTAAATAGTTCCTGCAGGTTTCGTTTTACTTTATTCTTCACATATTCAAAATCCTGCTTTTCTCCAAGTTCTTTCTCGAGCGAAGTGACTCCTTTATCAGTAAAGCCACAAGGGTTTATATTATTAAAGTATATCAGATCAGTATTAACATTGAATGCGAATCCATGCATTGTTATGTACCTGCTGGCTTTTACTCCTATTGCGCAGATCTTTCTGGCTTTCCCATTTGTTTCAGGATCGAGCCACACTCCGGTGCCTCCTTCAAGCCGGCTGCTCTTAATGCCAAATTCACCAACGGTCTTAATTATTGCCTCTTCTAGTCTGAAAATATACTCTTTTAAACCAATTCCTATGACCTCAAGATCAAAAATCGGATATCCTACGATCTGTCCCGGGCCGTGGTAAGTGATGTCGCCCCCCCTGTCGATCCTGTAATATGCTGCATCTTTCGCACGAAGCTGAATAACATTAAGAAGGAGATTATTTTCTGAACCACTTTTCCCGAGAGTATAGACATGTGGATGCTCAACAAAAATAAGTGTTCCGGGAAGTGAGGCTCTCTTTAAACCATCTTCATTTTTATTATCCTTCTTATTGTCAACAAGCCTGGTAAAGATCCCTGACTGATAATCCCAGGTCTCCTTAAAATCTCTTAGTCCAATATCCTTATATACAACACTATAACTCAATGTATCGTTTCTCTTTAAGTTGGGCTAATATAATCAATTTTATTGAGCCTTTACATGATTTTCTGCATGAAAAGAGGACCTCACCAGTGGGCTGCTTTCAACAAATGAGAATCCAAGATCAAGAGCTTTCAGCCTGTACTCCTCAAACTTTTCAGGCTTAACATATTCAACCACTTCCATATATTCCAGCCCGGGCTGAAGATACTGACCAATAGTAATAATTCTGCATCCTGCGTTATACAGATCGCGCATAGTCTGAAGTATTTCATCTTCAGTTTCACCCAATCCCAGCATAAACCCCGATTTAGCAACCTTCCCTTTTCCTGAAATATATCTTATAACATCAAGACTGCGATCATATCTGGCCTTAGTGCGTATTAAAGGAGTGAGTCTTCTGACAGTCTCAATATTATGGGACAATACATCAGGTCCGGCATCAATAATCTTCTGAATGTTATCTGTATTTCCGTCAAAATCAGGAATTAAAGTCTCCATTGTAGTACCAGGATTCACTTCTTTTACCCTCCTGATGGTTTCAGCCCAGATGGATGCACCACCATCAGGCAGATCATCACGGTCAACTGATGTAATAACACAATGCCGCAGCCTCATTGTCCTGATCGACATTGCAAGTCTGGCTGGTTCGTCCGGATCAGGCGGAAGAGGTTTTCCTGTTTTTGTAGCACAGAATTTACATGCCCTTGTGCATATTTCCCCCAATATCATGAAAGTTGCTGTTCCTGCATTCCAGCATTCGCCTATATTCGGACAATTTCCGCTGGTGCAAATTGTATGAAGATGATTTTCTATTACAATATGCTTAACCTTCGAATATTTTTCTCCGCTGGCTCTTTGCATTTTAAGCCAGCCAGGCAATCTTCTGCCTTTATTCATTTTATGCTTATAATTAATAAATCAATGTATTTAACTGTAATAATACCATATAAATCACTGCCGAAAAGTAATTTAAATAGTATGTCTGCCCGGGATGAAATTATTACGAGTCAATTAATATCATTTCGGCGAATCCCCTGATATCAAAAAATGGCAGATGTAAATTTATATTTGCAGGCTTCTCATCCGGCAAATCTGTATCAGATGAAATTCAGGAATGAATATGCCTATTTACCAAGGGCATAAATGACAAAATCGTAGTTTCCTGTCAGATTATTCACAGAGGGTGCAGAGGGTGGAGTACTGCTGTTGCTGCCATACCATCCCTGCCCTTCCCATACAGAAGGATCTACCGGATTCATATTATCAGCACTTTCAGTATCATACCCGCCCCGTAAATAGTAATTGCCTTCCGGTACATTATCTGTTTTTATAACAAAGTCAATCTGTGTGACTGAAAAACCGGCAGATTGGATTATCCGGGCCGTATAACCGTTACTGAGATCCTGATCGTTATCAAGATAGATATAATAATCAGCGGCTTCTGTTACAAAATCAAAAGTTATTTTCCCTGTTATTACCAGCTGTTCATCCTTCTTGCATCCTGTGATTGCCAGGATAACTAAAAATAAAAATATAATTCTTTTCATTATATAATTTTTTAATTCAAAAATGAATTATTCTCTTCCGGGAATAAAGTTGCAAAATTAAACGTTTTTTACCCTTAGAGTATGCAAATATGCCATTAAAAATAGAATTTTAATTTCTATTCCCTTTTTACAGGATATAAACACTATTTTATGTTAATTTATTGCAAGATACAAAACATAATTTTAATGCCGGATCATACTAACATTAATTAGGAATCAAATAGGAAAAAGTATTTCAAAAATCTTATATTTGTTATCCTTCATTTTCAATTTATATCAAAATAAAACGTATATAATTATGCCAAGTAATGAACTAAAAACGAACAAGAATTACCAGACCGTTATCGGTGATTTTCCTAAAATTGGTATACGTCCTGCAATAGACGGCAGGATGCGGGGAGTAAGAGAATCCCTTGAGGAACAGACCATGAAGATGGCTAAAAATGCTGCCAGGCTTATATCATCAAATCTCAGATATCCTGATGGCAAACCAGTTGAATGTGTTATTGCCGACAGTTGCATTGGTGGAGTTGCTGAATCAGCCATGTGTGCTGAAAAGTTCAGTAAAAACGGTGTTGGTGTAAGTCTTACTGTCACACCCTGCTGGTGTTATGGAAGTGAAACAATAGATATGAATCCGGATATCCCGAAAGCTATCTGGGGCTTTAATGGAACAGAGCGCCCGGGTGCAGTGTACCTGGCTGCAGCACTTGCAGGTCATACAATGAAAGGATTACCTGCTTTCGGAATTTATGGTCATGATGTCCAGGACGCAGGTGATGATACAATCCCGGCTGATGTAAGTGAAAAAATTCTCAGGTTCATCAGGGCAGGATTGGCTTCTTCAATAATGAAAGGGAAATCTTACCTGTCGATGGGGTCTGTGTCTATGGGAATAGCCGGATCAATTGTTCGTGAAGATTTCTTCCAGGAATATCTGGGTATGAGGAACGAATATGTTGATATGAGCGAATTCAACCGCAGACTGAATGAGGAGATCTTTGACAAGGAAGAATTCAAATTAGCTCTCGAATGGACAAAGAAAAACTGCAAAGAGGGCAAAGATCTTAACCCGACTCCTAAGTCAAGAAAACAAAAAGACAAGGAATGGGAAATAGTAGTAAAAATGACACTTATTGCCCGCGACCTGATGGTGGGTAATCCAAAACTCAAAAAACTTGGTTTTGGAGAGGAAGCACTCGGTCATAATGCAATACTTTCCGGTTTCCAGGGACAGCGTCATTGGACAGATCATATGCCAAACGGGGATTTTCTTGAGGCAATACTATGCTCATCATTTGACTGGAACGGGATCAGACCTCCATATCTTGTTGCAACAGAGAATGATGCAATGAACGGAGTGCCAATGTTGTTTGGTTATCTTCTTACCAATACCGCCCAGATGTTTTCAGATATCAGGACTTACTGGAGCCCTGAAGCAATTAAGAGAGTAACAAAAATTAAACCGGAAGGACTGGCGTCTAATGGTGTTATACATCTTATAAATTCAGGTGCGTCAGCACTTGATTTTTCAGGAAGACAAACAAAAAAAGGAGAATCATGTATTAAACCATTCTGGGATATTACCGGAAAGGATGCCGCAGCCTGCCTTGAAGCAACAGTGTGGCCTCCTGCCAATTCCGGATATTTCAGAGGCGGAGGGTTCTCTTCACAGTTTGATACAAAAGGGACAATGCCAATTACAATATCAAGAGTAAACCTGGTAAAAGGACTGGGACCTGTTCTGCAACTTGCAGAAGGATGGACCGTTGAACTCCCTGAGAAGATGAACAAAATACTTACTGACAGAACTGATCCAACATGGCCAACAACATGGTTCGCACCACGGCTTACAGGCAAAGGGCCTTTCGCTGATGTATATTCTGTAATGGCAAACTGGGGCGCAAATCACTCAGCCTCAAGCTATGGACATATTGGAGCTGACCTGATTACACTGGCATCAATGTTGAGAATCCCTGTCTGCATGCATAATGTAGCCGAAGACAGAATTTTCAGACCAAGTGCATGGAGTGCTTTTGGTATGGAGAAGGAAGGTTCTGATTACAGGGCGTGCCAGACATATGGTGCACTTTATAAATAATTAACCCACTCTTATATGAACTTTGGGGGACTTATTTATTATCTATTTAAGTCCCCTTTTTTCTTATATCGTTCGCCTGCGAGTATGCTTAAATAAAGAACATAACCATTTCAAATACATACCTTTAAATATATCAGTATGTTTATAGATTACAATGAATGATTGAAATTTTGAATTATTCTGATTTCCATAGTATTTTTACTCCTTATTAATTTCCTGGCTTGAAACTCTAGAAAAACTTATTAGAACATGGGTGATGTTATTGAAAATAAAAAAATAGAAATAGGTGAAGCGACTCTCAAAAAACTGAATACCGCAAGAAAATGGGCCATGTTTCTGGCTATCGCAGGCTATATTTTTCTTGGTCTTGTTGTTATTATCGGTTTAATAACCGGAACATTTTTATCGGCATTTGATACAGGAGATAATAGTCAGTCAATATCTGAATTACATGTTTTCCTGCTTCTGTTTATCTTCATAGCAGTCTGTTTTTTCCCTGTAATGTTCCTGTTCCGCTTTTCAAAACATACAGCTATGGCTTTACAATCACTCGACAATCAAAAATTGCACAGAGCCATAAGGAATCTAAAATCATTTTTCGTTTTCCTTGGAATACTTTTCATTCTCATTCTGGTACTGTATTTTGTGTTTGTCATTGCAGGAACATCAACATCTTTTCTAAGAGGATTGTGAAAAGCTTAAACCTGGAATAATTTCAGATTATTTAACTAGAAACCAGTTAATTCCGTATAACTTTGATTATTTTATTATAACCTGTCTAATATGCCAAAAGGTGATATAGTTATTGTTTTCGATTGCGGCGCTACGAATGTAAGAGTTGTTGCCATTAACAGCAAAGGTGAAATACTGGCATCGGAATCATTTCCAAATAATACCCGCCCCGATCCATTTTATTCTGAATACAGAATATGGGATGTGAATGAGATATGGGGTAAATTGTGCCAGGCATCCCAAAAAGTTGTCAGTAAAATCAATAAGAATCAGATTTGCGGGGTCACCGTAACAACTTTCGGCGTGGATGGAACTCTTTTCGATAAGTCAGGAAAAATGCTTTACCCTGTCATTTCATGGCAGTGCGAAAGGACAAATTCAGTTATGGCTGATATAGGAAAATATATTTCAGCTGCCGAATTATATAACGAAAGCGGTGTCCTTCCCTTCACCTTCAATACAATTAATAAACTGATATGGTTTGTCGAACAAAAACCTGAATTAGTCGAAAAAAGTGCCAGGTTCATTTTTTTACCCTCAATATTTTCATTCTTCCTTACAGGTGAGATGGTTAACGATACAACAATGTCGGGGACATCAATGCTCACAAGTCTTTCATCAAGGGGCTTTTCAGAAAATATAATAAGCAAAATCCGCTTCCCGTTTGAAAAGATGGGAACACCAGTTGAAGCAGGAACTATTACAGGCAAGATTAATTTAAAAGCTTCCGCTGAGACATTTATTCCTGTGGGAACCCCGGTTGTAGCTACAGGCCACGACACCCAATTTGCTATATTCGGATCCGGTGCTGAAATAAACCAGCCTGTACTAAGTTCAGGAACATGGGAAATTCTTATGGTCAGAGCTGAAGGTTTCAGATCAGGAAAAGAACAACTCGAAATGGGTATCACTACTGAACTCGACTCAAGACCTTTCTTGTACAACATAGGTAATCAATGGGTTGCATCAGGCATACTCGAATGGGCACGAAGGAATCTATATAACGACATCAAAGAAGATGTTTATGAGTATATGATTAAAGGGGCAGAACAAGTACCTCCCGGATGTAACGGTGTTAAAGTCATACCCAGATTTTCAAAAGATAAAGGGATCCCTGAAGGACAGATCAGCGGATTGACAATGGAATCAAACCGCAATGAAATCTACAGGGCTATGCTTGAAGCTCTTTCGGAAAGACTGGCGGAAGGAAAAAGGGCCCTGGAATTTGCCGGGGGATTTAAGACACAAAGCATCCTTTGCGTGGGAGGCGGGTCAAAAAACAAATTATGGAACAGACTAAGAGCCCACTATACGGGAGTGCCCCTGAAAATAATTGATCAGAAGGAAACTACTGTACTTGGTGCCTCACTGTTTGTCCAGGCAGCCTGCGGCAACGCCTCATCACCTGAAGAAGCAAGAGCCGGTATTGAATACACCACGGAGATAATTGAGCCAGAACCAATTTAATAATGTAATCTTCAGATACGTTTCCCAATGCACATTTTTTGTTTAAGCATGTGAATCAAACACCTCAAAATATGAATATTGCCTATTTTAATGGAAAATTTCTTGAAAAAGAGGAGATTAAGATCAGTCCCGACGACAGAGGTTTCCTTTTCGCTGATGGTATTTATGAGGTCGTGAAATGGTATGAAGGCTTTTTTTTCGACCTTGAAAATCATATGGTCCGGCTTAAACGAAGTCTTAACGAAATTCGCATTAACTGGAGTGATGCTGAAACTTTTCCTGAATTTGCAGTTGAACTTATAAAACGTAACCAACTGGCTGATAAAAGGGCTCTTGTATATCTGCAGGTGACAAGGGGTGTTTCGCCCAGGACCCATTCTTTTCCTGAACCTGCTGTTAAGCCAACTGTTTATGCCTTTGCTAAGGAATTCCTTAAATCAGGCAAAGAAACAGAATCAGGTGTCAGGGTAATGCTTAAAAAAGATATAAGGTGGGGACGCTGTGATATAAAATCAATAGCACTTCTCCCTAATACTCTCAGTTTCCAGGAAGCGCATGAAAAGGGATTTAATGAATGTATTTTTGTCAGGAATGGATTGATTACAGAAGGTTCGCGGTCAAATATATTTTTTGTACTAAATGAGGAGTTATATACTCACCCTGAATCGGAATGTATTCTTTCAGGCATAACAAGAAAAAACATAATAAGAATTGCCCGGGAGGCAGGAATCAGTATTAAAGAGGAGCCAATTCCTGAGAACAGTCTTGGAATTGTTAATGAATCATTTATAACAAACACCTCTGCAGAAATATCGCCGGTAATTGCATTTAATGATATTATGATAGCTGACGGAAAACCTGGACCGGTAACAATGTTTATTCATAATATTTTCCAAAATGAGCTGGTTGCTTTAAAAGGCTAAGTGCCCCCTGGTCCCTGAAATCTATATTTTGTTATCTTTGCACAAATCTTCAAGGTCATTATGAGCAATAATAATTTAAGTGAGCAGGAGCAGATCAGAAGAGAATCTCTGGAGGAGTTAAGAAAACTTGGTATTAATCCTTACCCTGCTGCTGAATATCAGACAAACAGTTTTGCACAAGATATTCTCGATAATTTTACTCCTGAAAAAAACAACTTTCAGGAAGTCTGTCTGGCAGGCAGAATTATGAGCAGACGTATAATGGGTAACGCCTCTTTTGCCGAATTGATGGATTCATCAGGCAGAATACAGATATATGTCCGTCGCGATGATATTTGCCGCGACGATGACAAAACCATGTATAACACGGTTTTTAAACGATTACTCGATATCGGGGATATAATTGGCGTAAAAGGGCATGTATTCAAAACCCAGATGGGTGAAACAACAGTACATGTTGATGAGTTTACTGTTCTGAGCAAATCAGTTCGTCCCCTTCCGGTGGTAAAAGAAAAAGATGGTATTTTGTTTGATGCAGTAACAGATCCTGAAATGCGTTATCGTCAGCGCTATGTCGATCTGATAGTAAATCCTCATGTGCGGGATGTGTTCAGGAAAAGGACACAGATAATTCAATCCATGCGGGAACTTTTTAATTCCAGAGGTTATCTTGAAGTGGAAACTCCTATTCTTCAGCCTATTCCCGGAGGTGCAGCTGCCAGACCCTTTATAACTCATCATAATACCCTCGATATGCCTCTCTACCTCAGAGTTGCTAATGAGCTTTATCTCAAACGACTTATTGTCGGAGGGTTTGAAGGAGTTTATGAATTTGCCAAAGATTTTCGTAACGAGGGAATGGATCGTACCCATAATCCTGAATTCACAGTCATGGAGATATATATTGCCTTCAAGGACTATCACTGGATGATGAATTTTACAGAAGAGATAGTTAAGAAGGCAGCTCTCGATCTGCATGGGAAAACTGATATTGTTTATGGCGATAAAATAATTAACCTGAATCCTCCTTTTAAAAGGATAAGCATGACCGACGCAATAAAAGAAAATACCGGAATAGATATTTCAGGTATGAGTGAGAATGAACTGAGAGACGTCTGTACTTCGCTAAATGTACCTCATGCACCTGAAATGGGTAAAGGAAAACTTATCGATCAGCTCTTTGGAGAGAAATGTGAACATAATTATATACAACCGACATTCATT
>JFJP01038886.1_pt1 | contig 15263 bp, 14 predicted proteins | sample 431651 | NCBI WGS metagenome assembly JFJP01 (sample SAMN02602958, study PRJNA72255) | Microbial mat metagenome, whole genome shotgun sequencing project. | biome: fresh water; feature: sink hole; material: water; isolation source: purple microbial (photo- and chemosynthetic) mats found in...
AAGATGTAGTTCAGCGGAGGCTTACTCTTCTAAGGCTTCAAGTGGGTAGTTCCAGATGCGCAGAGATTCAGCTTTGGATAAGGATTCGGAGAAATCATGTAAACGACTTTTCGTAATACGCAAATGATCGCGAATTAACGTACTGGAAATATCATCAATAGTTGCATTCGTGTTTACTCGATCATCAAATGGTACTTGATTGGCCAAACCTATTAATTCTTGCTGCTCTTGTTGATTGGCTTTTACTGAGCTGGAGTATTTTCTTATGTAATAGAAAAATCGCTTTTCTTTGGCAGTTATTTGCTCTGGAACTTCATAAGGTCGATTTGCGCCTCCTAGAATCCATAGAACAATAATGTTTTTATTATCAATTTTCTCAATAGAAAGTTTAGGTGAATAAACAGGCTTAATTAGATTGTTAAAACCTATCATTTGACGTTGAATAGTGTCAATTTGCTCATCGGGAATAACAATTACAGGAAATTGAGCTATTCCGTTTTCTTCTTTAACTCCAATGATAATATAACCACCTCCTATGTTTTCAAAATCGTTTGCAAAAGCACAAATAGAAAGATAAATGGCATCGGGATTCCAACCTTCTTTAAATTCGATGCGATCATGTTCTATTATTCGACCTTTAAGTAGTTTAGGTATGTTTATTGGAAGTGGCATTGAACGAAATTATTAAATAATTCAAAGCAAAAATAAAGTTTTACATTTTGCCCATCCATTATGAGATATTTATTGTAGACTCTGTTATTGATACTCGACTTAGTAATGCATCTAATAAAAATTAAAAACCGTGCAAAATATACACTTTGCGCGGTTATACCTTATTTTACTATTTCTATAAGCGGAGAGAGAGGGATTCGAACCCTCGGTCCCGCAATGCAGGACAACAGTTTTCGAGACTGCCCCTATCGACCACTCTGGCATCTCTCCAAGGCTAAACTCAATTACAATAATAATTAATCTTCTTTCTTGAACCTCAAAAACTTCATCTCAAAAAGTTTCTTGAACAATTCAAAATACAAAGTGATGTAGAGAATAAATGTAAAGAGCCAAATAATAAGCATATTGAACCAAAAAGTATCATAAAAAGCTCCTGCAAAATACTTACGCGGGGCTAAAAAGTGCGATCTGAAATTATATTTTCCATCGATACGAGGATCCAAAAAAATTGGATCTATCTGCTGAACCAAGCGATAATCATATTCCAGAATCTTGTTCTTTTCGAATGATTTTTTGACAATATCAGTTAAATATTCATTCGAATAATTATCCTTTATCTTTTTATATGCTTCCGGATTATTTGTTAAAAAATAGTTAACCACATTCTGCTTTTTCAAATTGGCTTTTGAAAACATTTCATTATAATAAGCTTCTAATTTTAAAAGATAATTCAATGCTTCGTTATATACTACTTCATTAAAATTCTTAGGTTCAAAATTAAGAATGTCAATTCCCGCTATATGATCAACAATAAAAGTTTGATTTTGTATTTCGTTGCGCAACAATTTTAAATTGCCAATATTTTCAACAATTGTTTTATGAAGAGTATACTCTTCATAACATTTCTCCAATCGTTTTTTTAATTCAGGAATATAATAAACATTTCTAAAATCAGCATAGCTTTCTTCTTTTTCTATATCGTAAAAATGCTTTTGATACTCATTATCTTTAAACTGTCGAACAAGCATGGCTTCATACGTCCATTTGGTAGTCATCATATCGGCAATTAAAGGAACCTTATCAACACTACCCACACTGCGGTTCAATTTATCAAAACTAAACATAGCACCGCTTAATACCATCATGGGAATCATTAATAAAGGAATAATGATGTAGATATTTATAGCTGAATTGAAAGTTGAAGAAACATTTAAACCCAACATATTAGCAAATACAGCAGTAGTAAATAGTGCAAACCAATAAGAGAAAGTCATTCCATGAATACCTAAAATATTATTGCCTATTAATACAAACAATACTGTTTGAATAGCTGAAATAATGATTAAGATGCTCACTTTAGAAAGCAAATAGCTGCTTCTACTTAAATTAAGAAATTTTTCACGCTTCAGAATCTTTCTATCCTTAAAAATTTCTTCGGCGCTAACCATCAAACCCAAAAATAGAGCTACTATAATGCTCATAAAAATATAGATTGGGATATTTTCATTCTCCCTGAAAATGTATACGCTTGAATTTGGATCGGCTATATATCGGATAACGTAACTCAGCATTAACGCTAAAATAGGAGCTTCGAGCATATTAATCAATACATACTGAGTATTGTTTAATTTTGATTTAATATCACGAACAGAAAAAACAAATAGTTGCTTTAGCAAACCTGGAATATTAAAAGTAGTTGGAGGTGCATCATTTATTGATTCAGCTCGCTCAGGTTTGATATTTTCTTTATAATAGTTTTCCCATTTAACGGGAGATACTTTTCTTTTACTGGTATAATTTCCATACTCATCCACCACATGTTTTTCAATAACTGAAAACATGGCTTCGGGATTTACATTGCCGCAAGTCATACACTCCCCAACATTGCTATTGATTTGTGCATCAATTTTTTTAAAGTACATTACCGCTTCTATCGGATTTCCATAATAAATTAAATATCCTCCGCGGTCGAGGATAACCATTTTATCAAACATTTTATAAATTTCAGAAGAAGGTTGGTGGATTACCACAAATATCAATTTGCCTTTCAAGGTTAATTCCCTTAGCAAATCCATAACATTTTCTGAATCGCGCGATGATAAACCAGATGTAGGTTCATCGACAAACAAAATTGAAGGTTCTCTGATTAACTCCAGTGCTATATTCAATCGTTTGCGCTGGCCACCCGAAATAGTTTTATTAAGTGGGGAGCCAACTTTTAAACCTTTAATTTCAAGTAAACCTAAACTCGATAAAGTAGTATTAACCATAGCATCAATTTCTTTGTCGCTACGGTTTTTAAAGCAAAGTTTGGCATTATAAAACAAATTGTCATACACAGTCAATTCTTCAATAAGCAAATCATCTTGAGGAATAAGACCAATAACACCTTCAAGTTTATGTTTTTCTTTATGTAAATCAATTCCATTAATACAAACATTTCCTTTACAAGGTTTTTCATTTCCACACAGGACATTTAGTAAGGTGGTTTTTCCCGCACCACTAGATCCCATAATGCCTATTAAACGACCTTGTTGCTCAGAAAAATTGATATCCCTAAGCCCAAGATTTCCATTTGGAAATTTGTAATCAATTCCATTAACCTCAAAAGACAACTTAAACGCTTGGCTTTCCGTTAAAAATTTAGAAGCAACATCGCTATAGTAAATAGGTTTTCCTTTTTGCAATCTAAGTGTACTTCCATTTGCAAATAGGTTTATTTTATTACCTGGAACGGGTAGGCCATTTAAGAATAAATCCTGAGCTCCGCAATATTTTAAAAAATAAAGATCAACGGAAGGAATGCGAAGAATAAAAACACTTTTGTCAATACCATCATTGTGAATGGTTTTACAATCAGCACAATTGAAATTAGTGCCCGCAATAATAAGAATATTTCCGTTACTAATTTTTTCCGCATCAACAGTTAAAGCAAACTGTTCAATGCTATTCATTTCGTCGTTTGTAGTATTAAAAACCTCCGCAACGGTATGAATAATGGCTTTTCGTTGAGCGGTAAATTTTTCTTCAGAATGTATTAATTCATAAAGTCGAACGAGTACAATAGCCTTTTGAAGCTGGGTAAGGGTTTTATTAATTTTCTTACAAATACCGAGGACCCTTACCGAATCTTTTACGGAAGTTAATTTCTTTTTGGTTTCATCTTCATCCCCTTTTTGATCGGCCTTGGTATGCTCTTCAAATAAGGAATAGTAAAACTCAACCTGATCAGCAGCTAATTGTTGATTTAAAAAGCTTTTTACAAATTCAATATCGTCATTATCAACCCCTTGATCTTGTTTTACAATAAGGGCAAAAAGCTGCATTAAGGCCCGCAAAATTTCTTCACTCATGATACTCTTTTATGAACAATACTATAAATAAGTTTAAGCAAATCTATACCAACAAAATATTATTCTTTGTATGGCAAGTGTTCAAAATCTAAAGCAACTATTTCGGAATACTCAACACCCGCATCCTTCATATCTTCGTCATCTTCAGGGTAGTGCCAACGAACAGTTACATTATTACCTGCGTTTTTACAATCTTCCAATCGCATCAGTATATCGAGGATTAATTTAGAAGAAGCAGTATTAAAATAAGATAGTTTAAAACTAAACTCTGTCTTAGGCAGAGGTGATTTGAAGTATGAATCTAACCAAGTTAACACAGGGTTAAAAAAACTTAGAACATCTTCGGGGAGGGATCTGCCTGAGATTTCAAAAACACCTTTTCCGGCATCGAGAATAACTCCGGGGGTATCTTCAGTCCCTTTAAGCATTAATGCGTCCATATATAAATATTTTTATTGGTTTCTACTAATTTTTGAAGTTAACATGAAGAAATATAAATTGTTGGCGATAGGTAAGAAATGAAAATCAAGTTTATTACCTGTTTTTCTTACTATATCTATAAAACCTAATCCAGCACCACCTTTATCGGACAACAGACCTTCCTTCATTTGTTTTTTGTATAGCTCGTTCAATGCTTCTTTATCGAGACTATTGATGTGATCGAGCATATTCTTAAGAATAGGCATTTTGTCGTTATCAACAGCATTACCTGTAGTAACGGCATATTCATTTTCGTCTTTGCTAACAATAAAAATACCTTTTCCTGAATAAAGATAATCGTTAGATCCAAAATCATCAGCATGCTTGCTAATATTCTGGAGACACTCAACCATAACATGAAACACTTTTTTCTGCACAGCTCCGGATTCTTCCTCCTTCGACATGTTGGACTCAGTTAAAGATGTAAATGCTTTGGTAAGCTGGTGGGTTACTTCGCCTTCATACACCAATGTAATTTTGTGTTCTTTCATTGTTTGATAGAACTCATAGGCGAACTCGAGGAAACTTTTTTCCATTTTTTTAAACATTTTGCCCCTGTTTTCACAGAGAAGGTTAAACAATAATTCAACGGTTGACCGTTTATATTAAAAACGTATTCCTATAAGCAATACGTCGTCAATTGCTTTATGATCTTTTTTCCAATTTTCAAAACTATCAGCATACAATTGTTGCAGCTCGTCCATATTGGCTTTTGGATGATTCAAAATTACTTCTTTTATTCTATTAGAAGTATATTTTTTCTTATCTACTCCACCTAATTGATCGGGCATACCATCTGAGAAGAATAGGAATGTATCGTCTTTCTGAATTTCGATAACATTATTTACAAATGGCTCTTCAATAATATTTCTCAATGGTTTACCACCAATAGCCTTTTTATCGCCCTTGTATTCAATTATTTCATTATTTCGCAACAAATAAAGCGGACGGTGCGCACCAGCATATTCGAGGGTTTGGGTATCTAAATTGATTTTACAAAGGGCAATATCCATACCATCTCGACCTGTTGATCCGTCCTGATCTTGTTTTAACGTATATCGAACTCCATAGTGGAGCTTATCGCACACCTGCGATGCGGTATAATCAAAATCGTGATCAACAATATTATTCAAAAGGAAATATCCGATAAATGAAAGCATGGCACCTGGAACACCATGACCAGTACAATCAACGGCAGCAATATAAATAGAGTTTCCTTTTACAAAAAACCATGGAAAATCGCCGCTTACCACATCACGGGGAACATAATACATAAATGATTGCGGAAGATGCTTTCTAATTCCAGACAAATTGGGTAAAATAGAAGATTGAATATGATAAGCATAATTAATACTATCTTCAATTTTCTTACTTTTCTCTTGAATCTCGAGTTGAATGCGTTTGGCTTCAGTAATATCATGACCCACAAAAAGAATGGTTTCCAATTCGCTTTCATTGTATTCAGGAATGGCGTCAAAACTGATAATACGATTGGATTCTTTTTCGCCTAATTTGATAGAGAGAGTTAACTGCGAATTGGTTTTTTGAGGCTTAGCCATGATTTCTTTGATAGTTGACTCAAAATATAAACGCAATTCTTCAGAAAGTAAAAGTTCTTTATAAGTGAAATTAATCAAATCTTTAGGCGCAAGACCTATGTAATCTTCCACCACTGGATTCGCATAATAGAACTGTCCAGCTAAACTTAATCGGAGGATGACATCAAGTGAATTTTCAGAAAGAGATTGCATTTTGCTCTTCATTCTTTCCTCTTTTTCAGCCCTTCTGCGCTCTGTAATATCTTGGGTATTTAAAAGAAAACCGCTAATTGCAGAATCATTTAACATATTGATTCCTGTTGTTTCTAAAAATACTTTTAATCCATCCCTTTTCATAAAAGTATATTGTATAGAAACACGATCGAAGGGATTTTCAACCAATATTTGAAACATATTTTTAAATTCAGCTTCGCCTTTTCGGGTAAGGCGACTCAGAAATTTACCACCCATAATTTCTTCAACAGAATAACTTAGAATTTTTGAAACGGAAGGACTCAAATACGTAATATTCAAATTTTGATCGTATATGCTGATAACCTCAGAAGCATTTTCTAATAAAGAATTCACTCTTTTCTGAGCATTTTCAACCTCTTTAATTTTTAGCTCTAGTTGAACATTTGATTTTTCAACATCTTCGCGGGCAATAGACATTTCTACCGCACTTTGACGTAAACGTTCTTCATTATGTCGCAATTCCTCAGTCATTTTCTGCGATTCGAACAATAATTCTTCTGTTCGTTCGCTAACCCTAAGATTGAAAATAGAACGGGCCGTAATTTCACATGCCTCTTTAATAAATGAACGTTTTATTTTTGATAATTCAGGTTCCAATGAAGCAATTTCTAATACACCCTGCACCTGATCATTGCTTATCATTGGATACAGAATTAAAGTACAAGGTTTAAAATCACCTAAAATACCTGAAGATATACTAATATAATCCTGCGGGATTTCTTTGCGATAGATAATATCTCTTTCAAAAGCACATTCACCAGGCAAGCCCTCTCCTACCTTATAAGTAGCTTGAATATTTTTCCTGCGGCTATATGCATAAGAAGCAATGGTAGTCAAACAGTTTTCTTTTTCATCAAAAAGATAAAAAACACCCTGTGTTGCATTAATATATTTAATAACTGCAATTAATACCTCGTATGATAAATCATTAATTTTATTATGAGAACGGAGTACATTAGAAATAATATATTTTCCTTCAGAAATCCATTTATACTGTTCTTCTTTCGTTTTATTTTCTATAAGATTTGCCCGCATTTTAAGTAGCGAAAGACTTAAAAGATCGTCATCTGATACCTGAATATTAAATTGATAATTACCCTGACCTATTTCTTTTGCTAATTGAATATTTTTCTCAATTTGAGTTTCTTTAATTTTGAGATTCTGAATAATTTTGAGTTTTTCTTTTTCAAGCACAAAAGAATTATAATTTTTGTACACAAAAATACTAATCACCGCTAATTCTACAAAAAACAAAACTGGATTTGCAAAATGTAATTGAACTATATTGTGAATTTTAAAAGATAAGTTTCCAATAAAAAGTGCTAAAATCCATGAACCGAGGATAAAAATGCTTGCGGCAAATAATTCAACCGCCGCCTTTCTGAAAGAAGGTGACGCCGTATCGAATTTATATTGAGCAAAAGTAATAATCATTTGTTGTCTTATATTGAAAATCTATGAATTTGGTTGCGAAAACATACATATTTTTTTTAACAAATCAATATCAACTTGATGCAGTGCCTTAAAATACCCTAATTCCAATACAGCAGTTGTTTTATTGTTATTCACGACAGGAAAGAAAACCAAAAATTTGGGTACTGATTTTCCCAATCCTGAAGAAACAGTATTTACATTCTCAGGTATTTCAGAAGTAAAATGCGGTATTTTAGCACTTGCAGCTTCACCAGCCATCGAATCTGAGAATTTAAAAGATTCGGGAATGGGATCAGGATTAAAACCAAAAGCCGTATTGAATTCAAATTGATTATTTTCGTCATAGTATACATAGGAAATACCCATAACGGCATCGGTCAGTTTAATAATATATCGCATTAACAAATCATAAGAATCTTCTGAATCATTCCATATTTTTTTAAGTTCAACTTCAGAGAATGTTATATTTTGTCGGTTATCAATAACTTCAGGACCATTGTCATTTCCCGAGTGGATATGATCGAGGGACTGCAAACGTTCTTTCAAGCTATGGATACTTTTGCTATAATTTTCAGATAGATTTAACGCGGCGGTTGAAAGGGTAATAACTAGCAACATAGAAGTCAACAACCATAAATAGGACGGTAAACTGCTAATATTTGAAGACAAAGCCAATCCCGTAATGCAGACAGGAATCAGCAATACAGATGTGATAAACAATACTTTATATTTCCTCATTAGCATCATAAATAATTCCTACAATATAGTAAATTTTAACATACAAACAATTAAACATTGCTTCTTCTTATAATTTGATTCGGAATTTCATCTAGTGGTAATACAACATCGGCAGCACCTAATTTAATAGCCTCTTTGGGCATGCCAAACACTACGCAAGAATGTTCATCTTGAGCAATAGTATAAGCCCCTGACTGTTTCATTTCTAACAAGCCTTTGGCTCCATCGTCGCCCATGCCTGTCATAATAACACCCAAAGCATTACTACCTGCATATCGGGCTGTAGACCTAAACAACACGTCAACGGCAGGGCGGTGGCGGTTTACTAATGGGCCGTCTTTCACTTCAACATAATATCTTGCGCCACTGCGTTGCAGCAGCATGTGCTTATTTCCTGGAGCAATAAGGGCTCTACCTCTCAGAACACTATCGCCATCTTCAGCTTCTTTTACAGAAATTTTACATAAATCATTTAAACGATTGGCAAAAGACTTAGTGAAATTTTCAGGCATGTGCTGAACGATAACAATTCCAGCTACATCAACAGGCAATGCCTCTAGAAGTACCCTGAGAGCTTCTGTACCTCCTGTTGAAGCACCAATTGCTATAACAATTTCGGTAGTTTTAATCATGCTAAACTTTGTAACCGGTGCTAATACCGCATCTGCTGAAAGTTTTGGCGGCACTATCATAGGGTTTACAAATGTTTTATGCTTAATCTTTGCTTTCGAAGCTGCTTTAATAATATCACAAATACGAATTTTAGATTCTTCGATGAATTTTTTAGTATTCATTTGAGGTTTGGTGATTATTTCCACCGCTCCATATTCCATGGCTTTAATAGCAGTTTCGGTGCCATGATCGGTAAGACTTGATATAATCACCACAGGTATAGGATGCTGACCCATTATTTTTTTCAGAAAAGTAAGTCCATCCATGCGGGGCATTTCCACGTCAAGAGTAATCACATCAGGCACTTCTTCCTTAATTTTTTGCACTGCATAAAATGGATCCGCCGCAGTTCCCATCACTTCAATGTCGGGATCTGAAAGCAATATGGCAGTAAGCGTTTGTCTCACTACAGCAGAATCATCTACTACTAAAACCCTGATTTTATTGTTCAGCATAATGCAATTATTTTTGTTTTTGTTTTTCTAACTGAGCAGCAGATATTTGTCTTTCAATAAACCGATGTTGTACTGCTGCCGTATCTGAAGTAAAAATAATTTTTCTACCTAAAAGTCCACCCACACTAGCAATAACAATGGGGATTTTCTCCTCTTCCAGTATTTGATAAGCCAATTCAATATTGCGCTCTCCAATATGAAAATTGGCCATTTGTGTATCAATAACTTCGCCTCCTCCAAAAACTTTAGCTCTTAAATTAGGTTTTAAACAACCAAGAGACAGCATTTTTTCTATTAACTTTTTTATCGCAATATTTCCATATTTTGGAGAAGCCAAGCCTTCGCCATTCCATAAGGGGAGCATAAAATGATTGATGCCACCAATTTTGGTATAGGGATCAAATAAGCAAACCCCCACGCATGAGCCTAAAACTGTGGTAACAATAGTAGGCCTGCTGCTCGCATACAGCGCTCCGGGATATAGGTAATGTGTTAAATACTCATTCATAGCCATAATACCTTAAAACATCTGCACATCATCAAACATAATCTCATTTGAATTACCGCTTACCGAATCGGTTTCAACATCTGATTCTGCAAGAACCAATACAAATTCGGAACCCTCATTCTCCTTGCTTTTTAAATCAATATGACCACTGAGCAATTCAGCCATTTCTTTGCAAATACTAAGTCCGAGACCATAGCCTTTATTATAGTTATTCACTTGAGTATTGATGCGCTTGAACCTATCAAAAATAGAAGTCTGATTTTCTTCTTTAATACCAATACCATAATCCTTTATTGATACAAACAGCATTTTATTGTTTATTGATGCGGTAATATCAATTGCACTATTCTCATTACTGAATTGAATAGCATTGCTTAATAAATTAGAAAGAATAATTTGCAATTTATCAGGATCAGTTTTAAAATGAAAGGTATTTTTTTCATTTAATGGCAATAAATTATTGAATAACACTTTAATCGATTTTTCTTTAGCTAGATGGTGGAAAGATTCAGTAAGTGAATCAATAACGCTAGAAATATCAACATGACTAATTTGCGGCATGGAATCTCCCGCTTCGAGTTCTGCAGCGGCAAAGATATTACGCAACTGAAAATCGAGATAAAATGCTTCGGAATGAATAAGAGCAGCAATACTTACCACCTTTTTCCAATCTTCTTTATTAACTTTTACAATATGACGCGACAATCCAATAATTGAAGAGAATGGATTGATTATTTCATTCCTGATATTGGAGAGAAAATGGCTTTTTAGATTTTCCGACTCCTCAAGCTTTGTATTGAGCTTCATCAATTGCTCAGTCATAGCAATTTGCTTTTCTAAAGATTTTTCAGTCTTTTCGAACCTTGTCTCAATTTCTTGTAACAAGTCTTTGTTGCTAATATGATTCAAATCGGCCATAATTATATTTTTTTAAATACTGTAGGTTTAATACTTTGAATGGGTAAATCCATGCTAGTTATGGATTCAGAATGACCCAGGAACAAGAATCCGCCTTGAATAATTTTGCCGCACAGCTTAGAAATTACTTGCTCCTGGGTCGGCCTGTCAAAATAGATGATCACATTGCGGCAAAATATAATATCAAAATTATGGGGTATAGGATATGCCTGATCCATGAAATTGATTCGTTTGAATGATACTTTACTACGTACATGCGGCATTAGGCAAACGAATTTATGTTCAGGATCGTTACTTTTTAAAAAATAGCGTTTTTTAATATCCAAGGGTACACCTTCAACCCTTTGTGCAGGATAAATAGCCTTTGCTGCCTTTTCTAGCATTTGAGTAGAAATATCGGAAGCCATAATTGAGAAATCTTGCAATAATCCTCTTTTCATTGCTTCGTGCAACACTATAGAAAGAGTATAAGGCTCCTCTCCACTGGAGCAGCCAGCACTCCATATCTTTAAATTTCGCAACTGGTTTGGCGACATTGTAGGCAATACTATGTTAGTAAGGATATCATAATGGGCAGGTTCTCGAAAAAAATCTGTTTTATTAGTAGTAACCACATCAATCATATTTACCAATTCGCCCAGATTTTTTTTATCGAAAACAAATTCAATGTACTGCTTAAAATTAGGTATATTTAAATCTTTCAACCGTCGCTGCAACCTACTCTCAAGCATAAATCTTTTTACTGGAGGCATTTTAATTCCTACCTCATCGTAAATAAAAGAGCTTAATTGCGTAAACTCTTTGTCTGATAATCGTACACTTGTTACTTGTATATCCACGTTACATTTTTTTACATAACTTACCCTACATTGTACTTTTAAGGTACAAAGAAAATCAATAATTAGAAAAAGATTTTATTCTAAAACAGCATCAAGAGTGCTGCTTTCAGCCATATGACTTAGCTCATCGGAAGTAAAAATCTTATCCATGTCTAAAAGCATGATGAATTGCTCATCATTTAATTTGAACATACCAGAAATAAATTCCGTTCTGAACTTGCTACCAATATTGGGTGGAGGTAATATTTGTTCAGGAGCAATTTCCAAAACTTCTTGTACACTGTCGGCCAAAGCACCAACCATTAAACTTTCATTATCTACAATAACGTCAAGTACTAAAATACAAGTATTGGTTTTAAACTCAGTAGCCGACATTCCGAACTTTATGCGGGTATCAATAACTGGCAAAACAGTACCTCTGAGATTAATTACCCCCTTCATATACGAAGGCGATTTAGGTACTGGTGTAATTTTCACCATTTCAAGAATGTTCAATACTTTGCTTACATTAGCAGCGTATATTTCATCTCCTAATTTAAAAGAGAGAAACGAATTCAGGTTTTTCTTATTATCTGTACTCATAATGTAAATAATTTAATTGTTTGCGAATTTTTTAATAATCTTATTTGGGTCTGCAACCAGAGCAAGAGAGCCATCTCCAAGAATAGAAGCTCCAGAAATAAAATCTTGATTGCGGTATAATTTTCCTAATGGTTTAAGCACTGCCTGGTATTCTCCGAGCACTTTGTCAATTACAATACCTACCTTTTGGTTTTCGAATCGCACCACCACTATTTGTTCTACATCAACTTCTTTGGCTACTCCAGTAAATTCATAACTAAGGTTGTAATATGGGATACGCTCACCTTCCAAGGTAACCAATTGACTAAAATCGCTCATTTGTTTATGATCAACCGCATAAATTTTATCCACTGACGAAAGAGGGAAAATAAAATTATGGCTGTCTATTTCTACCAATAAACCATCAACAATTGATAAAGTTAAAGGTATTTTTATTGTAATGGTAGTACCCACATCTACTTTAGAATCTATTTCCACCTCTCCACGAATATCGGTTATTTTTCTTCTAACCACATCCATTCCTACGCCTCTTCCAGAGAGATCAGTTACTACAGCAGCAGTGCTAAATCCGGCCATAAATACCAAATTATATATTTCTTTTTGTGTTAGCACTGCATCGGCTGAAATTATTCCATTAGCAACAGCTTTAGCCCTGATTCTTTCAGGATCAATTCCCGCACCATCATCAATCAATTGAATGTATACATAAGTACCGGAATAAAAAGCCTTCATTAATATTTTCCCTTGCGGAGATTTTCCTTTGCGAACACGTTCTTCGGAAGTTTCCAAACCATGATCGAGGCTATTACGCAAGATATGCATAATTGGCTCATTGAGGCTATCTATAATAGAACGGTCTAGTTCTGTAGTTTCGGTACCTTCCGTTTCAAAAGCAACATCTTTTTTAATTTCTGCTGCCACATCGCGCACCAAACGTTGGAAACGGGTAACTAAATGCTGTAATGGAATGAGTGAAATACTAAAAGCAGTATCGCGTAATTGTTTAGAAAGCTTTTGCATATTTTCAGTAACGGCAGATAGTTCAGGGCTATCGATTGTTTCAGAAAAAAGACTTAAGCGTGCTTGTGTAGTAATCAATTCGCTCACCAAATTCATCATCTTATCAATCTTTGATGAATCAACTCGAATTGAATTGTTATTATTAATTTCTTTCAGATTCTTAATTCCATTTACAACTTTACGTTGTTTATTGGTATCTTCTGTTTCTTGCTCCTTATTACTTGCCAATTCAATAGTAAGCGTTTCAACATTGATGGCTTGGGTTTTATATTTTTCGAGTAATTCAGTTTTTTGCGATAATCCTGAAACTTTCAGTTCTTCTATTTTTAGCTGACAGTAATCTTCAACAAAAATAAAAACATCCTTAACCTGATCGTGACTTATATCTCCTTCGATTAATATATCCCACCAAATATAGGCCGAAGTGGGATCCATTGATGCCCATGCGGGAATTTCATTGAGCCGGGGAAAAACAAAGCATGTTCCTAATGAACATAACTCATCGGTAAGGTAAAGTGGATTTGTTCCATTTTTAAATAGAGAAGCTTGGGGCTTGAACAAAACATAAAAGCACTTCCTTTTGCCAATTGTTTCATTTTGATTGGCTGCAGGTTTGGCAGCAATACTACCAGTATTAACAGCTGTTGCACCTACAATATTTTTCATAACAACAACTAATTTTTCAACATCGGGCAATACAGACTCTGCTAAATCTTCGTTTTCATTAAATAAAGCCTTGAGCAAATCGATAGATGAAAAAGTAATTGTTATGATATTATCATCAACAGGTATTTTACCTTTACGAACCAAATCAAACACACTTTCGAGGTTGTGGGTAAAATGATCGGCTTTTACAAAGCCAAACATGGCACTGCCACCCTTTAAGGAATGCATTATTCGGAAAATTTCCTCAATGATTCCCTTATCGGATTGATTTGCATCCAATGCCAAAGAAGCCTTTTCTAAATCATTGATCAGATCAATGGCTTCCTCTAAAAATCTTTTTTGAAAATTATCCATTATCGTACAATTTTACTTAATGCAGCTAATAATTTTTCAGGAACGAAAGGTTTGGTGATCCAACCTGTTGCTCCCGCACCCTTTGCTTCTTCTTTCTTTTCGGCTTGCGACTCAGTAGTAAGAAAAAGAATGGGGGTAAACTTAAATGCTTCTTTTGCACGCAGCTCTTTAATCAGCGTGATACCATCCATTATTGGCATGTGCAAATCGGTAATAACCAAATCTACTTCTTTACCATTCAGGACATCTAAAGCTTCTTGACCATGCCCAGCCTCTAATACATTATAGCCGGCATTGGCAAGGGTAAGGTTCACAACTTCCCTAATACTGGGGGAATCATCAACAATCATAACTGTCTTACTCATATCTCTATTTGTTTATGCTTTTTACTAATTCATTTAATCCGGCATGCTCAATCAATACAGCATTTTTGGGTGCTGGTATATAATTAATTTTTGATTTAATACCTTTAGACAAAGTATAATTTTTAAAAGCGTACAATACCTGAAGCATCGATAAATCAGAATCGTCATTGTCATTTACTTCAATGCTAATATCAGTAGCACTTTCAGCAACTTTATCCAATTCCTTATAAATGTTTTCAGCGCCAAAAAGATTCAATGTCCCTTTTAATAGAACTGATGATATAATGGCATCGTTTTCTTCTACTGTTTTTATAACTATGTCTGGATTGCTCATAATATATTTATTTAAAATAATTCTACTTCAATACTTTGTGTAAATAGTGTATAGCTTGTTCCTGTAGGTGTTTTAATCTC
>JFJP01039663.1_pt1 | contig 15263 bp, 14 predicted proteins | sample 431651 | NCBI WGS metagenome assembly JFJP01 (sample SAMN02602958, study PRJNA72255) | Microbial mat metagenome, whole genome shotgun sequencing project. | biome: fresh water; feature: sink hole; material: water; isolation source: purple microbial (photo- and chemosynthetic) mats found in...
AACGCTGGTTGGTATGCAAGGAGAGATGGTCGAATATAGGGGAAAGAAAAAAGTTTTGGTACGTCTTGGCACAACTGGTACCAATTTATTAGTGACGGTGAGTCTTGAAATTATCGAAAAAGAGTAGTTATTTGATAAGACCAGCAAACCCTTAACTGACAGGCATTTGATGCGTAATTAAAACTTGAATTGTGAATAGCTACTAAATGAAGTAAGCACAAAATAGTATAACAAATAAATTTTGCAATTGACAAATTAAATTAACGGATCGGATTGTTGATAACATCATTATAAGTCAAATAATTCAACTTTGCCAAAGGACTAAATATAGAAAATTCTACTGAGGCTTTTTAATTGTTTATGTAATGAACTCACGAATAATAAACATTCCCGGAAACTATCAATCTGGAGTAAAACCAAACTGTTTGCAGAATAAATGAATTATCAAGTAGAAAACATTAACGTAAAAAACAATAAGAAATAATTAACTTTACTCTTTAATTAAGACCTTCCAATGTTGTAAAATTGCCTGATACATAAAAATCACTAAGAATACTTGTTATTCGCTTAATAAATGCTTGTTATTCGCTTAATAAAAAAAACAAGAATCAATCAATTAAACTTTTAAACTTCTAGCTTTACTTTCTCGATTTATGAAACCATATAAAATATCAATGATCGGCCTTGGATATGTAGGCCTGCCCCTTGCAGTTGAATTTGCAAAACATTACCCTGTAATTGGTTTTGACATTAATCAGGAACGCATTTCCGGTATTAACGAAGGGCATGACAGTACACTGGAAGTTGAAGACGATAACCTCTTAAGTGTTCTTACAAAAACTAATCCGGTTCAGACAGGTCTATATTTAACCAACAAATTAGACGAAATCCGCGATTGTAATGTATACATAGTAACCGTACCTACACCAGTAGATAAAAATAACCGTCCTGATCTTACACCCTTAATAAAAGCAAGCGAAAGTATAGGGAAGGTGATCAAAAAAGGTGACATCGTCATTTATGAATCAACTGTTTACCCAGGCTGCACCGAAGAAGATTGTGTTCCTGTTATTGAAAAAACATCGGGGATGAAAATGAATGTTGACTTTTATGCCGGTTATTCACCCGAACGTATCAATCCTGGCGATAAAGAGCATACTGTAACTACCATTCACAAAATCACATCAGGGTCAACTCCTGAAATTGCAGAAGAAGTAGATCAACTCTACAAGAAGGTAATTAAAGCGGGCACCCACAAGGCTCCATCAATAAAAGTAGCGGAAACGGCCAAAGTTATCGAAAATTCGCAACGTGATATAAATATTGCTTTCGTTAATGAGTTGGCTCGTATCTGCGCTCATATGAACTTGGATACCCGTGCCGTACTGGATGCTGCAGGAACAAAATGGAACTTTCTGAAATTTTCGCCCGGCCTTGTCGGTGGCCATTGTATCGGTGTTGATCCATATTATATGGCTCAAAAAGCACAGGAAGTAGGGTATCATCCTGAGATCATTTTGGCTGGCCGACGCATGAACGATGGCATGGGAGCATGGATTGCATCACAGGTTGTAAAACTGATGATCAGGAAAGATGTTACTATTAAAAACTCCCGTGTTCTTGTACTTGGAATCACATTTAAGGAGAATTGTCCTGATATCCGCAATACTAAAGTTGTAGATGTTGTTAAAGAACTTGAACAATTTGGATGTAATGTTGATATTTTTGATCCTTGGGCCAACGCCGCAGAAGTAAAACATGAATATGACAGGCAAATTGTATCATCCTATACAATGAGCGATTACGATGCTATTGTATTAGCTGTAGCGCATAACGAATTTAAAGCTCTTGATTTCAGCACCCGAAATGATAAAACTGTACTTTATGATATAAAGTCAATATTACCAGTAGAAGTGGTAGATGGAAGGTTGTAATTTACTTGATAAAATTGATAACATTTTAAAATAGGAAATCAGAAAACCAGGAGCAAAAATTAAAGTTCACTTTTTCTTACTGATCCTTAAACTCATCTTCCTATTTTTCTTGTTCAAAGTCTATAAGTAGCTGTTGCATCTATTTCCCCAGATGCAAATGGATCAATATATCAAACATTTTCTTGATAACAATTTACGAAATATGCCCGGATGGAGAACCATGCGCAAGATTGCCGTATTTGAAAGTGGTGATCGGAGAGGTAAACTAATGCCTTCAAAAAAGGATAATTATAAAATTCTGAAAGCTGGAATCTTACCTAACCAGCTTCAGATTTTTCTCATACAAAACCCTGACCGAATCAAAGTCGGTCTTAAAGCTGGCAGCAATTGGCAATGCAGGTGGTGATTCTATTTTAAGCGGATCAATAGCAACATTATTCTTATAGACTCTGAAATCAAGATGTGGACCGGTTGATAAACCGGAACTACCTACATAGCCGATAACCTGTCCCTGGCTAACACTGGCTCCAGGACGAATACCTGGCCCAAAACCAGCCAGATGCATATAGGAAGTGGTGTAGCCGTTATTATGCTTAATACTTACTAAACGGCCTGCACCACCAGCATATGACGCTTTTACAACTGTTCCACGCCCTATTGTATGAACAGGTGTTCCTTTAGGAGCTGCATAATCAACACCGTGATGAGGACGGCGTATACGGAGAATAGGATGCAAACGGCTGTTTGAAAATTTAGATGTAATACGCGCAAACTTTAATGGTGCTTTCAGAAATTCCTTTCGCAGGTTCTGTCCCTTTTCATCAAAATAGTCGGTAATATTATCTTGCTCATAGCGATGCGCAAAATACTCTTTGCCATTGTGATTGAATACAGCGGAATGAATTTCACCAATACTGATGGATTTCCCATCCACCGAAAGTTCCTCATAAATTACCTTGAAGGCATCCCCTTTCTGTATGGCATAAAAATCAATTGTCCATTGGTATATATTTGCCAGAGCAACTGCCATATTCGGATCAACTCCTGACTTCTGCATAGTTGCCCACAAGGAGGAATTTATCACCCCTGAAACAGATTTCAGGTTCCTGACTACCTCTTTTGCATGGGTTCGGACATGAAGCGAGTCACGAAAATCGAAGACCACATAACTCGTATCGTTTATTGTATAAACAAAGTACATCAGTTTGCTGTTACCAACATTACTCATCATTGCAGTATACGTATTGCCAGTGCGGAGCTTGCGAATATTAAAATTTCCATCTGTATATGCATCCAGATTACCAATTATCTTTTGATCTACACCCAGTCGTAAAAATATCCCTCCCAGATTTTCACCGGATTTAATTTCACTTCGATCAATTTTAAATGAGTCAGTAACAATACCATACTCTATCTTTTGAGCGATTTTTGCAACAGGATGAACAATAGGCTCAAAAATAAAATCTTTAAACGCGACAAATGCCACAATTGAGGCTACAATTAACAGTCCTATAGTTATAAAAAGGCTTAGTTTTTTTTTAGTAAATTCCATTAATCAAGTGGTAAAAATGACTGAATACTATATTTATCTACTCAACGGTAAAATTCAGTATTTCTTTTGTCTTCTCAAAGAAAAGAAGGATATCCCACAGCTTTTTTTATGAAAAACTGGTGGACTATGGTAAATCACTAAAATTAAGTGGTTTTAAGTTTCCTGGTAATATACTTATTACCCGGTTTACAGACTAATTCATATGTGCTTCAGCAAAATCACGCCCTGCCTGTAAAGCATCAAGGTTTAGTTTTACAATTTCAACTCCCTTTCGTTCAAAGATATTGCGGATCGCTTCCTTTAGTTCAGAATAATCAATTTCAAGAAACGGGGAAGCTGCTCCAAGTATCACCATATTTGCCGACTTTCCTGAGCCAAGTTTCTTTGCCATTTCGTCTGCATCAAGTGCAATATGATTGTCTATTTTTTCGATTTCTATCATTAACTTATCCATTTCAGGATAGTTAGTAATGTTTATGAAAGGTTTTGTATTGGTTATAAGCCAACCATTGGGTGAAAGTAGTGGCAGGTAACGTAATGATTCCATTGGCTCAACGGATATAATTAGGTCAGCCTGTCCGTAAGGAATAAGATCAGACGCTATTTCATGATCAGCTATCCTTAGGTTTGAAGATACATCGCCACCACGTTGGCTCATCCCATGAACTTCAGCTTGCTTAATGTATAGTCCAGCACTTAGGGCAGCTGTACCAATTGTTGCTGCTATGGAAAGAATGCCTTGTCCGCCGACACCAGCCAGAATAATATCTCGTTTCATTTTTTATTATTTTATATAGTCCAATGTCTGCCTTGTTGTCTTAAATCTGATAGGCCATGACTAAACATAATGTCATTCCTGGTTTATGATTAATTTCTCAGGGCTATTTCACACTTATATTTCGATTTTCATTGCTTCAGCTTTCTTCAGTTCTTTATGATGCCTGATTGCAGTCTGAATACATTCGCGACGTGGGATAATAACAGAAACGCCCTCGTATTCAAGTTCTTGCCTTAGAATGGCTAGATTTTCTTCGTGATGTTTCGGAGATGGATCAAGTACAAAAATATGATCTTTCTTTACCCCAACACCAAGACAAATATCTTCAATCCGGCCAAATGCAGCTGAATCCTGTCCACCTGTCATTGCGGTGGTTTCATTATCAAGAATCATGATAGTGATCTTGCTCTTATCTTTTACACAATCGATTAATCCGGTGATTCCACTATGAGTAAAAGTACTGTCGCCGATTACAGCTACTGCAGGAAGTAATCCAGCATCAGCTGCACCTTTTGCCATTGTAATTGAAGCACCCATATCAACGCAGGTATTAATTGCATCAAATGGATCGAGTGCACCCAGCGTATAACACCCGATATCAGAAAACACCCTTCCTTTGCTCCATTTTTCAAGTGCTTCGTTTAGTGCATTATACGAATAAATGTGCGGACAGCCTTTGCAAAGTGAAGGAGGCCTGGAAACTACCACAGAAGGGATATCTTTCCCACGGCTATCATTCATTCCAAGTGCTACTGCAACAATATTAGGATTCAGCTCTCCATCACGTGGAACTGTGCCATCAAGGCGACCATGAATAGTTTTACCTGTATTCAGAAATCCTTTGATGGATTCTTCAACTATTGGATAACCTTCTTCCAGGATAAGTAGTTTTTCGCAAGAGTTGTAAATCTTTGCAACCAAAGAGTGTGGTATAGGGTATTGAGCTATCTTTAAAACAGGGAAAGGGATGTGACGGTCCGGATAATTCTCGAGCAGATAGTTATATGCTATCCCGGTTGTAATAATACCTAAGCTTTTATTTTCACCATCTGTAAATACGTTAAAACCCGAATCGAGAGCATATTTCTCAAATGTATCCTGTTTAAGCAATAGAGTTTTATACTGTCTTCTGGCATTGGCAGGTAATAGTATAAACTGCCTGTGATCACCAGGTAAGCGGATTTCGTTTTGCGGCCTTGAAGGTATACAAACCACACCTGCACGGGAATGTGCCAATCGTGTAGTGATACGCATTAAAACAGGCACGCCAAGTTTTTCCGACATATCAAAACCATAATGAACCATATCGTAAGCATCCTGCTGGTTGGTAGGCTCCAGCACAGGAAGCATAGCAAATTTACCATAAACACGAGAGTCCTGCTCATTCTGAGAAGAGTGCATTGAAGGATCATCAGCTGAAACAATAATAAGCCCTCCGTTTGCTCCTGTGATAGCTGAATTCATAAAAGGATCAGCTGCAACATTCAATCCTACATGCTTCATACATACTATAGCTCGTTTGCCTGCATATGACATTCCCAGAGCTGATTCCATGGCTGTCTTTTCATTGGTTGACCAACCTGCCCGAATTTTCCCGGCTTTAGCTTCTTTGGATTGAATTACATATTCAGTAATTTCGGTAGAAGGAGTTCCCGGATATGCATATATACCTGATATTCCGGCATCTATAGCTGCCTGAGCAATAGCTTCATCACCAAGCAACATTAATTTCTGGTTCATATTGTGACTTCTTTAACAATAGAAATAATGAGGCAAACGTACATGAATTGAATATGATTAACAAGTACTTTTAAAAATATTTTCAGTAATTCACGGAATTTGCGAATATTAAATATTCATTATAATACTGCACTCTTGAACACCTGGATATTTCAACTGTTTGATATATTTGTACCTTAGAGTTAAGGTAAATAGAAAGTGGAAAAGAGAAGAGGAAAAATGGAAATTAGAAAATGGTAAATAGAAAATGGTAAACAGGTTTGAGGAATCGTTGTCATAGTCCTAAAATACCAAAAGCTTGGTCCTTAATCCCGGAACCCGTAACTTGAAATAGTAAATTCTAAAAAAAAGCATACTTAAATAATACCTAATTTGAATTACTTAGCCCATCTGTTTTTAGCCGGCACTCATCCTGAAATCATTCTTGGCAACTTTATTGCCGATCATGTGAAGGGAAGTGATATTTTGAAATATTCTGATACTATCAGAAAAGGGATTTCGATGCATCGTGCAATCGACTCATTCACTGATCAGCATCCGGTTGTTAAACAAAGTATAACAAGGTTAAGAGCCGATTTCAGGAAATACGCCGGCGTAATTGTTGATATGTATTATGATCATTATCTCTCAGCTCACTGGGATGAATATTCGCTTCAAAACCTAAATGACTTTACAAAAACAAGATACGACATACTGAATACATTTCAGTCAATTCTTCCTGCACGTTCATCCAGACTTCTGTTTTATATGGAGAAACAAAACTGGCTATTATCCTATGGCAGTTTCGACGGAATGCAGCAGGCATTTAATGGCATGTCGCGCCGAACAACTTTTGAATCAAAAATGGAGCTGGCTGTAGTAAACCTGAGAGCTGGTTATCCTGAATTCAGGCAGGAATTCAGGCAGTTTTTCCCGGATTTGCAATCGTTCGTTCAAAATAATTTCGAAATCCAGTCATAATATCCATTAAATAATTATAACTCAAAAAGCCATCCTGAATCAGGATGGCTTTTTATATTTAACTGTATCAGAGTTAATCTTCTATTATAACTTCTTTTCCCGCGGCCATATCTTCGAGCATGGCTGTTGTCACTGACTTAGGACGTTCAAGCGGATAAACCAAAGCACGGTCCCATATCAGGTTAGCAGTTATCCCTATAGCTCTTCCAATTCCAAACAATACGGTGTAAAAATCATATTCTTTTACGCCATAGTGCCATTGTATAACACCTGATTGGGCATCCACGTTTGGCCATGGATTTTTAGCTTTACCTTGCTCACGCAAAATATCAGGAACAACTTTATATAGCATATCCGTATATTTAAACATAAGGTCGTCCTTCAGATGTGTTTGACAAAAGTTATGTTGCAGCGTGTATCTTGGATCTGTTTTGCGAAGTACAGCATGACCATAACCAGGAATAACTTGTCCTGACTTAAGCGTATCCCAAACAAACTTCTTCATTTCTTCTTCGGTAGGAACGCGGTCTTCCATTTTTTCCATAACGCCCTGTAACCACCGCAATACTTCCTGATTTGCAAGCCCGTGGAGTGGTCCGGCCAAACCGTTAACCATAGCAGCTATACTCAGATAAATATCTGATAAAGAACTTGAGACAAGATGTCCGGTATGTGCACTTACATTTCCGCCTTCATGATCAGCGTGTATAATAAAATTCATGCGGCTTACATCATCGTAAGGCTTACCTATACCCATCATATGGGCAAAGTTAGCGCCAAAATCGAGATATGGATTCGACTGAATGCGTTTACCATCACGGTAAAGCTTAGCATAAATATAGGTCGCAATTTCAGGCATCTTAGCCAGAAGATTGAGTGCATCTTCGTATGTAGAATCCCAATAATCAAGCTTATGCAATTTGCCGGAAGCGTATTTTTTGGCAAACAATGATTCGCGTTGCAAGGTTGTAATTACTGCGGAAAAGATCGCCATCGGATGACTGCAGCAAGGCATACCATCAATAACTTCGTAAACATACCGTGGAAGTATTCTACGTTTGTTAAATTCATCGATTACATCCTGCAATTCATCTTCATTAGGAATATCGCCGGTAACCAGAAGATAAAAAAGGCCTTCAACATAAGGCATTTCAGCACCTTTTGGCTTTGGAAGTTTCTCAAACACTTCAGGTAATGTAAGCCCCCGGTACCTGATACCTTCATTTGGATCGAGATATGAAATATCAGTCAACAATACTTTCACACCCCGCATACCACCGATTACCTGTCCAATAGTAACCTGATCGATTACAACATTACCATGTTCCTTCAGGAGTTTTTCCGTACGTGGACGCCATTCCAATATTTTCTCGTGAAGCCTGTCTTTGAGTCTGAACGACATAAATTAATTATTTATAAGTTTGTTAAACGTCTTTATTTGATATTTAAATGTATTAACAGGAAAAATAATGTTAATCCATTTACATGTTTTTTATCATCTCAGTTCCAAATTCTGAAGTCTTCAGTTTGGTTGCGCCTTCCATCAGGCGGTGGAAATCGTATGTAACAGTTTTATTGGCAATTGTTTTCTCCATTGAATTGTAAAGCAGCTGGGCAACCTCATTCCATCCGAGGTATTCAAACATTAGCGCGCCTGATAGGATCACAGAACCAGGATTTACCTGATCAAGACCAGCATATTTTGGTGCTGTTCCATGGGTTGCTTCGAAAATGGCAAAACCATTTTGATAATTGATATTTGCACCCGGTGCAATTCCTATTCCACCAACCATGGCAGCAAGTGCATCCGAAATATAATCGCCATTCAGGTTAAGGGTCGCTATAACAGAGTATTCATCGGGACGAAGCAAAATCTGTTGAAGAAATGCATCAGCTATTACATCTTTAACAATGATTTTTCCTTCTGAAACGGCTTTCTGTTGGGCAGTATCTGCAGCTTCACGTCCCTGATCTGCCGCAATACGATCGTATTGCGCCCAGGTAAATGTTTTATCACCGAATTCACGTTCAACCAATGCATAACCCCATTGTTTGAAACCACCTTCAGTAAACTTCATAATATTCCCTTTGTGAACGATGGTCAAAGATGGCAGTTTGTGGCTGATTGTGTATTCTATAGCTGCACGGACCAGGCGTTCAGTACCTTCGACAGAAACTGGTTTGATACCTATTGAAGATGTTTCGGGAAACCGGATTTTGGTAACACCCATTTCATTGATCAAAAAGTTGATCACTTTAGTAGCATCGGGAGTGCCGTGCATGTATTCGATACCTGCATAAATATCTTCGGTATTTTCGCGAAAAATATGCATATCCACTTTATCAGGCCTTTTTACAGGGCTGGGTACTCCCTGAAACCAACGTACAGGACGAAGACAAACGTAAAGATCGAGTATTTGGCGTAAAGCAACGTTTAATGAACGAATTCCTCCACCAACCGGGGTTGTGAGAGGACCTTTTATACCCACAAGGTATTCTTTGAAAGCATCGAGGGTTTCGTCAGGAAGCCAGTTACCAGTAGTTGAAAATGCTTTTTCGCCGGCAAGTACTTCTTTCCACATTATTTTCCTTTTACCGCCATACGCTTTTTCGACTGCTGCGTCAAAAACCCGTACAGAGGCATTCCAGATATCCGGACCTGTTCCGTCTCCAATAATAAATGGTATAACCGGATAATCAGGAACTTGCAACTTACCATTCTCAAAAACAATCTTACCTGTACTCATCTTACTTTATAATTATAATGATTTGATTTCGTTGTAAAGATAAAAAAAACATTCAATTTTCTAAATATATTAGAAAATTCTTCTGTTCTTTTAGCTCATTAAATTTATAGAGATACATCGTGAAAACTGAACAAACAAATATAACGAAATGTTACTTATAATTGTATGTATATTTTAAAAGTGGAATATCAAAGAATCCTAAACCTTCCTGATAAATTAGTTAAAAAACAACCTATTGTTTTGTTTGATGGAGAATGTACTTTATGCAGCAATTCAGTTAGTTTTCTGCTCAGGCACAATCGTATTGGCAACCTTAGTTTTGCTTCATTGCAATCAGAAACCGGATTAAAAATTATAAAGCTGGCCGGACCGACATTTCAACAGGCTGACACAGTATTGCTGTTACAGGACAATAAATTGTACGGTTGTTCGTCGGCAGCATTAAGAATCACATCTCATCTCGGATTCCCCTTTCACCTTTTAAGAATCCTAATTCTAGTGCCTGCCTTTATCAGAGATGCCGTATACCACTATATTGCCAGAAACCGGTATAAATGGTTTGGGAAGAACTCATATTGCATTCCAGATGAGAAAGGGTATCGGGAACGATTTTTATCCTGATACTCTTAAATTTATGACAAACATCAGCACTAACACTGAGACGGATTAATTGTTACGGATTAGAATAAAATCAGATATGTTTTGTGTCTATCAGTTTCTTCAGCAAAAATTTTTTTTTGCCGTGAACTGCATTCCCCAAAAAATGTTGCTGCTATTCCCTGTTTTTCGAGTCAATGAAAATAGTGACAGGCCCATCATTAACAAGTGCTATTTCCATGTGCGCACCAAATTGACCGGTAGCAACTTTTTCTCCAAGACTAAGTTCAAGGGACTCAATAAAAGCATCGTAAGCGGGTTTTGCTATGTCAGGACGGGCAGCTTTGCTATACGAAGGACGGTTACCTTTTCGTGTGCTTGCATGCAAAGTAAACTGGCTCACCACCATTATTTCGCCGCCAATATCACGGATGTCAAGGTCCATTGCGCCCTGGCTGTCATCAAAAATCCTCAATCCCGTTATCTTACTACACAGCCATTCCCTGTCTTCGGGAGTGTCTGCTTCTTCAAAACTTAAAAGCAGCAATAATCCATAACCAATCCGGCTATATTCCTGACCTCCGATACTGAGTGTACATGATGTAACTCTTTGAATAACTGTTCTCATAATGCGTAAATAATTAGTAATATAAATTCCTGATAAACAACTGTAAAAGGTTTATCCCTTTACATATTCAGTAACATCCAGGCTTTCATCGTTGAGCAGCCCAAGGTAATTGTGATACCTTTCAGGATTGATACTTCCTTCCTCCAATGCCTGTTTAACAGCACAACCAGGTTCATGAATGTGAGTACAATTGCTGTACTTGCATTTGTTAAGCAGAGCCCTGAATTCAGGAAACCGTTCGCTGATCTCCTGGCTTTCAAAATGAACAAGGCCAAATTCCTTAATACCCGGTGTGTCAATCATATAACCTCCAAATGAAAGAGGATGCATTTCGGCAAACGTTGTTGTGTGCATTCCTTTATTATGGTACGATGAAATCTCGCCTGTTTTGATGGCCAATAATGGATCCAATGTATTAATCAAAGCTGATTTGCCTACACCAGAATGACCTGAAAACAAATTTACTTTATTGTGAAGAACTAATCGTAATGCTTCAATTCCGGTTCCATCCAAAGCTGAAACAGCATATGAAGGATATCCTAATGAAGTGTATAATTCCATCAAACTGGAACATCGATCTTTAGCTTCTGTAGTATAAATGTCAATTTTATTAAAAATCAATGCGGCTGGTATGTGATAGGCTTCTGCCGTTACCAGCAACCTGTCAATAAAACCTGTTGAAGTACGCGGTAACATTACACTGGCAACAATATACAACCTATCAATGTTTGATGCAATTATGTGAGCTGATTTTGAAAGATTTATTGACCGGCGAACTATATAATTTGTCCGAGGTTCAATGGCAGTTATTATTCCATTTTCTTCTGCACCTTCCAACTTAAATTCAACATGATCGCCAACTGCAACAGGATTAGTTGTTCGGATACCATGCATGCGAAACTGACCTTTAAGCCTGCAATTACACAACTTGTTGTTGTCCGTCATTACAATGTACCAACTTCCGGTTGATTTTATTACTATCCCTTTCACAATTGTTTTTATGATGACCTACTTGTATGCATATTTCTTTCAGGATGAGATTTGCATGCAATTTGCTGATTAGGCAAATTTACTGCTTTTCAATCTATTCCAGACAGTAATATGGAAATATTAACATAACAGCTGATTAAAGAATTAAATGCTTACTCATGACGACAAAGGATTTGTTGCCATTTTTATACATTCATGCACTGTTTAAACGAATTAACTTTAACACAGCCTTTGTGCAAAACACAAAAATTAGTTACATTTGAAAAAATATTTCTATGGAAACAAGTGCTCTACTATCCCTTTTGCCTGCCCCGATAGTTGCGGTATCACTCTTTATGTTGCTCAGGTATAAATACCCAAACAGCAGTTTTCACCTTGTATATAAAACATTTATTTTAGGTGCAGTTGGTATACTGCCGGTTTTTATTATTGAAAGAGTGATAAGTTTCCTTCACCTTGATCACCTTCATAGCCTGAACAGGACTTTATTTTACGCATTTGTTCTTACCGCAGGTGTATTTGAACTTTGGAAATTCCTGGTATTGAGAATATTTGTTTATACTTCGAAACAAGTTCACAAAACGTTTGACGTAATTGTTTACAGTATAATTATTGGAGCAGGATTTACTACGGCTTACTCCATCTATGCTTTATTCTACGCACCTTCCTATATTAATGTTGGACTATATGCTTTAACCATCGGACCTGTATTTGTTTCAACAGCAGTGATCATGGGATATTTCACTGGAATTGCACTGAGCCGTCAATTTCCTGTAATTGAATTTATTACAGGATTATTTATCGCTATTATTTTTCAGGGAATATACAGATTTTGCCTGCTAACAACAGATACCTTGTTACTCTATATGGCAACAGGAGGAATGCTTGTTACAGCTATATCCTTACTGGCAATAAGCCTGCGTGAACCGGCAGAATCAAATTAACCTGTAAACTTTTCCCGGAAGACACCGTAAAACACCTTCAAATTCCATATTAAGCAGAATTGATGCTGCTTTGGCCGGAAGTATTTATCAGGAGTGAGGGTAACAAATAACTGACGCTGTACAGTATTTTTTTTAACTTTTAAATCATCCCAATTCAATAAATAGCTGATATCTTTTGCTGATTGTATTAAGGCAGCCTTATTTATTTTTATAAGCTTATTACATCCTTCCGAGTGGGGATCACCCAGCCGGCCCGGGACTGCAAAAACGTCCCTGTTATACGAATTCGCAATTTCAGCAGTAATTAATGCTCCTCCGGTGGAACCGGCTTCCACAACAATTGTTGCATCACTCATGCCTGCAATAATGCGATTACGCATCGGAAAATTTTCACGATCAGGAGTAGTATTGCTCATATACTCGCATAACAAACCACCAGATTCCGACATTTTTTCAGCTAATGACCGATTAGCAAACGGGTAAATACGATCAAGTCCATGACCTAACACACCAACAGTTTCTAGCTTATTATCGAGGGCAGCTTTATGCGACCAGGTATCGATTCCATATGCAAGGCCGCTTACGATCAACACATTATGCTCCAGTAATCCTTCAACAATCTTGCGGCACATATCGCGTCCATACTCAGTTGCCTTCCTGGTGCCAACCATTGCTACTACTTTGGGAACATTAAGATCAGCAGTGCCTTTATAATACAAAAGTAATGGACTGTCATGGCATTGTTTCAAACGGATCGGATACTCTTTATCCAGATAAAATAGTGGAGCAATTTTATTTTTCTCAATAAACAGGAGTTCTTCTTCAGCCCGTTCGAAGACATTATGATTAGTTAATGCATTTACTGTTTGCTCTCCAATGCCCGGGATCTTTAACAATGCACGCTTTTTCTCCATAAAAACAGCTTTCACGCCTCCACAATATGCAACCAGGCTCTTGCCGTTTACACTTCCAACACCAGGAATAAGCGTTAATGCAATTTTATATATCAATTCATCCATAACGAAGTCCAAACATACAACTTTTTACAAAATCATCTTTTACATCTTTGACGAATATTATTAACAACCTTAATCTTACATTTGTAATTCAAATCCTTTTATGCATCCTGATCCTTTAAATGTCCTGATAAGTCCGCTCGATTGGGGTCTGGGACATGCATCACGATGCATTCCTATTATTAAACAACTGGTTCAGATCGGGCATAAAGTAACAATTGCAGGATCCGGACGATCGCTGGTTTTACTTCAAAAGGAGTTTCCTCATCTCGAAAGTATTGAATTGAAGGGATTTTCTCCTTCGTATTCCAGATCAGGCAATATGGTATTGCACCTGGTTTTGCTGGTACCTCAGTTTATCGGTGCAATTATTCGTGAACATAGATATCTTAAAAAGCTAATTTCACATTATCATTTTGACATTATCATTTCAGATAACCGATATGGCTTGTGGAATAAAAGAATACGAAGTATTTTTATTACACACCAGGTAATGATAAAAACGCCTGCCTGGTTGAAGTTGGCTGAATATGGATTGTATCGGATTTCACGTTTTATGATAAGCCGATTTGATGAATGCTGGATACCTGATTACAAAGAAGTACCGTGGCTGAGCGGGGATCTGGCTCATAAATTCCAGTTACCCCCAAATGCTAAATTTATCGGACCATTGTCACGCTTTCAACTTCCGGAAAAGACTTTTAAAAATAAATCCGGTAAAGGAATGATAACAGCTATTATTTCGGGGCCGGAACCACAACGAAGCATATTTGAAGATTTATTAACAAAACAATTATCCGGCATAAACAAGCCGGTAACTATAATTAGAGGAATGCCTGATGAGGAAAAGGATTCAGCAACCGATAACAATCTCACTATTCTACCTCATCTGGCCATGGATCAATTAAAAGATGTCATTTTATCCTCATCGTTGGTAATCTGCCGTTCAGGGTATTCTTCGATAATGGATCTACACTCACTTGGAGTAAAAGCTTTGTTTGTACCTACTCCGGGACAAACGGAACAAATCTATCTTGCAGATCTTCATCAAAAATCGGGGACAGCCTTCTGGAAGTTACAGGAAAATTTAAACCTGGATGTTGATATTGAAAATGCTTTGCAATACGCTGGATTCATAAATATTAATACAAACATTTCAGCTTTGGCTGAGGCAATAGTAGATTTGAAAAAGAAATAATTCGTGTTTGATCTTTTTCTAAGTATTTTTGCATCCCAATAAAACAAAAAAAAATGATCCTTCAATTTATTCACTGGGATATCAGTCCTACAATATTTAGCTTAGGCCCTATAAGTGTACGCTGGTACGGACTGCTATTTGCAATGTCGTTTGTGGTCGGCTATTTTATTATGCTACGC
>JFJP01040122.1_pt1 | contig 15261 bp, 7 predicted proteins | sample 431651 | NCBI WGS metagenome assembly JFJP01 (sample SAMN02602958, study PRJNA72255) | Microbial mat metagenome, whole genome shotgun sequencing project. | biome: fresh water; feature: sink hole; material: water; isolation source: purple microbial (photo- and chemosynthetic) mats found in...
GTGTTGCTGCATCCCCAACAATCACATAATACATTTTGTCAGGAACAATATATTTTTCAGCCATAGTCTTATGCTCTTCCACTGTCATGCTTTTAATTACCTCTTCCTCTTTCCTGATATAGTTATCAGGGAGTCCGTATTTGCTCATAGTTGAAAGCATGCCTACAAGGGATCCGTTTGTTTCGAACCGCAATGCATTTGAGAGAACCATACAGTTCTTGATAAACTGAAGATCGCTTTCTGAAACTCCATTTCGGTATTTCTCCATTTCATCCCTGAATATCTTAACTGCCTCGTAAGTTGCATCAGATCTGACACTTGAAGATGCTACGAATGGTGCTTTCGTTTTTAGCTCCTGGAAATAGCTTGAAGCTCCATAAGTAAAACCTTTTTCTTCCCTGAGAATCTGGTTCAGGATACTCGTGAATGCCCCACCCAGCCTGTAATTTATAAAATCTGCTTTTACCCAGTCAGGATCATCTCTTGACAGGGAAAGATAACCAATATAAATAACAGACTGTCTCGAACCTGGCATGTCAACAAAACAGATCTGTGATTTTTCCGGATTCTGGGGAACAGGGTAGCTGTTCATCTTAACTTCTTTAGCTTTCCATTCTGCTTCAAGTGGTTTGAGAGCAGCCAGTGCCTCTTCTTTTGTTATATTTCCTGCGATATGTATTTTGGTTACTGATGGCGAGAAATTATTTTCATAATATGATTTAAGATCATCTATTGTAATTTTATCAATCGATTCACGTGTTCCCCTTGCATTTATTCCGAATATATGATCGGGACCGTAAATAAGTTTATTGAACAAAAGGCTGGCCACGCTTCTTGGCTGGGCTTCAGCCTGAATGATACTGTTTTTTATACGGCTCTGAGCCATAACAAATTCCGCCGAGTCCCATCGTGGTTCCAGTAGGATCTCCTTCATGAGAGAGAGAGTCTTTTCAAAATTTCTGGAAAGGGTGCCAGCACTTAATAACATTTCTTCCCGTGCTCCGGTGAGTCTGATATTTGATCCAAGAAGTTCAATTTCTTCCTCCAGTTCTTCGGGAGTCCTGTTCTTTGTTCCCTGGGGCATCACACTGGCCACCATTCCTGCAACTCCCGGCAGTTCAATCTTATCCTGGTAAATACCTCCGTTTACCGATACAGCGATTTCAACAAGAGGCACTTCCTTGTTCTGAATTCCATACACCTCTATGCCATTTGCCAGTGTTGCTCTCCATACAACAGGTAATTTTACCTCAGGCACCTTTCCGGCAGGAGGTTCAGCAGTCCTGTCGAAAGCTGACGGGGTTTTAATGATAACATCATTCTCATTATCAGTTATTTCAACCTGACTGGCTTCATTGATATTCTCTTCCTTTACGCCGGCAGGAACTGAATTTTCAGCAATCATTTCAGTTTTTCCTTTTGGTACAAAGCTTGTGACAATGTGTGATTTACCCTTAATGTACTTGTCGTACACCATTTTCACATCTTCAAGTGTTACTGCCCTGATGTTCTCAATATCTTTTTCAATATATCCCGGATCATTAAGGAAGGTGTTGTATAGTGCCAGCTGGATTGATTTACTGAAAACACTTGTGATCCCGTCATAGAAGTTTTTTTCACTTGAAGCCTTAACCCTTTCAATATCTTTTTCTGTTATTCCTTCACTTTCAAAAAGGCTGAAAGCTTCAAATACCGCATCTTCAATCTCTTTCAGAGTTTTTCCCTCATTGGCTCTGACAGTAATTGTAAATTCACCTGTCAGTTCTCCGGAATTGTTATAAGCTGTTGTGGCTGATGTCAGTTTCTTATCTTTAACAAGGACTTTGTAAAGAGGAGCTTTTTTCCCGTCAGCAAGTATTTTAGCCAGGAAATCAAGTGAATAATAATCTTTTGTATAGGCCTCGGTGGTTGGCCATACCAGGTTTATTTCCGGCACGTTTGCGAAATTATCTTCGTGATATAATCTTATGTCCTTATCGAGAGAAACAGGCATGGCTGACCTTGAGGCTACTTCACCATGCGATTTAATCTCACCAAAGTATTTATCAATCAGCAGCTTTGCGGAATCGGGATTAAAATCGCCGGCAAGAACGAGAGTTGCGTTATTCGGTCCATAGAACTTCTCGTAGTAATTTTTTACATCATCGAGAGTGGCATTTTTCAGGTCCTCCATTTCACCTATCACCTCCCAGTTGTAAGGATGCTCAGATGGGTACAGGTTTTTCAGGATGACATAATCTGTAAATCCATAGGGGGAATTATCTTCACCCTGACGTTTCTCATTCTGAACAACATTTTGCTGAATTGCCAGCGACCGCTTTGTCACTGAGTTGATAAAGAATCCCATGCGGTCTGATTCGAGCCAGAGGACCTTTTCAAGTGCATTTTTTGGGAACATCTCATAATACATTGTAATGTCGCGGTTTGTGCCACCATTGTTTGATCCCCCGACACCCTCAATAATCTTATCAAAAGTCCCGGATGGAACATTTTCCGATCCCCCAAAAAGCAAGTGTTCGAACAGGTGGGCAAATCCGGTTTTTCCGGGCACTTCCCTGCTTGATCCCACATGATACATAATTGAATACGAGATCATCGGATCGGAGTGATCCGCATGAAGTACCACCTGCAAGCCATTTGGCATGGTGTATTTCTCAAAATCAATTTTCAGAACATCTGTTTCAGGTGCCTTGTTGCAAGCTGAACTGAACATGATTACTGTCAGTATAGCAAAGATCTTAATCTTATTTCGGAGATAGTTCATTTCTATGGTATTAGAATTTTAAATTAATTTTTTGAATTGCGAATTTATCAATAAAGAAAACTATACGCCATATTTCTCAGATAATATTTTCAAATATCTCGAGGTTATCAGTTTTAATTATTTTTTATGTAATTGCAGTTCAGTAAAATGGCTTCATTTGATATTCACTCCGGAGATTTTTCAGCACTTCATTGTACTTACCTTATAAACACCTGTGGGTTAGTTCATGGGGTCAGAGCTTTACTGACAGATAACCCGCATTGCAGAATTTGCATCAGCTGAGAGCATGATTCATTTATGTTTCAGGATAATGGAAAGGAGACATTTTTTTGTATATTTCCTGAGTAAATATGAATATTTTTAAAAATGGAAAAGAAGCTGTTATTCGTAATTGTCATTGTATTTCCTTCTCTTTTATCAGCCCAGGAAACTGGTTTTCTTTCAAATATTTATGACTACATTGAGAATACAAAAGTATTTGAACTAAACCAGGAGGAAGGGCACACTCCTATGGTTTCCTATTCTGCATTAAAGGAAGCTCTGGCGAATAATCGTTCCGGGTCAGCAGGTTACATTTCACTTAACGGTACCTGGAAATTTTATCTTGCCGATACACCCGAAGGAACTCCGTCTGAATTCTTCAGGGAAAACTTCAATGATAAAAAATGGGACACTATCCATGTTCCGTCAAACTGGGAAATGCAGGGTTATGGTGATCCTCTGTTCCGAAACGTAGCAACACCTTTTCCCGCAAATCCACCATATACTCCCAGGGAATACAATCCCACAGGTTCATACAGAAAGTCCTTTAATGTGCCGCGATCGTGGAAGGATAAGGAGATATTCCTGAGGATGGAGAAAACGGCATCAGCCTCCTTTGTATGGATCAATGGCAGGGAGGTGGGTTATAACGAAGGTGGACAGGAACCGGCTGAATATAATATAACACGATTCCTCAGGACAGGCAGGAATACAATCGCTGTAAATGTTATTAAATACTCCGATGGCTATTATCTTGAAGATCAGGATTACTGGAGGCTGGCTGGCATTTTTGATGATGTGTGGCTTATGGCTACTCCCAAAGTTCATATAAATGACTGGTATGTAACTACTGATCTTGATGAAACATATACAAATGCCCGGCTTGATATAAATGTCAATATCAGGAATTATTCTTCAGATGCTGTTAATGATTTAACAGTAAGAACGACCCTTTATGATGCACAGAAAATAAAAACTGCAACTCTTATTTCAGAAAAAATATCCCTGGGTAAAGATCTCATGCAGACAATTCATCTGTCAGAGCAGATAAATAATCCATTAAAATGGTCAGCGGAATATCCCAACCTTTATACTCTCACATTTGAACTGCTAAATGCAGAAGGAAAGGTTATTGAAGTAATAACCGGAAGAACAGGTTTCAGGGAAACAGAGATTAAGGATCAGGTCTTTTATTTTAACGGGGTTCCGGTAAAACTCAATGGAATTAACAGTCATATGCAACATCCGGTTTTAGGACATACAATGAATGAGGAAACTATCAGAAAAGATTTCAGCCTGTTTAAAAGGTTCAATATAAACTGTGTAAGGACTTCCCATTATCCGCCGGTTAACAGGTACCTGGAACTTGCAGATGAATATGGTATCTATATCATTGATGAGACCGGGGATGAATCGCATGCGACTGAGTATGTTTCACAGAGAAAGGAGTGGGAGGGAATGTATCGTGAAAGGGCACGGAAAATGGTGTTACGCGACAGAAATCATCCGTCAGTTCTTTTCTGGAGCGCAGGTAATGAGAGCGGCGAGGGAGATAACATCTGTTCAGTTATTGATGAGGGTAAGAAGTATGATAAAACCCGTTACTGGATGTACGGAGGAAATGCCTTTACACACCCCTGCGAAGATATAATAGGTCCAAGATATCCCAGGCTGTCCGATCTTATAACAAAAGTATTTCTGGTCCCTGAAAATATAGATCCCAGGCCATCATTTCTTGATGAATATCTGGCTGTTACCGGTAACGGAGGAGGTGGTTTGGATGAATACTGGGAGGCTTTTTACAGGTATCCCAGGAGTATGGGTGGTGCAATATGGGATTTTGTCAGTACAGGAATAACTGAAAAAGTAAAAACTCTGCAGGACGCTTCTGATAACAAGGTACAGGTAAACCTGATGGGAAGGGCAAAGCTTATGCCCTCGCAGGATGGTAAAGGGATTGACCTTAACGGGCATGACCAGTGGGTTGAAGTATACAGGGATAAAGCACTTGAGATAAATGGAAATAAGCTTACATTATCATTAAAAGTATACCCCCGTTCACTCATAAGTTCCTCAGGCACACTTATTACAAAGGGTAACTGGCAGTTTGGATTGCATCAGATCAGGAAAGATTCTCTTGAATTTTATGTGACAACAAATCAGAAACGCAGGGTGCAGATTGCGCTTCCGGAAAATTGGGAATATAACTGGCACCACGTAATGGCTCATTATAACGGTGAGAATATTACAATTTCAATAGATGGGAAGGAGAGCAATCCCATTCCTGTTTCAGGAAATATCAGGAACACACCATTCCCCCTTAATATCGGAAGAAATGCCGAAATACACGGACAGGAGACTTCTGTTTATATCTGTGATGCAATTATCGACCAGGTTGGTGTCTTTTCAGATTATATTTCAGCAGGATTGTTGCGGGAACCTTCTGCTGATTTGAAAAAGAAGGCAGCCTTGTGGCTCGATTTCGGAGAGATTGCAACAGGGACCGATTATTACAGTTATGGTATAGGGGCGAGAACGTATGGCGCAATATGGCCCGACCGAAGACCTCAGCCTGAGATGTGGCAGATAAAGAAATCTGCACAACCTGTAAACGCAAAACTGATCTCAGCCGATAAAGGGGAAGTTGAGATAACAAACAGGTATCTTTTTACCGATCTCAACGAACTGGAAACAATATGGACCCTTCAGGGCGATAATGAAATAATGGGTAGCGGCAGAATAAATTTAAGTCTTGCTCCTCAGAAAAAAGATATTTTTATTCTCCCTTTCAGAAAACCTGTGATTACGGAAGGAGTAAGCTATCGGTTACTTATCAGTTTCCGTCAGAAACAGAATACATTATGGGCCGGCAAGGGATATGAAATAGCGTGGGAGCAGATGGAAATACCATGGTATAAACCGGTTCAGGATGTTGTGAACCCCTCATTACCGGAATTAAAAGTTGAAGAACGACAGGACCACCTTCTGGTTTCTGGAAAGAATTTTGATTATGCCTTTGACAGGAAATCCGGTAAGTTAATTTCAATGAAGTTTTCAGGCAGGGAACTTATTAAACAGGGAGCCGAATTGAATGTATGGCGTGCCCCGCTGGCTAATGAGACCGATGAGTGGACATTTGGATCTGCTAATATTAAGCATAAAACACAAGGCTATGGCCGTATGGCAGCAACTGAGTGGTACTCTGCCGGACTTGATAAGCTGACATGCATCAATAATGGGTTTGAAGTAAATACTTCCGACCCTGATAATGTTATTATTACGGTAAGGAACATTATGCTGCTGGGAACAGGAAGGGGTGCATTCATAAATAATTATGTCTACAATATCAATGGAAGTGGTGAAATGTCAATAACCCACTCCATTACACCCGATGGTGACATGCCGGCATGGCTGCCACGAGTGGGTGTGGAATGGATTCTCGATAAAAGCCTTAACAATGTACAGTGGTATGGCAGGGGGCCGGAGGAGAACTACCCCGACAGAAAATCGGGATATAAAACGGGTATCTATAACTCAAATGTAAGGGATATGTACGAGCCTTATCTCATACCCCAGGATTATGGTTTGAGATGCGATAACAGATGGGTGAGAATGACAGACGATAGTGGAACCGGACTTGAGTTCAGGTCTGAGAAAATGTTTAATTTCAGCGCTCATCCCTTTTCAGCTGATAACCTGACCAAGGCATTATATACGTACCAGCTTCAGGATTTTGACGGGATAACATTTAATTTCGATTATGCAACGAGTGGACTGGGCTGCACTGCAATATCTGTTTCTCCCGCATACCAGGTAATGCCTCAGAGATTTGAATTCACTTTCAAAATAAAACCGGTAATGAAATAGAATCAGAAAATCTTTACATGGATTAATTGAATTAACCGGATTTGATAATGTAATTATTTGTTATACTGTTAGTTGTATGTGAAGTATTATAGATATGCTTTTTCAGTCAGAGATATAGGGGCTGACGATTAAGTTTATGAACAAGTTAAAATTAGTCGTATGAATGAGGAATATAATTCAAGGGAAAGAAAGATCTATTCGGAATATAAAGATCATCCAACAGATAATCTTCTTGATATGCTGAATAACGACCAGAAATATATTTCTCAGGTTCTCGATGTGATAAGGGATATTTTAGTTGAACGTAATGTTCTTCTGCCTTCCGGAGTTGCGGAGTCACCTGTTATTTTAAATTCTCAGCCACGCGGACCTGAAGAATTTATACAGAATACCTTTAATAATGATATATCACGGACAAACGAAGCGGAAATAAAATCATTTGTGAATAAACTCAGGGACAAGACTGACAGTGATCTTACCGGGATTATTACCCGGTATATTGAATATAAGCAGGAGACAGTTATGGCAGCTTTGATAGTATCGGTCGACCGGGGTTTGATTTCATATGACTTAAAGGGACTACTGGCAGAGCAGATTGATGCAAACTTCAGTTCTCATGCGAGGGGTGTCAGGCGCCTGCAATGGGAAAGAAACAATGCTTTTGCTAAATTTTTCTCAGGCTATTCTGATGATGAGATCTATGAAATAATTGAAGATCCAGGTGGTATTGTTTTAGATGCTTATCATGGGGTCTTACTTGTAGCAAATGAAAGGGAACTGATCTCTGCTGAAGATTTTAACAGATTATATAAAGATTCAAAACTTGCAATAAGAACAGAAAGCGAGATAGAAAGGGCCGAATTTGCTGATTTTTTAAAACCCGATTACTCTGAAGATGACCTCAGCGATTTTGAGGATGAGATAGATATTGAGGCCGAAAAAGAAAAATATTGGAAATGCCCTGTTTGCAACCAGCTTGTGGAGATGGAATTTGGTATGTGCTGGAATTGCCAGTCGGAGATCCCACCAACTATTGAACACCCTGATAAGGCAGAGGTCATCAGGGAAATATCTTACCGGAAGCCGGTAAGTGTATTCAAAATAGGCTTCACTTTGATTGGATGCGGAATAGCGGTTGGTTTGCTGGAACAACTGAGGCATCATTCACTGTTTACATTGGGTGGTATAAACTATGGAGGCATCGTTATCGGGGCATTTCTTGCACTGATAGGGATAGTAATAATAATTTACGGACTTATTGATAAGGCCAGGGGAGAAGCCTGATACAGGGTCAGAAAATGATAGTACGAATATGAATACCCCGGGTATGAAATATTCTGGTTTAAAGTTCTGGTTTATTTATTGTGTTCCGCTCCGCAGGAATCTCCACAGTACCATTATTACCACTATAGCTATTGCCGAAAAGGAGGTTATTACAATCGATCTGAAATCATCCTGTCGCTTCAGAATGATACCGGTAAATGCCCAGATAACTGATAATCCGATAAATGGGTTATTAAGCCGGTAAATGGTTGCCGAGACAATGATCGTACCGGCTGCAATCATGATGATAGTCCATGCTTCTTCTGAGATACCAAATCCGTTAAAGTTATAATTCACAAGAAGAGCGGTCACATTAGCAATTGTTGCTATGCAGATCCATCCCAGGTAAATTCCGAAAGCTGCTTTTATTATTCCTGCCGGCAGATCCCTGATAATAATATTTATATAGATAAGAGAGAGAAGCATGCCAGCCATAATTAACAGCGATAACGGAAGTTTTCCATAGTGCCAGGCAAGTATCCAGAGAGCATTTAAAACACATGAGGCACCAAATAACCAGCTTATATTTGCTATAATGATCTGATTCGAACCGGTAAATTGTGCAACACAATAAATAGTAAGTAACAGATAAATTATTCCCCAAATTGAGAAAGTAATACCTGCCGGCACAAACAGGTTGGGAAATGAGTCAGACAACTCTCCGGTTGACTTATTATTAATTGGCAGTGCATTGGCAAGGTAATTCATTGCAATCATCGCGGAAAAAAGAACCAGATTCAGATATTTTACCATGGCTTGGTTGATTAATGTGCATTAATAACAAATTTAAACATTTTAACACACAGTTCTGATTTATTCTTTCATGGGCTTTTACCACAAGGTATCCTGCAATCTTTGATCCAATTCCTAAGCAAATAGCAGTATTAAGAGCTGGGCAATAAATATGCGCAGGAACATGACGAGCGGATATACAGTGGAATAGGCTACTGCAGGTGCTTCTGACTGAGTAAGGCTGTTGGCATAGGCTAAAGCCGGCGGATCTGTCATGCTACCCGATAACAGTCCGCAGATCTCAAGAAAGTTCTTTTTCAGTATAGCTCTTGATATGAAGCCTGCAATCAGAAGCGGCAGAAGTGTGATGATTGCTCCATAGATCATCCATACAAATCCATCGCCCGACAGTAGGGTCGGAATGAATTTCTCACCTGATACAATGCCAACACTTGCCAGAAACAGAACAATACCAATTTCGCGAAGCATAAGGTTGGCGCTTGGTGTGGTATAGGCTGTCAGGGAAAATCTGTAACCATACCTGCTGAGTAATATTGCTACTATCAGAGGACCTCCTGCCAGGCCAAGTTTGAAAGGATTGACAATACCCGGTATATGAATAGGAATACTCCCCAGAATGACACCTAGCAGGATGCCGATAAATATAGGTACCAGGTTGGGCTCATTAAGCCTTTTTATTGAATTTCCCAGTTGTTCAATAACTTTTTCCATCGATTTTTCATCACCAACAACTGTAAGTTTATCACCCATTTGAAGCCTTAGCTGTGGCGATGCAACCAGTTCAATACCTGCACGGTAAACTCTTGTGATATTTATATTATACCTGGTTCTTATTTTAAGTGATCCAAGGGTTTTTCCAAAAACATTCCGGTTCGTCACCATGACCCGCCTCGAAATAAGTTTTCCGGATTTTACTGTAAGATCCATTTCGCTTTGGCTGCCAATCAGTTTTACAACATCGGTTATTAAACCTTTCTGAGTGACAGCCAGTATTATGTCATTCTGATAAAGGACAGTATCAGATGATGGAAGACACAATTCACCATTATGCAGAATCCTTGAAATAACAAGCTCATGTTTTATTTGTTCTGATATCTCACGAACTGTTTTATTGAAAACTTCCGGATTTGATACCAGTATGCTGGTTCTTTCAGGGTATGTGTCTGCCGGGTGAAGGTCATTGTTATATAATGCCAGTTCATTCTGTATATTGACTGAAAATAGCTTCCTGACAACAAACATTGACAGAATAATACCAAGAACTCCAAACGGATAGGCAACTGCATAACCAAGGCTGATTTCCGGTAGAGGAATATCCCGGATATTGCCTGAAACCTGGTTTAAAGCCTGCTGGGCAGCTCCAAGCCCCGGGGTGTTGGTAACAGCACCCGACATTACCCCAACCATCATTGGCAGCGACATGCCTGTAATAAAGTGAATTGCAAGTGTTGTCAAACCACCCAGAAATACTATCAGGACAGCCATCATATTGAGTGATATACCTCCTTTCCGGAATGAGGAGAAAAAACCCGGACCAACCTGCAATCCAATTGAAAAGACAAACAGAATGAGCCCGAAATCCTTTATAAATTCAATGACCTTGTGATTAGCCGTAAAACCAAAATGACTGACTGCGATACCTGCAAATAATACAAACGTTATTCCCAGTGACACTCCGAAAATCTTCAGTTTTCCAAGCAGTATGCCCAATGCTATTATTACGCAATAGAGTAGTAAGGTATGAGCAACAGTATCATTTAGCAGAAGATCTTTTATCCAGTCCATTATTAAATTTAATTTGACATAAAAGTATGTGAAAATAGGCAAAATAAATTATCAATTATCATCCCGAATTGCTAATCGTCAACTTTAAATATTTAATGCTTCAGGGTTTTGGAGGCCATAATTAATTATATTGCACCGGCTAATATCAAAAATGCTAAAATGAAAAACCTGTTACTTTTTCTTATTATAATCACATCGGGCTGCAGCAGTACTCTTCATTTTTCGGGAAATCCGATTTTCGAGGGATGGTATGCTGACCCTGAGGGAGTTATTGTTGATAACGAATACTGGATCTTTCCCACATTTTCGGCTAAATATGAAAAACAAACTTTTCTTGATGCCTATTCATCAAAAGATCTTGTAAGTTGGAAAAAACATGACCATATAGTTGATACTTCGGCTGTAAAATGGGCTGAGCGCGCCATGTGGGCTCCTGCTGTTATTGAAAAGGATGGCAGATTCTTCCTGTTTTTTGGGGCAAATGATATTCAGTCCGACAATGAGAAAGGAGGTATCGGTATTGCAGTTTCAGAAAAACCAGGAGGTCCGTACCGTGACTATCTTGGTAAACCTCTGATTGACAGGTTTCATAATGGTGCACAGCCTATCGACCAGTTCGTATTCAGAAATACAGATGGCAAATATTATATTATTTACGGCGGGTGGCGACATTGCAACATTGCTGAATTAAACGATGACTTCACCGCAGTTAAACCCTCAGCCGACGGTACTCTCTTCAGGGAAATTACTCCCAGTGGTTATGTGGAAGGTCCATTTATGTTTATCCGTAATGGGAAATACTACTTTATGTGGTCAGAGGGAGGATGGACCGGACCAAACTATAGTGTTGCCTATGCTATTGCTGACAGCCCGTTTGGCCCATTCGAAAGGGTAGGTAAGATTTTACAGCAGGATCCTTCAATTGCAACCGGAGCAGGTCATCATTCTGTAATTAATCTGCCAGGGACTGATACCTGGTATATAATTTACCACAGGCGTCCACTTGATCAGACCGACAGGAATGCCAGGGTCGTTTGTATCGACAGGATGGAATTTGACGAAAATGGATTCATAAAGCCCGTAACTATAATCAGCTTAATTATAAATAAGTTATATGCATTTATTTATCCACTTTCATTCCATTATAGCTCAGACTTTCTATATTTACGGTCCTGCAGTAGTAAATAATCAGTGATTAATGATATACGACTTTATAGTAATTGGTTCAGGATTCGGGGGAAGTGTGGCGAGCCTGCGTCTTGCAGAAAAAGGTTATTCGGTACTCATTCTGGAACAGGGCAAACGGTATAATCCTCCCGATTTTCCCAGGACTAACCTGAATTTTCCAAAATATCTGTGGGTCCCGGTGTTGCGATTCTTTGGATTTCAGAAACTTTCATTCTACTCAACTGCCAGCATACTAAGCGGCACAGGAGTGGGAGGAGGCAGCCTGGTGTACGCTAATACCCTTTACATTCCGCCCGACACTTTTTTTGATAACGAATCGTGGCAAAGGTTCGGAAAATGGAAGACTATCCTTGAACCTTTCTATACAAAAGCATCATTTATGCTTGGCCGGAAAAAATACAATAAACTGAATATTGAAGACAGGACCCTGGAAGATGTTTCAAAGGATATGAATGTCCATGAGACTTTTGAATCAGTTTATGTTGGTGTGAATCTTGATGGCATCGAAGAGGAGTCAGATCCCTATTTTAACGGTATGGGGCCGATGAGAAAGGGATGTGTCGAGTGCGGTGGATGCATGGTAGGCTGCAGGGAAAATGCCAAGAATACTCTCGACAGGAACTACCTGTGGTTCGCTGAAAAACTCGGCGTTAAGATCCTTCCTGAAACAAAAGCCGAAAAGATCTCCTTCACCGATAATGAATACAAGGTTGAAACCTGTTCTGTAACTTCTTTTTTTTGGAGGAAAAGAAAGGTATTCAGATCAAAAGGCCTTATAGTTGCTGCAGGAGCTCTCGGAACTCTTGATCTGCTTCTTAAACAAAAATATAAGTATCATTCCCTTCCTCTGTTATCAGATACCCTTGGTCATGAACTCAGGACTAATGCTGAAACACTTTGTGCCGTCTCAGGTGCTTCGGAAAAACTGAATAACGGCCTTGCAATAACTTCTGTATTCAGTCCTGATCCATTTACTCATGTTGAAATAGTAAAATACCCCGACAAATCGAATGCTATGAAATGGTTTTTCGGGCTTTCTGTCGATGGTGCCGAAACTTCTGCCGGCCGGAGTATGAAACTGCTAAGGAAAACTGTCACTCATCCCAGGCTTTTCCTGAAAACACTGTTTAATCTCAGCTGGTCGACAAATATGGTCATCTTCCTTGTAATGCAGACAACAGACAATGCAATGAAAATGGTATGGAGAAATGGTGTTTTAGGCGGCAGGATGAAGATTGATAACCGTGGAAATAAAAAGGTACCTGCTTTTATCCCTATAGGACAGGAGGTTATGGAACGTTATGCCACGAAGGTAGCAGGGATATCCCAGAATATTCTGCTTGAAGTCTTTTTCAACCGGCCCACAACTGCACATATCCTTGGAGGATGCCCGATGTCGGAAACCCCTGAAACAGGAGTTGTTGACAATAAGCTGAGGGTCCATGGATATCCTGATTTTTATATTACCGATGGATCAGTCATCCAGGGCAATATAGGCGTTAACCCAAGCCTTACAATTACTGCAATGGCAGAATATAGTATGAATATGATACCACCGAAGGAAGGAAGCAGTTTAAGTGAGATCTCAAAACAATTGATTATTCTTGAAGAGGAATGGAAAAAGAAGAGGTTTGTCTGATTATTGAGGCACAGAGAAAATATTTTGACTCTGGTAAAACATTTGATATCTCATCAAGGATTGAGGTATTGAAGAAGCTGCGTTCACTGATTATTCATTATGAAAATGAAATATCCGAAGCACTGTGGAAAGATTTTCAGAAACCTGAATTTGAGGTTATAGCCACTGAATCGCGGTTTGTGATAAAAGAGCTGAATTTTACTATCAGAAACTTAAAAAGATGGGCACGGAACAGGAGGGTCAGTACTCCAATAGTACATTTTCTCTCACATAGTTATGTTGCACCACAGCCCTACGGAAAGGTACTTATTTTATCACCATGGAACTTCCCTTTTCAGCTTGCTTTCATGCCACTTATTGCAGCTCTTTCAGCCGGTAATTGTGTAATACTTAAAGTCTCGAAGCAGGCCCCTAATATCATTCTGGTGATGGAAAAGATCCTTGACCATTTTCCAAAGGAGCTTGTTGCCATGACAAATGGTGATCATACAATAAGTGAATATCTTCTTGATCAGAAGTTTGACTATATATTTTTTACAGGAAGTCCCGCGATAGGCAAATATGTGATGCAAAAGGCAGCTGTTAATCTTACTCCTGTATCCCTTGAACTTGGAGGGAAGAATCCATGTGTCATAGCTGCTGATGCGAAGCTCGGTTATGCCGCAAAAAGAATTGCATGGGGTAAGTTTCTAAATGCCGGACAGACCTGTGTGAGTCCCGATTACTTGCTGATAGATAAGAAGGTAAAGGATGAATTTCTGGATCTGATAACCCGGGAGGTGAAACTCTTTTATGGTGAGAACCCTGAAAAAAGCAATGATTTTGCCAGGGTAATAAGTGCTGCGAGCGTAAACCGGCTTGCTGCCTATATGAAGAATGGTGAGATAGTAACCGGCGGCTTTACTGATACAACAACAAGATATGTTTCCCCAACCATAATAAAAGATGTTAAACCCGGTGACCCGGTAATGCAGGAGGAGATCTTTGGTCCTGTCCTTCCGGTTATAGACTTTGATGAATTTGAAGAGGTTTACGGCATTATTGAACAGAATCCAAAACCTCTTGCAACATATATCTTTTCACGGAATAAAAGGCTTATCAGGGAGTTCATGTTAAGAACACAATCTGGTAATGCAGCTGTTAATGAAACAGTTATGCAAATTGCATCGCCTTATCTTCCTTATGGTGGAATAGGCACCAGCGGCCTTGGCAGATACCATGGAAAAAAGTCATTTGAGACATTCTCCAATATGCGCTCCGTTCTTGTGAAATCAAATTTACTTGATATCTGGCTGAGGTATCCTCCCTATTCAAAATTTAAGACCAGGATCGTAAGCTGGCTTATGAGTTAATCAGGTTGCCGGGTGTTCATAAGATAAGGCCTGAAAATTGTAAGGACACAGGGATATTCACTCTCTGTTATTAGAATAACAACACTCCCGTCTGACCGTGTTTTCCTGATAATTATTACAGGTAACAGCTACCTGTGCAATCAAATATCTTTTTTGATTAGAAAATATTTTTTAATTTAACAAACCAAAAACGCTACCTTATTTTCTGTAAACCACAAATTGAGTAAACTATGAAAAAGCTGATCTCAATCGTAACCGGGGCATTACTGCTTTCCCAGTTAAACCTGTTCTCCCAGGCGAATCAGACAATAAATGAAGGAAATTCAGGT
>JFJP01006515.1_pt1 | contig 15259 bp, 16 predicted proteins | sample 431651 | NCBI WGS metagenome assembly JFJP01 (sample SAMN02602958, study PRJNA72255) | Microbial mat metagenome, whole genome shotgun sequencing project. | biome: fresh water; feature: sink hole; material: water; isolation source: purple microbial (photo- and chemosynthetic) mats found in...
GCGGCCTTTCACGAAGGCCAGCGCATCGGCCAGCGCCACCTTGGTCGCCGCCGAGTCGCGCCGGTGCTGGTATTCCACCTGTCCGTCCTTCAGGGCCTTGTCGCCAATCGTCACGCGGTGGGGCACGCCGATGAGCTCCCAGTCGGCAAACATGGCTCCAGGACGCTCGCCGCGGTCGTCAAGCAGCACATCGACGCCATCAGCCAGCAGTTGTTCGTACAGGCGTTCGGCCGCGGCCTTCACGTCGGGACTGCGGTCCATGCTGATCGGGCAGATCACCACGGTGAAGGGCGCGATCGCGTCGGGCCAGATGATGCCGCGCTCATCGTGGTTTTGTTCAATCGCCGCCGCGGGCAGCCGGGTAATGCCAATGCCGTAGCACCCCATCTCGAAGGGGGCGGGTTTGCCGTCCTCAGCCAGAAAAGTCGCGTTCATCGCCCGGCTGTATTTGGTTCCGAGGTAGAACACATGCCCCACCTCGATGCCCCGCTCGATGGCGAGCTTTCCCTTGCCATCGGGCGAATCATCGCCCTCGACCACGTTGCGGATATCGGCCACCAGATCTGGCTCGGGCAGATCACGGCCCCAGTTCACGCCAGTGAAATGGAAGTCGACCTCATTGGCGCCGCAGATCCAGTCGGCCATGGCCGCCACTTCGCGATCCGCGAAAGCCGATGGGGCCGAGGTAGCCCGGCTTGCTGCCAAAGTGCGCCTCGATCTCGGGCACGGTGGCAAAACGGAAGCTGGTATCCAGGCCCGGCACCTTGCTCACCTTCACCTCGTTCATGTCGTGGTCCCCGCGCAGCAGCAGCAGCCACACCTGACTCTTCACCACTGCGCCCGCCTGGTCCAACTCATCGGTGGCCAGCACCAGCGACTTCACTGTGTTCGCCAGCGGTACACCCAGCAGCGCAGCCACGTCGGCGCAGGTGCTTTTGCCCGGCGTTGGCGTTTTCACCATCGGGTTGGATGCACCGGGGCGCGCAACGGCTGGGGCCAGCGCCTCGGCCTTCTCCAGGTTGGCGGCGTAGTCGCTTTGCGGGCAGTACACGATGGCGTCTTCTCCCGTGGCCGCAATCACCTGAAACTCTTCGCTCAGATCGCCGCCGATCGCGCCGCTGTCTGCGGCCACCGCACGGTATCGCAGACCGAAGCGGTCGAAGATGCGGCGGTAGGCCGCCGCCATCACTTGGTAACTGGCCTTGGCCGCTGCCTCGTCGCGGTCGAAGCTGTAGGCGTCTTTCATGATGAACTCACGGCCGCGCATCAGGCCAAAACGCGGGCGGCGCTCGTCGCGAAACTTGGTCTGGATCTGATAGAAATTCTTGGGCAGCTGCTTGTGGCTGCGCAGCTCCTGGCGCGCAATGTCGGTCACCACCTCTTCGCTGGTGGGCTGCACGATGAAGTCGCGCCCGTGGCGGTCCTGAATGCGCAACAGCTCTGGCCCCATCTTTTCAAAACGGCCTGTTTCCCGCCAGTACTCTGCCGGCTGCACCACCGGCATGCTCAACTCCACTGCTCCGGCCCGGTTCATCTCCTCGCGCACGATGCGTTCCACTTTCTGGATCACCCGCAGCCCCATTGGCATGTAGGTGTAAATGCCGGCGCCCAGCTTTTTGATCATGCCGGCGCGCGTCATGAGCCGGTGGCTCGCAATCTCGGCATCCGCCGGCGCTTCCTTGAGGGTTGAGATGAAGAACTGGGAGGCTTTCATGCAGGGTGGGGCCAGTCAGGCCGAGCTGGAGTTGGTGGGAGGGAGAGAATGCCGGGCCAGACAGGCCGCTGTGGGCACCGAATGTCGGTGTTTACCCGGTTTCTGAGCTGGCAGTGACGGGCTTTGGGGTTCGATCTGTCATGCGCGATGCATAATCCAGACAGTTTAAAAAATTGAGGTTGATTATGCTTGACAGAGAAGGCTTCAGGCCTAACGTCGGCATCATTCTGCTCAACCAGCGAAACCAGGTGTTCTGGGGCAAGCGCATACGTTCGCACTCTTGGCAGTTTCCAGGCGATGTACCGCGAGCTGCACGAAGAGGTGGGTTTGAAGCCTGAACACGTGAGCATCGTCGCCCGCACGCGGGACTGGTTGCGCTACGAGGTGCCAGACCGTTTCATTCGCCGCGATGCTCGCGGCCACTACAAAGGCCAGAAGCAGATCTGGTATTTGCTGCGCCTGACCACCGGCGACTGGCAGCTCAATCTGCGTGCGACCAGCCACCCGGAATTCGACGCCTGGCGTTGGCACGATTACTGGATACCGCTGGACGTGGTGGTCGAGTTCAAGCGCGGCGTCTATGAACTGGCGCTGACCGAGCTGGAACGCTATCTGCCGCGCACCGACAGTCGCAACAGCCAACCTGGGGCCAGCGGTCGCGTAAAAGGCATGGACGATAACCTGCGCCCCGTATCCCACGCCGGCGTGATGCAACGCATGGAACTGCCACCCGGCGGCAGTTTCGACCCGCATCCGATGGCGCCGCGTAGGCGAGCCAACGCGAGAGGCCGCTCAAGCGCGCGCGAGAACCAGGTTGTCGCGGTGGATCATTTCCGACTCGGCCACATAGCCCAGCAAGCGCTCAAAATCGGCTGAAGACTTGCGACACAGCAAGCGGGCTTCGGCACTGCCGTAGTTGGCGAGCCCGCGCGCCACTTCCCTGCCCATGGTGTTGCACACCGCGATCACGTCACCGCGTGAAAAATCGCCTTCCACCGCCGTCATGCCGATGGGCAGCAGGCTCTTGCCTTCCCCCACGATTTTGTCCACGGCACCATCGTCCACCACCACCGCACCGCGCAGCTGGAGATGATCGGCCATCCAGCGCTTGCGGGCCTGGTGCTTGGGTGTGTGCGCCAGCAAGCTGGTCCCAATCGCCTCCCCGGCGCAAAGCCGCTCCAGCACGCGGGGTTCCCGGCCCCAGGCAATCACGGTGGACGCGCCAGAGCCAGCGGCGCGCTTGGCCGCCAGGATTTTGGTGATCATGCCGCCGGTGCCGATGCCCGAACCTGCGCCGCCTGCCATCACCTCCAGCCGCGGATCGCCTGCCTGCGCCTGATACACGAATTCGGCGGCTGGGTCGCGGCGCGGATCGGCGGTGTAGAGGCCTTTCTGATCGGTCAGAATGACCAGCGCATCGGCCTCCACCAGATTGGCCACCAGGGCGCCCAGCGTGTCGTTGTCACCGAACTTGATTTCGTCGTTGACCACCGTGTCGTTTTCGTTGATCACGGGCACGACACCCAGCTTCAGCAAGGTGAGCAACGTTGACCGAGCGTTCAGGTAACGCTCGCGGTCGGCCAGGTCGGCATGGGTGAGCAGCACCTGAGCGCTGCCCACGCCACAAGAGCGCAGCTTGCTTTCATACATCTGCACCAGACCCATTTGCCCAACGGCGGCGGCAGCCTGCAGTTCGTTCACCTCTTTCGGGCGCACCCGCCAGCCCAGTCGCTTCATGCCCTCGGCGATCGCGCCACTGCTGACCATGATCAGTTCACGGCCTTCTTTGACCAGCAAAGCAAGCTCCTGGCTCCACTGGCCAATCGCCTGCTCGTCCAGCCCACGCCCCTCGTTGGTCACCAGACTGGAGCCGACCTTGACGACGATGCGCCGCGCAGACTTCAAGGCGCTTTGGTGGTCCGCCGGGGCCACCAGACCGGTCAATATCTCACTCATGCTCTGGACAGAAAAAAGGTAGGGAATGCCCGATCAAAGGCCGCGCGGATCTTCGGAGAATCGCGGATCCTCCTTCTCAGCAGGCTGGTGGGAACGAAATTCTTTGGCGAGGTACTCGTAAACCGACTGCACCAAGCGCTCGCAACCCTCTCGGGTCAACGCAGAAATTTCAAACACGGGCCCTTTGAAGCGCAGCCGCTTCACGATGTCCTTGATGCGGGCCTCGCGCTCTTCGGCCGGCACCATGTCGAGCTTGTTCAGTACCAGCCAGCGCGGTTTCTCAAAGAGCTTTTGATCGAATTTTTTGAGCTCGGCCACGATCGCCTTGGCCTGCGTCACAGGATCCACCCCTTCGTCAAACGGAGCGGCGTCCACAATGTGTAACAAAAGCCGGGTTCGCTGCAGGTGACGCAGAAACTGATGCCCGAGGCCTGCACCTTCCGATGCACCCTCAATCAGACCCGGCACATCCGCCACGACGAAGCTCTTTTCAGGCGCCACGCGCACCACGCCAAGATTGGGGTGCAGCGTGGTGAACGGGTAGTCGGCGATTTTGGGCCGCGCATTGGACACCGCTGCGATCAGGGTGGATTTGCCTGCGTTCGGCATTCCCAGCAGACCCACATCGGCCAACACCTTAAGCTCCAGCTTGAGGGTGCGCCGCTCGCCAGCCCAGCCAGGCGTCTTTTGACGCGGCGCCCGGTTGAGAGAGCTTTTGTAGTGCATGTTGCCGAAGCCACCGTCGCCGCCTTTGGCCAAGGTGATCTGCTCGCCAGGCACCAACAGTTCGTGCAACACCTCGCCAGTTTCCGCATCAGCAATGATGGTGCCGACCGGCATTTTGAGCAGGATGTCGTCACCCTTCACGCCGAACATGTCCGAGCCCTTGCCATGCTCACCGCGGCGCGCTTCAAAACGGCGGGTGAACCGAAAGTCCACCAACGTATTGAGGCTCGCGTCAGCCACCACCAGAACGTGGCCACCCCGGCCACCGTCACCACCGTCGGGGCCGCCAAATTCTTTGTACTTCTCATGTCGGAACGACGCGCAGCCGTTGCCCCCGTCGCCCGCTGCAACGTCTATCGTGGCTTCGTCCACAAACTTCATGTCACGCCCTCCGAACATCCCAATAAAAAAGCCCGCGACCGCGGGCTTTTTGCAGCATTGAGGAGCCCGCCAGCGCCGGAAACACCCGGCACGCTGGCTGCACCTCAGCCCGTCAGACGGGTGTGACGCTGACCACGTGGCGGTTCAACGCACCCTTGATCCCAAAACTGACGTGCCCGTCTGCAACCGCAAACAGGGTGTGGTCTTTGCCCACGCCGACATTGGTACCGGGATGGAACTTGGTACCGCGCTGACGCACGATGATCGAGCCTGCACTCACCAGTTCACCGCCAAAGGCCTTCACACCAAGCATCTTTGGCTTGGAATCACGCCCGTTTCGCGTGGAGCCGCCGCCTTTTTTCTGTGCCATCTTGCTTTACTCCTCAGCCTGCGATCGATGCGATCTGCAGTTCGGTGAAATTTTGACGATGTCCCTGGCGCTTTTGGTAGTGCTTGCGACGGCGCATCTTGAAAATGTGCACCTTGTCGTGTCTGCCATGGGCCAACACCGTGACCGTGACCGTTGCGCCGGAAACCAAGGGAGTGCCGACCTTGATCTCGCTGCCGTTGCCGACAGCCAGAACCTGGTCAAACACGATCTCTTGGCCCACATCCGCAGCAATCTGTTCTACTTTAATTTTTTCGCCGGCAGCAACACGATATTGCTTGCCACCGGTTTTTATGACCGCGTACATATGAACCTCTTGAAAAAATCCACGAATGGATGCCCGGGGGAGGAAGTTCCACCGAGCCCAGAATTTTAGCATGGGTTAACCCGCAGCCCCAAGCAGGCCACCAGCATCGAGCAACTGCGATAACGCCACGCTCCTGGTACAGGGCCGAACGGGGCCCGTCGATTGCCTCCTGCAGTGACTTTCTATAATCCAGCACAGAAGTTCGCCACGCCCCTCAGCCTTCCCCTGGACCGATTTCATCTTGACCTCAGTGAACAGCCCCGTGCCCCATCCGCTGGATCTGATCAGCGAAGACATGGAGCAGGTCGATCGGGTGATCGGTGAGCGATTGACCACCGAGGTGCCGCTGGTCCGCGAGGTGGCGCAATACATCATCGGCGCTGGTGGCAAGCGCCTGCGTCCAGCAATCCTGCTGCTTGTGAGTGGCGCTCTCCGAATCAGCCACCCCCACCGCCACACGCTGGCTGCCGTGGTGGAATTCATACACACCGCGACATTGCTGCACGACGACGTGGTCGACGAGTCCACCCTGCGTCGCGGGCGCAGCACAGCCAATGAAAAGTTTGGCAATGCCGCCAGTGTTCTGGTCGGAGACTTTCTGTATTCGCGTGCCTTCCAGATGATGGTGGACGTCAACCAGATGCGCGTGATGCAAGTGCTCTCGGACGCCACCAACGTGATTGCCGAGGGTGAGGTGATGCAGCTGATGAACATGCACGACGCATCGCTTGACGAACATGCCTACCTGCGCGTGATCAGGTCCAAAACCGCGAAGCTGTTCGAGGCCAGCGCGCGGCTGGCTCCGATCCTTGCCGGTGCCGACGAGGTCACCGAGCACCTGTGCGCCAGCTACGGGCAGGCGCTGGGCACGGCTTTCCAGGTGATCGACGATGTGCTCGACTATGAAGGCAACAGCGAAGAGCTTGGCAAGAATCTCGGCGATGATCTGCGTGAGGGCAAAGTGACGCTGCCGATCATCTGCGCCCTCAAGCGGTGCTCGCCCGAGGAGCGGGTGCTGATTCAGCAATCCATTGAACAAGGCACCCTGACGCACTTGCCCGACATATTGAGCGTCATCGCCCGCACCGGCGCTCTGGACGCAGCACGTTCCACCGCCATGGCAGAAGCACAGCGCGCAGTGGAGGCGGCCCGGCGACTGCCCAAAAATGCGCACAGCGACGCTTTGCTACAATTGGCAGAGGGGCTTTTGAATCGCAAATCGTAGGGTCAACCTGGCGGAATGACGGGGAGCGCCGGGCCGATTCAAGGCCGAAACGGGGTGTAGCTTAGCCAGGTAGAGCGCTACGTTCGGGACGTAGAGGCCGGAGGTTCGAATCCTCTCACCCCGACCAACCTCTTGGCCCTCAAACAGACACTCCACGCGGCATGCTCTGATCTGCCAACGACTGCACAATCCGCAAAATTCAATGCAAGCCGCTTCAATATTGAACGGCAAGTCGTTGATTTACGTTAGATTACGGAGCTATGGCGTCAGTCGATACGGTGATTCAAGAAAGTGTTTCCATGGCCTTGCCAGGCCTGGGCCGCGCCTTGGTGTCCGCTGGAAAGCTTGGTCAGAAAGCCGCCGAAGATCTTTACAAAAAGGCCCAAGTCGGGCGCACAAGCTTCATCGCAGAGCTGACCGGCTCGGGTGCGGTTTCCGCCTACGACATGGCCCACACCATGGCGACCGCGTATGCGGCGCCCCTGCTTGATCTCGATGCGATCGACGTCGAGCGCCTGCCCAAAGGGCTACTGGACGGAAAGATCTGTTCGGACTACCGCATTGTCGTCCTGAGCAAGCGCAACAACCGCTTGATGGTGGCAACCGCAGACCCTGCGGACCAGCAAGCGGCAGAAAAGATCAAGTTCGCCACCCAGATGGGGGTGGACTGGGTGATCGCGGAATATGACAAGCTCAACAAGCTGGTCGACGTCCAGAACACCAGCGCCAACGAGTCGATGGACAACATCATCGGCAACGACTTCGAGTTCGATGAGATGGCCACCGAGGCCATCACCACCGACACCGCCGACAAGGCGTCCGAGGTGGACGACGCCCCGGTGGTGAAATTTCTGCACAAGATGCTGATCGATGCGTTCAACATGCGCGCCTCGGATCTGCATTTTGAGCCCTATGAACACACCTACCGCGTGCGTTTCAGGATCGACGGCGAACTGCGCGAGATTGCCTCACCACCGATTGCCATCAAAGACAAGCTCGCCTCTCGCATCAAGGTGATCTCTCGCATGGACATCTCCGAGAAGCGTATTCCGCAAGACGGGCGCATGAAGCTGAAGGTGGGACCGGATCGGGTGATCGATTTCCGTGTCAGCTCTCTGCCCACGCTCTTTGGCGAAAAGATCGTGATCCGTATCCTGGACCCGAGCAGCGCCAAGGTTGGTATCGATGCGCTGGGTTACGAGCCGGAGGAAAAGGAGCGTTTGCTGGAGGCGATTTCGCGCCCCTACGGGATGGTGCTGGTCACCGGCCCTACCGGCTCGGGAAAAACGGTGTCGCTGTACACCTGCCTGAACATCCTGAACAAGCCTGGCATCAACATCTCGACGGCCGAAGACCCGTCGGAGATCAACCTGCCAGGCGTGAACCAGGTGAACGTGAACGAGAAGGCGGGCCTCACCTTCGCTGCAGCCCTCAAGGCCTTCTTGCGGCAGGATCCCGACATCATCATGGTCGGTGAGATACGCGATCTGGAAACGGCAGACATCTCGATCAAGGCAGCGCAGACCGGCCACATGGTGCTGTCCACCCTGCACACCAACGACGCGCCCACCACGCTGACCCGAATGATGAACATGGGGGTTCCCACGTTCAACATTGCCTCCAGTGTGATCCTGATCACCGCTCAGCGACTGGCACGCCGCCTCTGCGGCACTTGTAAGGCACCATTGGATGTCCCACGCAAGGCGTTGCTGGATGCTGGATTCAAGGTAGAAGAACTCGACGGTACTTGGACACCATACAAACCAGTGGGCTGTTCAGCGTGCAACAACGGCTACAAGGGGCGCGTTGGCATCTACCAGGTGATGCCGATTTCCGAAGAGATTCAGCGCATCATCCTGCGGGGAGGTAGCGCGCTTGATATTGCCAAGCAGGCCAGCGCTGAGGGCGTTCGTTCGCTGCGCGAGTCCGGGCTGCTCAAGGTCCGGCAGGGTTTGACATCGCTGGAAGAGGTGCTCAGCGTCACCAACGATTGACGCGCACCCGACCAAAGTATCCGAGGACACCATGGCCACCGCTGCATCCAAAACCATCAAAGACTTTATTTTCGAATGGGAAGGCAAAGACCGGTCTGGCAAAACCGTTCGTGGTGAGACGCGAGCGATCGGGGAAAACCAGGTGCTTGCCGCGCTCCGTCGGCAAGGCATCATCCCTGGCAAGGTGAAAAAACGGCGCATGAGCTCGGGCAAGCGGATCAAGCCCAAGGACATCGCTATTTTCACTCGCCAGCTCGCCACCATGATGAAGGCGGGTGTGCCTCTGCTGCAGGCCTTCGACATCGTGGGCCGGGGCAATCCAAACCCCAGCGTCTCGAAGCTGCTCAATGACATCCGCTCCGACGTGGAGACCGGCACATCGCTGAGCGCCGCCTTCCGCAAGAACCCGCTGTACTTCGACAGCCTTTACTGCAATCTGGTCGAGGCCGGCGAGACGGCCGGTATCTTGGAAGAGTTGCTGGACCGGCTGGCTGTGTACATGGAGAAAACCGAAGCGATCAAGTCGAAAATCAAGTCGGCGCTCATGTACCCGGTGTCCGTGATCATCGTGGCGTTTGTTGTGGTCGCGGTGATCATGATTTTTGTGATCCCGTCGTTCAAGGAGGTGTTCAGCTCCTTCGGTGCCGACCTGCCGGGACCCACGCTTTTCGTGATCGCGATGAGCGAGTTTTTCACCGAGTACTGGTATCTGATTTTCGGTGGCCTGGGCGGCGGTTTTTACTTCTTGATGCAGGCCTGGAAACGCAACGAGAAAGTACAACAGTTCATGGACCGGGTGATGCTCAAGATGCCAATCTTCGGCGCCCTGGTCGAGAAATCTGTGGTCGCACGCTGGACTCGCACCCTCTCCACCATGTTCGCCGCGGGTGTTCCGCTGGTGGAAGCGCTGGACTCGGTGGGTGGCGCGTCAGGCAATTCGGTGTATGCGATTGCCACCGACAAAATCCAGCAGGAGGTGTCCACCGGCACCAGCCTGACCAACGCCATGACAAACGCCAATCTGTTTCCATCCATGGTGCTGCAGATGTGCGCCATTGGTGAAGAGTCTGGCTCCATCGATCACATGCTGGGTAAGGCTGCCGACTTCTACGAAGCCGAGGTGGACGACATGGTGGCCGGCCTGTCCAGCCTGATGGAGCCCATCATCATCGTGATCCTGGGCACCATCATCGGTGGCATTGTGGTGTCGATGTACCTGCCGATCTTCAAGCTGGGTCAGGTGGTCTGATGCCGTTGCCAAGCGGTGTGGACGCAGCGCTGCTGGGTCTGCTGGGGTTGTTGGTGGGCAGCTTTCTGAATGTGGTGATCCACCGGCTGCCCAAAATGATGGATCTGCGCTGGGCAGCCGAGTGCGCCGAGTTTCAGGCGGCCTCTGGCTCGCCAGAGGCTGCTTCCACCCCGCTGGATCAGCCTCCCTTCAACTTGATGGTGCCTCGCTCGCGCTGCGCGCACTGCGGGCACGCCATCCGTTGGTTCGAGAACATCCCGGTACTGAGCTACCTTGCACTCCGGGGCGGATGCAGCGCCTGTGGCGCGCCGATTGGCCTGCGCTATCCCGCGGTGGAAGTGGTGAGCGCAGCATTGTTTGCCTGGTGCGGCTGGCACTGGGGCCTGGGTTGGGAAGCGCTGGCCTGGAGCGGGTTTTCTGCTGCCATTCTGGCCCTGGCCTGCATCGACTGGGACACCACCCTGCTGCCCGATGACATCACCTTGCCCCTGCTCTGGGCAGGCTTGTGCGCCGCGGCCCTCGGGGTGATCGCCATACCGCTGCCGAGCGCGCTTTGGGGCGCAGTGGCGGGCTACCTGTCGCTGTGGCTGGTGTATTGGGCATTCAAGCTGGCGACCGGCAAGGAAGGCATGGGTTACGGCGACTTCAAACTCTTCGCCGCACTGGGCGCCTGGTTTGGCTGGGAAGCGCTGATCCCGATAATTTTGATGGCCTCGGTGATTGGTGCGGTGGTCGGTATCGGCATCAAGCTTCGGGGCTCGCTGCGGGAGGGTGGCTACGTACCCTTTGGGCCGTTTCTGGCCCTTGCCGGGCTGACCGCGATGATCTTTGGTCCCGCGTCGATTCTGGCGGCTATCGGGCTGTGAGCGAGCGGTGACACACCGCCCTGCCCTGCATCTGGGCCTGACCGGCGGCATCGGCAGCGGCAAGAGCACCGTTGCGCGCATGCTGGAAGCGCACGGCGCCACGGTGATTGATGCCGACGCCATCGCCCGCGCCTGCACCGCGCCCGGCGGGCGCGCCATACCAGCCATCAGCGAAACCTTCGGGGCCCCGTTCATCACGGCACAGGGAGCGCTCGACCGCGAGCAGATGCGCGCACTGGTATTCGAACAGCCGTCGGCCCGCCAGACCTTGGAAGCCATCATCCACCCACTGGTGGGCGAGGAAATTCGCCGCCAGAGCGATGCCGCCACCACACGGTGCATCGTGTTCGACATTCCACTGCTGGTGGAATCCCCGCGCTGGCGACCGACGCTGGACCGGGTGCTGGTGGTCGACTGCCTGCCGAGCACACAGCGGGCGCGGGTTCAAGCGCGCAGCGGATGGAGCGACGAGACCACCGAGGCGGTCATTCGCAGCCAGGCTTCCCGCGCGCTGCGTCTGGCCGCGGCCGACGCATGCATCTTCAACGAGGGCCTGAGCCTGGCACAGTTGCGGGGTGTGGTGAGCCGGTTGGCCCACGCGTTCGGGCTATGATGAAACACCTAGCCACCGTGTCCCCGTCAGCTCGCGCCAACCCGTGATCCTTTACGAATACCCGTTCAACGAACGCATCCGCACCTATCTTCGTCTTGAGCAGCTGTTTCGGCGTCTCAGCGAACTGATCTCGCGCAGCCATCCCCTGGACCACCACTACGCCATCCAGAACATTTTCGAGATCATGGATGTGGCCTCTCGTGCCGACATGAAGTCCGACGTGCTGAAGGACATTGATCGTCAGAAGCTGCAGCTCAACAGCTACCGCGGCAATCCGGCCATCTCCGAGCAGGCGCTCGACGAGGTCGTGGCCCAGCTCGACAATTGCTTCAGCCAACTCAGTCAGCTCACGGGCAAGACCGGTCAATCGCTCACCGAAAACGACTGGCTGATGAGCATTCGCAGCCGCATCGGCATTCCCGGCGGTACCTGCGAGTTCGACCTGCCGGCCTACTTCGACTGGCAGCACCACGCCACCGAGAAGCGCCGAGGCGATCTGCAGCGTTGGGTGACGCCACTGGCGCCGCTGGCGCAATCCATTGCGCTGCTGCTGCAGATGCTGCGCGACTCGGGCTCTGCGCAAAAGGTGGTGGCACTGGGCGGGCAGTTTCAGCAGAACCTGCCACAGGGCCGTACCTTCCAGCTGCTGCGGCTGCGTATCGACCCGCGCCACGGCTGGATTCCCGAGATCAGCGGCAACCGGTTGATGGTGTCGGTGCGGCTGATGCGTCAGGGTGAAGATGATCGCCTGCATCCAGCGCAGGAGGACGGCGCATTTGAGCTGACGCTGTGTGCCTGAGATGGGGACGAACCCCGAACCAGCGCTCGCCGCGGTGAACAAAACCGTCCGCTGCCCCGCCTGCGGTGGGCCCAGCGTTTATGCGGCAAGCAATCCCCAGCGTCCGTTTTGCAGCCCACGCTGCAGGCAGCACGATCTGGGCGCCTGGGCCAGCGAGGCCTTCAAGCTGCCCGAACAGCAACCCGAAACCGACCCGCGGTTCGAAGGCAGCTGATCCGCCTCAGGCGCTGGAGGCGCGCTCTTCCGCGAGCCAGGCCAGCACCGGCACGGTACCCGGCAACACCGGCGTGCAGGCAACAGGCAGACTTTCCCAGCGATGGCTTTGCCCCTCGCGCATCTGCAAGACACCCGTCCAGGCAAAGACCTTGCAGAAGTGAAGACGCACCAACGCATGCGGGTAGTCGACCAACTCGTCTCGCCACACTTGCGCAGCGCCGATCGTGATGCCGATTTCTTCCTCAAGCTCGCGGCGCAAGGCCTGCTCCACCGATTCGCCCGCCTCCAGCTTGCCACCCGGAAACTCCCAGTAACCGGCATAAACCCTGCCCGGTGGGCGCGAGGTCAGCAAAAAAGCACCGGAAGCGTCGATCAGCACACCAACCGCCACGTCGATCACCGGGCGCGCGCCCTTGGTCTCGCGGGCCTGGTCTGCGTCCACCACCAGCAAAGCAGGCTGATTCATTCAGCTGCGCGCCGCGTGCGTCCCCGCGAAATCGCGGGAGAATTGATAAGCCACACGACCACTGCGCGAACCGCGCTCCAGCGCCCAAACCAGCGCTTGCGGGCGCGCAGACTCGATGACAGCGGCGGGCAGACCGAAGGCACTGAGCCACTGGGCCACGATGGCGAGGTACTCGTCTTGGCTGAACGGATAAAAACTCACCCAGAGACCAAACCGCTCGGAAAGAGAAATTTTTTCTTCCACCACCTCGCCTGGATGCACCTCACCGTCTGCGGTGTGGGTGTAGCTCAGGTTTTCTTTCATGTATTCGGGCAGCAGGTGGCGCCGGTTGCTGGTGGCGCAGATCAACACGTTGTCACCCGCCGCAGACACCGAGCCATCGAGCACCGACTTGAGCGCCTTGTAGCCCGACTCACCATCTTCGAAGCTCAGATCGTCACAAAACACCATGAAGCGCTCGGGCCGATCCGCCACCAGGTCAACGATGTCGGGCAGGTCCACCAGATCGGCCTTGTCGACCTCGATCAGGCGCAGGCGCTGGGACGCGTACTCATGCAGGCAGGCCTTGACCAGCGAAGATTTCCCGGTGCCACGCGCGCCAGTCAACAAAACGTTGTTGGCAGGCAGGCCCTGCACAAACTGCAACATGTTTCGCTGAATTCGGGCCTTTTGATCATCGATCTCCTTCAGATCACTCAGCCGCATGGGTGCCACGTGGCGCACGGGCTCCAGCTGCCCATGGCCGCTGCTGCGCTTGCGGTAGCGAAACGCCACCGAGGCAGACCAGTCGGGCTCGCTCAGGGGGCGGGGCAGCACCGCCTCCAGGCGATCGATCAGCTGCTCGGCGCGACCGAGCAAGCGTTCCAGCACATCGCTCATGATCGGTAGTCGGCGTTGATGGTCACGTAGTCGTGGCTGAAGTCGCAGGTCCACACGGTCTCGGTGGCTGCTCCACGACCCAGACCGATACGCACCACAATCTCGGCCTGCTTCATCACGCGCTGCCCGTCTTCCTCGCGGTACTGCGGATGACGCCCACCGGCAGTGACCACATGCACATCGCCCAGGTGAAGCTCAATGCGGGTTGCGTCCAGATCGTCGATGCCCGCGTAGCCCACCGCAGCCAGGATGCGCCCGAGATTGGGGTCGCTGGCAAAAAACGCTGTTTTGACCAGCGGCGAATGCGCCACTGCATAGGCCACCTTCAGACATTCAGCGGCATCGCCGCCGCCTTCCACCTGCACCGTGATGAACTTGGTGGCACCCTCGCCATCGCGAACGATCGCATGCGCCAGCCGCTGGGCCAGCGGGGTCAGCGCAGCGATCAGCGCCCGGCCATCCTCGCTGACCAGATCCTGCACCACCGGGTTGTTCGCACGCCCGGTGGCCGCGATGACAAAGGAGTCATTGGTGCTGGTGTCGCCATCGACCGTGACGCGGTTGAACGACACCTCAGCCAGGCGATGAGCCAGCTCGCTCATCAGGCGGGGAGCCACTGCAGCATCGGTGGCCATGAAGCCCAGCATGGTCGCCATGTTGGGCCGGATCATGCCAGCGCCCTTGGCGATACCAGTCGCCCAGACCGGGTGGCCACCCAGCGTGAAACCCACACTCGCGGCCTTGGGCAGGGTGTCGGTGGTCATGATGCCGGTGGCGGCATCCAGCCACCGGGTACCGCTGGCCACTGGCTCCGATGCAGCCGACTGGAACGCTTGGGGCAAACCGGCGAGTAGCCGATCCAGCGGCAGGGTTTCCATGATCACACCGGTTGAAAACGGCAGCACCTGACTGGGCTCAAGGCCCTGAGCCTGCGCCACGGCCAAACACGTCTGCCGCGCCGCCAACAGACCGGGCTCGCCCGTACCGGCATTGGCGTTGCCCGTGTTGATCACCAGCGCGCGCACCGCCGCACCCGAAGCCAGGTGCTCACGGCACACCTGCACCGGCGCCGCGGCGTAACGGTTGCGGGTGAACACGGCACCCACCGCGCTGCCCTCAGCGAGGAGAAAAACGGTGAGGTCTTTGCGGTTGACCTTGCGGATACCGGCCTCGGCAACCCCGATCTGTACACCCGCAATCGCATGCAGGTCGGCAGCCCACGGGCGCGGCGAAAAGAACGGGCATGGGTGTCTCCGGGGTAAATCGGCAGAGGCGTGGGTTCAGGCCAGTTTGCCGTGGCACTGCTTGTATTTTTTGCCGCTCCCGCAAGGGCAGGGATCATTGCGCCCGACACGGGGCACCTCAGGCTGTACGCTGCCAGACTCACGGGTGATCTCCGGTTCACCGGTTTCACTGGGCGCGCTGTAGGTCACGTTGGCAAGCTGCTCCGCGCGGTCCTCCAGCTGCCGTGCCGCTTCGC
>JFJP01038888.1_pt1 | contig 15259 bp, 11 predicted proteins | sample 431651 | NCBI WGS metagenome assembly JFJP01 (sample SAMN02602958, study PRJNA72255) | Microbial mat metagenome, whole genome shotgun sequencing project. | biome: fresh water; feature: sink hole; material: water; isolation source: purple microbial (photo- and chemosynthetic) mats found in...
ACTCGAAAAAACTGGAGAGGGAATTGGCGTTGATACCGTAACTTTGACCATTGCACAAAGTCTTGCGCAAGGAACTGCAGAACCGGATGAAGCACGACTTGTACGTATCAATAATATTACCAGTGTGACAACTACCGGCGGACAACCTGCAACAAGCTGGGCTGCATCTGCAAGCGGAACGAATTATAATATCACTGATGCAACCGGAACATTACAGGTTCGCATCGTTACCAGAACAAATATTGCAAATACGCCGACTCCAACAACAAAATTTGATATGGTTGGAGTTCTTGGTCAGTTCACAACAAGCTACCAACTTATTCCTCGAATGGTAGATGATATAATTATCGAAGGGGGAGGCCCCAGAATTGTTACGAGTTCGCCATATGAATCGAGCATTACTTCTACAAGTTTTAAAATATCGTGGATTACCGACGCACCGGGAAGTTCTATTGTCAAATACGGTCCAACATCTAGTTATGGACAAGAGGTTGTTGATACAAATTCTGTTACACAACACTCTATTACTTTGACAGGATTAACGCCGGCAACTGTTTACCATTTTCAACTTGGATCAACAAATACAAATGGAACTACTCTATCTTCTGAAAATATTGCCATTACTTCTTCGCAAAATTCTACAGGAATAATCAATGTCTATTTTAATCAATCGGTCAATTATTCTGTTGCAAAAACTGAAAGTGCAAAAGTTGCTGATCCCTCTGCAATATTAATTAGTCGAATCAATACTGCACAATTCTCAATTGATATGGCAGCATATAGTTTAAGCGGCACTGTTGGAGCAAATATAGCGACTGCTTTGTTGAATGCACGAAACCGCGGAGTTAAAATTCGTGTGATTGGGGAAAAAGATAATCATGGAACCGCTCCATGGACGACATTGAAGAACGGTGGAGTTACGGTGATCGATGATGCCTATGATCTCATAAATGCTGGTGCCGGATTGATGCATAATAAATTTTATGTATTCGATAATCGCGATCAAACTTCTGACACTGATGATTGGGTGTTAGTGGGATCATGGAACGCTACAGATCCAGGGACAAATAACGACGCGCAAAATATTGTCGTCATTCAAGATAAGGCTTTGGCAACGGCTTATACGATGGAGTTTGAAGAAATGTGGGGATCAAATACTGAAAGCCCCAATCAATCGGTATCCCGTTTTGGTGCGCGAAAATTAGATAATACTCCGCATAAATTTATCATAGGCGGAACGCCGATTGAATCATTCTTTAGTCCAACGGACAAAGTTTCTGCACATATCAATGCAGCTTTAAAAACGGCTCAAACCTCGATCAACGTTGCAATATTATCGTTTACCCGCGATGAACTTTCTCAAACAATTGCGGCGAAAAAATCTGCAGGGAAAAAAACTCGAGTCATAATGGATAACAATACCGACAGCGGTAATGATTATACGTATTTGCTCAACAATGGAGTTGATGTTCGTCTTCCGGGTGCAGCGTTGACCGGATTATTACATCACAAATACGCAATTGTCGATGCAGAGAATCCATCAGCTCCGGATCAGATTGTTGTGACCGGATCGCATAATTGGAGCAGCTCTGCCGAGACATCAAATAATGAAAACACATTAATCGTGCATAGCAAAAGGATTGCGAATCTCTTTCTGCAAGAGTTCAAAGCTCGGTATATCGAAGCCGGTGGAACGGATACGATACTTGTATCGGTGAAACAAACGAACGATCTTGCGCCTAGCGAATTCTCGCTGTCACAAAATTATCCAAATCCGTTCAATCCGACAACAAAGATCTCATTCTCCTTGAAACATTCAGGATTGAGCACACTAAAAGTGTATGATTTGCTTGGGAGAGAAATTGCATCATTGGTGAATGAATATCTCACAGCGGGGAATTATACAATAGAGTGGAGCGGATCAAATCTTTCAAGCGGTGTATATTTCTATCAAATTCGATCCGGTGATTTTGTTGCAACAAAAAAAATGATATTACAGAAATAACTATTGAGTATTTTTCAAACAAGGGATGAACGTAACCAAGGTTCATCCCTTGTTTTGCTCTAGACTGTTCACCTTTTATTTTCGTATTCATTGTATTGCATCTCCAATTCTCATTCGCTATTTTCACAAGTACACAATGTGAATATCGATGCTCTCTCGTACTGAAATACGCCATATCTTCAATACTTCAAAGAACTTCAACGAATTGTTTGATGCATTCAATGCAGCGATACATCAAGGGATTGATGATGTTGAGATCTATCGTATTCTTTTCTGGAATGATTCATTAGGGAACGATGAACTGATATTATTTGGTGAAAAACTTGCAAAAGAATACCGCCATATTGCGTACGACGTATATATGTGGCTGGCAAATATTTTTGAAGTCCTGTATGGAAAAAAAGATAATTACGAATTAGCGTTGATCTATTTTCAAAAAGCCGCAGCCATTAAGCCTGAGCAAACCGATCCGTACCTCGATGCTTGTGATTGCTATAACCCAGATATCGATATTCCGCCGGCAAAATTATTGATAGAATTCTTGAAAATCGGTCTTGAACTTGTCAATAGTAAAAAGAGTATCGCACTTCGTTTGGCTGTTTTATATCAAGCTATCGGTGAGAATGATCTTGCAGAATATTATCGCGTAAAATTCGACGAAGCAGGGGAAAGCCCCCTCAAATGAAACACCTCAAAGGGTACATTGCTATTTCACTCGCCGCAGTGTTATGGGGTGTAGCCGCATCAGTCGCAAAATCTTTTTTCAATAAAGCATACGAACCGCTTATTTTGGTACAAATGCGAGTGACATTGTCATTCGCCGTTCTTTTTCTTTACTTCCTTTCGACAAACAGATCACTGCTGAAGTTTTCCGTCAAAGATATTCCACATTTTCTTGTTGTTGGAATTCTGGGTGTTGCCGGCTCAAATTATTTTTATTACGCCGCGATCAAAGAAACAAATGTGTCGACCTCCATTCTTGTTCAATATACCGCTCCGATCATGGTGATGATCTATACAGTATTATTTCAAAAAGAAAAACTGACCTTTGCTAAATTGTCTGCACTCGTACTATCGCTTAGCGGAATATTTCTGGCGATTGGAGCTTATAATCCCGAAATTATTCAAGGAAATGCACTCGGAATCATTTATGCTTTAATTGCTGCCATTTCATTTTCCATCTTTAATATCAGCGGAAAATCATTGACAGAGAAATATTCTATCTGGACTGGACTGATCTATTTATTGGGATCAGCAACACTTTTCTGGGGTTTCATCAATACACCAATGGATATTCTCAACGCAAATTATACATTTGAAGATTGGAAAGTGTTCAGTGTGATTGCGCTCATTTCAATTTTAATTCCATATTCATTGTATTATTATGGACTTCACCACATTCAATCCAGTAAGGCGATCATCATCAGCACACTGGAACCAGTTGTAGCGATCATTACAGAATGGCTGTTTCTTAATGGAAGAATGGGTATCGTTCAAGTGATCGGTGCTCTGTTCGTCATTACTGCAATTGTGATGTTACAGCGTGACTCAAAAAATAATGAACCAATTTTAGTGCAGGAATGAGACTTGAACGAAGAAAAAATAAGGTGTTCAAAGTACTTGAGCAGCGGCAGCCTGACCTTACCGTCGTGATGGAAAATATTCACGATCCGCATAACGTAAGTGCAATGCTTCGTTCATCGGATGCGGTAGGGATTCATGAAGTGAATCTTGTTTATACGACGACAAAATATCCGAAGATCGGGAGCAAAAGTTCTTCAAGTGCTAACAAATGGATCGGAAGAAGGAAATTCTCGTCGATACCGGAATGTTATCAACAATTGCGAAAAGATGGATTTCAAATCCTTGCAACACGATTAGATGAGAATGCAAAACTATTGTATAGTTTTGATCTTACGAAACCGACTGCATTTGTCTTTGGAAATGAACATGGAGGAGTTACAGATGAAGCGGCAAATCTCGCTGATGCTACAGTATATATTCCGATGATGGGGATGATCCAAAGTTTAAATGTCTCTGTAGCGTGTGCGGTAACGATCTATGAAGCATTACGGCAACGAATCGGAAAAGGATTTTATTCTAATCCTAGATTCGAACAACAGGTATTGGAAAAATTGAAAGAAGAGTGGCTGAGAAAGTAAAACTTTGAACAGATTGTATGACAAAAACCTTAAATCTTTGCAAGGCTATCTGCGATTTGCGAAAAGATACGTTTGAACAATTACCGCTAAAAATATCAACAATGGCCAGCCGACAACGATCCACATCCATCCAATAGACGTAGCAACAATCAATAAGGGAAAAGAGAGCAAGAAGGAAAGTCCATCAATTCTCTTTACTACTGAGATCGTATTGATCGTCAGGAATAATGAAATTGCAAGGATGAACCCAGGTATTGAAATTTTTAAGTGTAATCCAAAAACAAGAATATAAACTACGACAATCAATAGTAATGATAGTCGGCTTTTATGCAAACCATCGTGAAAGATTGATTTATAGTTCCGCCAATACGGCATTCCTTCTTCGCCGACCATACAACGCATAACAAGCGCGGACAAAAAACCATTGATCATTACGATTCCGATTCCGAATGGAATGAGCAAAAAATAGAATCCCCCGATAAGGATCTTGTTGAACCATTCGTTATCTGAAAATATCACTGAAAAAGCGTTCGAGAGTTTTTCCATCATCACATTAAAAGTTTAGGCTTTGAAAGTACTACTATTTCGGGATTCTTCTGCCGTATTGATTTGAATTTGCTTTTCGCTCAAAATAATTAAATGCTTCATGTGAAACATCCGTGATTATTTTCGATCCATCTTCGTTGTGCACCAACATTTTTGTCATTACACAAATACTATACGGATTATTCTCGAGGTAGATGATACCGACATCGGTTCGTACACCTTCAACATCACCACCTTTGTTTGCAATAGATACATCAGGTGCAATACCCGATTTGAGTGCTCCATCTTTATCTAATTTCATAATCGAAAGCATATCATCGCTTGCTTGTTTATTCACCAAAGTCCCATTGTACATTTTATCAAGAATTACCAAGACATCTTTCGGCGTGCTAATATTTTCTCTTCCTTCTTTGGCTGCCTGAATATCCATCATAACGCGTTGAAGTTTCGTTTTTGTCGCACCGTTCTTTTGCAGTGATTCATTGACATTTTTCATCCCAACCAAATCGATGAGCAAATTCGTTGCAGAATTGTCGCTCAATACGATCATCAACACACAATAATCGCGAATTGAAAGGGAGACCGATTTTTCGCCAAGCGAGGAAAGGATTCCACTTCCGCCGACTCTTGCCGTAATTGGCAATTGTTTTATGTCAGTGATGTTGAACTTTTTTTCGGCAGCTTGTTTATACACTTCCGACAAAATATGAATTTTTATTGAACTTGCCTGAGGAAAAATTTCATCTTCGTTGAAAAGGATTTGTTCGCCGGATCGCAAATCTTTAATTGCAACACCGACAACAGCATCTGCTTGTTCAACAATCTGCTTGATCTTGGCTGTCAATTTTTCTTTCAGTCGATCGGATTGCGAGAATGAGAATTGGATTGTGATGATGAAAAGTAAAAGTTTAATCATTCCGACTCCATTTTTAATATGTGAATACTAAGGAAAGAGTAGTGCAAAAGCAAGGAGAGTAAATAATTAAGCCGTCAAGAATGACGGCTTATATTCTAACACAAATACAAGACTTCAACGAGAAATTATTTTAACAACACCATTTTCCGAGTCTGGATCGAAGAACCATTCTGAAGTCGGTAAAAATATAACCCGCTCGGTAGATGCGCCGCATTCCATTGTATAGAATGATTTCCGCGATTCATTTCATTATTAATGAGCGTTACAATCTCTTTCCCTATTGCGTCATAGATTTTTAAAGAAGCAAATCCGGTTTGTTCAATGGAGAATCGGATTGTCGTAACAGGATTGAATGGATTTGGATAATTTTGTTCCAAAGAAAAACATGCTGGCGTCCACAACTCCGTTTTTTCTGCAGAAGTCGTCAACATATTTTTGTAGAAAGAAAAATTGCCGCTGTATTCACCGATAACGAGATCTTTCCTTCCGTCGCCGTCAAGATCGGCAAAGGAAGGAGTTGAACTTTGAGGAACTTTAACATCGGGAAAAATATCGTCGTTCTTCTGCCATACCGGAAAACTTGGAGTTCCAGTATTTTCATAAGCAATAAGACTTCCACTGATTTTGCCAAAGACAAGATCGTATTCTCCGTCACTATCGATATCAACAAAGCAGGGATAACAATAATTTGGGACAGAGACTCCATTTATAAATGAGTTATCTACCACAAAGACATTGGAGCCGGTGTTTCTGTAGAATTTTATTGAATCTGCATCTTCACCACATATTATTAGATCAAGATGCCCATCGTTATTTAAATCTGCAAATGATGGGGCACTTTGCCAACCGACATCGATTCCAGAAAAGATGGAGGTGTTTTGTGTGAATGTTCCACTGTTATTGATGTAACAATAGATCTTGCCATCTAACGCTCCTGAAACAATATCATAGTCACCATCGTTGTCCAAATCGACGAATCTTGGGGAGCTGTATGATCCGGCATCAAGTGAAGTAAACGTGGCTGTTGTTTTTTTGAAATCAGGATTGATCGACGATCCATCATTTCTAAAATACTGAAATTTTCCGAGTTGCTCGCCACTGATAAGATCCATGTCACCATCGTTATCAAAATCTGCCAACGATGTAGTCGATGCGCCGCCTTCAATTCTGATCATCTGGAAGTATGCAGTATTTCTTGTTAACGCCGGTGTTGTAACACTACCCGTGTTTTGATAATAGAACATCGAACCATCGTCGGTACCATAGATAAGATCATTGTCTCCGTCATCATCAAGATCACAGAGTACAGGATTTTTCCAATATCGTACGGTTTCCAAAGAAGAAACGAGAGTTGGTGTTGCTGTCCAAATCGGTATCTGCGTGGTTCCTGTGTTTTTATAAAAAAGCATTGTTTGGAGATCACGTCCCATCATCAAGTCGAGATCGTCATCGCTGTCCATATCCTTAAAAAAGGGATACGCATTTAATCCGACATCAGGAATTCCGGTGACGAGCGAATTATCCGCAACAAAATTTGGAACGGAAGCAGTTCCATTGTTTCTGAATGAGATTGTGATCCCAGGCGTAACGTCGCCATAATATGATTCACCGATTCCGATAACCAAGTCTTTATCGCCATCACCATCAAGATCAGCAAATGCCGGCTTCGCATCAGTTCCAATCATCGTGTTCACAGTTTTCATCAACGCTGTATCTTGCTTCCAGAGCGGGTGAAGAGAATCACCAATGTTCCAATACATCAACGCTCCATTGAAGCCCCCGATTACAAGGTCAACATCATGGTCATTATCAAGATCGGTCAATGCGGGATAATCGGCATTTGTGAATTGATAACCATTTGCGTAGATCGATGCCAGCAGATTTGTATCACGACGGAACACGGGAGACTGCGCATTTCCTTGATTACGAAAGAATGCGATCCGCTCATCACTCAATGTTCCGACGAACAGATCAAGATCTCCGTCTCCATCTATATCGCAAAAATCGGGAGCGGAAAAACTCTGTACTGTTACACCGAACGGGCTGAACACCGAATCGATCTTCAGCCAATTTTGTGCTTGAACAATTGTTGTGAAAATAGAAAAAATGATAAATGTATAGAAAAATTTCATATTTATTATCCCTTTGTGCTTTTGTAATTCTGAAGATGAAGAAGTACTGTATAATCCATACTTAAACTTGAAAAAGATTGGAAGAAAAGCAAGAAACAGTTAATTCAAATTACATGAATAAAGTTCATTCTCGTTCCATTGCGATTCATAGACAATTTGGCTATTTTCCATAACGGACGATGAAACAGCACAGCACACAAACTATCACATTACAACGGCTTCTGGTTCTTCATTCGGATTATCTGAATGAACTGAGCAAACGCAATCCAGAAACGCGTGGGACATACGAACGTACTCTTCGGGAATTTATGCGTTGGGTACGATTAGAACCGGAGTTTGAATGCTCAACAAAAGAAGTTGAACGATATAAAAAGTTTTTACTGACTAAACGGAAGCTGTCTCCTGTATCAGTTACCATGTATCTTTCCTCAGTTCGAAAGTTTTTTGATTTTCTTGTAACGAACGGTGTATTATTCTCGAATCCGGCAAAAGCTGTAAAAGGCGGGGTGACAAACCCGCAGCATTCACGAAAAAGTATCTCTATTCACGAAGTGCAATTGCTGATCCAGGCAATTGAACGGAAAGATGAAATCGGATTCAGAGATTTTGCTGTTGTGAAATTGATGATCGGTTGTGGTCTTTCTGAAATCGAATTGATCAGAGCCGATATTGGTGATTTACATAAAGAAAAAGGAATCATGACTCTTTCACTCCAATTAAAGGGAAAAAAAACGAAAGAACAGAGTGTCGTCATCCCAAACGATGTAAAAGATGCATTGAAAAGTTATCTTGTTTTTAGAACCAATGCAAAAGAGACTGAACCACTCTTTATGAGCGCAGGAAATCGAACGCGCGGTCAACGTATGACATCACGAGGAATTCGAGAGCGCATCAATTTTTATTTAGAGAAATCTGGAATTAAGAACGGCGAAGCGCGCAAGATTACAGCGTTGTCGCTTCGTATGACAGCAATTAAAACAATGGCAGAGCAGGGAGCAAGCGTTGATGAGATTCGAAAGAAGTTTCATATTGTAAAAGAGTTGACGGTGCAACGGTATTTGGAACATATTGAATAACCTACTGTAGAGTAAAACTATGAAACATATAACAATTCTTTTATTCAGTGTATTCCTATTTGGATGTTCATCTTCAAAATCGTTGTTTGGACTTAAGGAGGCTGAAATTACTTCCGGAACTTGGCTCGTCTACGAAGGATCGTTACCGTGTGCAGATTGCAGTGAGATAAAAACGCGATTGGAAATTCTTATTGATTATTCAAATCCTGAGCCTCCGTTCATTCTTAAACAGGCATATATCGGCTCTAACGATGAAGATAAGACTTCAATCACTCATGGTATTTATGGAACGCTAAAAGAAACATTTCGCAATAACGATGCAACAGTGTATGAACTGAATCCGGATAAGCCAAATGAGAGAATGTATTTTCTTCGTGTGAATGATGATACGTTGAAAATGCTCAATCGTGATAGAAAAGAGATCAAAACAGAATTGAATTACAATATTTTTCGTACAGAAACATTAAAAGAGCGATAAACTTAAATTCTCAAACCTCAAACCTAATAGTTGATTAATGATCTATAATTTTACCGAAATAGAAAAAAAATGGCAGGAATACTGGGATAAACACCAAACGTATAAAACCGTTGAAGATCCTGCGAAGAAAAAATTATTCGTTCTCGACATGTTTCCGTATCCAAGCGGAGCTGGATTACACGTTGGTCATCCTGAAGGTTATACTGCAACTGATATATTCACGCGTTTTCAACGCTTCAATGGAATCAATGTTCTCCATCCGATGGGTTGGGATGCATTTGGTTTGCCTGCTGAACGATATGCAATGCAAACGAACATTCATCCGTCAGTAACGACTCAACAGAATATCAATAATTTTCGTCGACAAATTAAATTACTCGGTCTCAGTTATGATTGGGAACGGGAAGTTAATACGACCGATCCTGAATATTATAAATGGACGCAGTGGATATTTTTGAAGATGTATGATTCGTGGTATGATTTCCGAGCACAAAAGGCACGTCCAATCTCCGAACTCATTTCTGAATTTACGCAATTCGGTTGCTCCAAAATTGATTGTATACAGTATTGTGGAACCAATGACTGTTGTTTTACTGCAAGCGGTTGGAATATAATGACCGAGCTGGAACAGCAAAAAGTATTGAAAGATTTTCGTCTGGCATATATTGCAGAGATTCCTGTGAATTGGTGTGAAGCGTTGGGAACTGTTCTTGCTAATGAAGAAGTGGATGAATGGACTGAGAAAGGGTATTCTGTTGAGCGCCGCCCGATGCGTCAATGGATGATGCGCATTACTGCATATTGCGAGCGATTGCTCGAAGATGCGACAACTCTTGATTGGCCCGCCTCAACAGTGGAAATGCAAAAAAATTGGATTGGTCGTTCTGAAGGCGCTGAAGTTGATTTTGCAATTGCAAGCAGCTCTGAAAAAATCCGGATCTTTACGACACGTCCGGATACAATCTTTGGTGCGACATATATGGTCCTCGCACCGGAACATCCTCTCGTTGATTCAATCACGATTGCCGAAAAGAAAGATGAAGTTGCTGATTATCGAAAGAAAGCATCGCTCAAATCCGAACTTGACCGAGGAATGGACAAGAACAAAAGCGGTGTGTTCACCGGCGGATATGCGGTTAATCCTGCAAATGGAAAACAGATACCAATCTGGATTGCAGATTATGTTCTAATGGGATACGGTTTTGGCGCAATCATGGCAGTTCCTGCTCACGATGAACGTGATTGGGAATTCGCAAAAAAATTTTCACTGCCGATTATTGAAGTTGTACAATCTCCGTTCGATGTGAATGAAAAAGTGTTCGTTGCAAAAGATGAACAATGTGTGAATTCATCGAACAGTGAGATCAGCATCGATGGATTATCGTATGAGAAGGCCTTTGCAAAGATTGTCGGATGGTTTGAAGGAAAAGGAATCGGCAAGAAAAAGATCAATTTCAAATTGCGGGATTGGCTTTTTTCACGTCAGCGATACTGGGGTGAACCGATCCCGATCATCCATTGGGAAGATGGAACGATGAGTCCGTTGGACGTGAATGAACTTCCGCTCGTTCTTCCGAATCTCGAAAAATTCCAACCAAGCGGAACGACAGAATCTCCGTTGGCGCTAGCAACTGAATGGATGAATGTCGTCGATCCGAAAACCGGGAAAAAAGGAAGACGCGAAACGAACACGATGCCGCAATGGGGTGGAAGCTGCTGGTATTATCTCCGCTACATCGATCCGAAGAACGATTCGATCTTCTGTGATCTTGAAAAACAAAAATATTGGATGCCGGTTGACCTGTACGTCGGTGGTTCTGAACATGCCGTTCTTCATTTAATGTATGCGCGGTTCTGGCACAAAGTTCTGTTCGATCTTGGATACGTGACGACGTCGGAACCATTCATGAAACTTCGTCATCAGGGAATTATTCTGGGGGAAAATTCCAAGAAGATGTCGAAGTCGCTCGGCAATGTCGTGAATCCGGATGATGTTGTAAAAGAATACGGCGCCGATGCATTGCGGTTGTTCGAAATGTTCATGGGACCGTTGGAAGAGATGAAACCGTGGAGCACAAAAGGGGTTGAAGGTGTATTTCGTTTCCTGAATCGCGTCTGGAGATTGTACGTTAATGAAAACGGAACAGTGAATTCACTCTTAACAGAAAGTGAACCCTCCGCTGATTTCCTGCGCAGTTTCCATCAAACGGTAAAGAAAGTAACGGAAGATATTCCCGCATTACGTTTCAATACAGCAATTTCGCAAATGATGATCTTTATCAACGAAGCATATAAGCAAGAACGACTTCCCAAAAAATTGATGAGCGATTTTCTTGTTGTTCTTGCTCCGTTTGCACCACACATCACTGAAGAACTTTGGAATTTGTTGGGGAATACAGAATCAATTTTCAAATCCTCGCAATGGATCAAGCACGATGAAAAATTAACGGTGACCAGTGAAGTTGAGATTGTAGTGCAGGTAAACGGAAAGATCCGGGCAAAGTTCAATATTCCAACTGATTCGAATGAGATTGAATTGAAGTCAATGGCTCATGCAGAACCAAATGTGAAACTGTACGTTGATGGGAAAAAGATCGTTAAAGAGATCGTTGTAAAGAATAAGTTAGTGAACATTGTCGTCCAATGATTTCAATTGTCATCATAACGAAGAATGAAGAAAAGAATATTGAACGCTGCTTAAAGAGTGTTCAATGGGCGAATGAGATCATTGTAATCGATGCTGATAGTACTGATCGAACAGTGAAGATAGCAAAATCATTAAATGCAAAAGTGATTGTTAAACAATGGGAAGGATTTGCAAAGCAAAAAGAATTTGCGATTCATCAAGCATCCAATGAGTGGGTTCTGTCACTTGATGCAGACGAAGAAGTAACTTGTGAACTGAAAGATGAAATCATTCGAACGATCGGACTTCCTCACGCTTTAAATGGATATGAAATTCCACGAAAAAGTTTTTTCCTTGACCGTTGGATCAAGAATGGCGGGGGGTATCCGGGGCTTCAACTCCGTTTGTTTAGAAAATCTAAAACACGGATTAATCAACGCCCAGTCCATGAAGGATTTTTGATCGACGGATTGATCGGACGGTTGACTGCGGATCTTAATCACTATTCTTATCATTCACTGTATCAATACATTGAAAAGATGAATGATTATTCTTCGCTTGATGTGATGAATAAGATCGGAAATGGCAGGATCATCCGATGGTATAATTTTATTCTCAATCCGCTCTCGGTCTTTTTACGGATGTTTGTTTCGTTACACGGATATAGAGACGGGATGGTCGGATTTCTTCTGGCATTTTATTCAGCATTACATTCACTGTCGATCTATTCAAAATGCTGGGAGTATCAAACGGCACACCATCGTGGTTCAGACATACCGCCGATTACGGCGGAAACTATTGCTGCTTATAAACGACAGTCAGAGTAATTGAGAATCAGACAATGAAAATTTTCTTTCGCATATTGGCATACGTAAAACCCTATTGGCGGACGCTGGCGCTTTCTATTGCGTGCACATTCATGTTCTCCATTTTTAGCGTCTCATCCATTTATCTGACGATTCCACTGCTGGAAACTCTCTTCGATCAGACACCGATGGAAATTGGTGCGACACAAACGCCCCCGAAATATCAGCTCGTGCCTAATGAATTCATCACCGGAAAACAATATGTCGAAAATTCTATCCGAAATTTTTTATTCGATGGAACAAAGTCGGAAGCGTTGTTCAAGATCTGCGGGTTGATCTTCGCTGTCTTCTTCTTTAAAAATATTTTTGATTACTGTCAATCGTATCTTATGGCGCTGGTTGAACAAAGCCTGATGCGCGATCTCAGAAATTCTCTGTACGAACATCTTCATAATTTGTCTCTCAGTTATTTCAGCAATGAGCGGACCGGAAATTTGATTTCCCGAGTCACGAATGATGTCAATGTTGTCAACGGAGGTGTTTCGGCAACATTTGTCACGCTTGTCAAAGAACCGCTATTGATCATTTTCTTTTTGACGATGGCATTCATTCTTAGTTGGAAACTGACGTTGTTGGCATTCATTGTCTTTCCATTGATCCTCTTGATCATTTCCGGAATAGGACTTCGTCTTCATAAACAAAGCGGTCTTATGCAGGAGAAAATGGCCGACATCACTGTGGTTCTTCAGGAAACAATTTCCAACGTAAAAGTGGTTAAAGCATTTACGATGGAAGAATTCGAGAATAAAAAATTCAGAAGAGAGACCCAGAGTTATTTCAAAACCATCTTAAAAATGACCCGTATCAGAAATCTTTCATCGCCGTCAACGGAATTACTTTCCATCTTTGCGGGTGCTGTGATCATTTGGTACGGGGGACAGCAAGTATTGATCACCGGCGAAATGAAAGCTGCTGAATTTATCGGATTTTTAATGATGGTATTTCAGATCATGCCGCCGGTTAAAGATCTTGCCAGCGTCAATAACCGATTGCAGGAATTTTCTGCAGCAGGGAAAAGAATTTTCGAGATCCTTGATACGAAACCGGCAATTCGGAATGTAAATAGTCCAATAATTCTTTCTGCGATCGATAAAACAATTGAATTCGACCATGTTTCATTTGGTTACGCTGCTGAGAATGGCGAACAACGAATTGTTCTTGAAGATATCAATGTGAAAATTCGTAAAGGAGAATTGATAGCACTCGTTGGTCCGAGCGGAAGCGGTAAGACAACATTCGTCGACCTTATTCCCAGATTCTACGATCCGATCAATGGTTCGATCTTGATCGATGGCGTTGATATCAAACTATTTGATGTTAAATCATTGCGAGAAAAGATCGGCATTGTTACACAAGAGACAATTCTTTTCAATGATACCGTCCGCAATAATATTGCGTATGGTTTAGAAGAGTGTCCGATTGAGACCATCAGAGAAGCTGCAAAATCTGCAAATGCACTTTCATTCATCGAAGAAATGCCGAATGGATTTGAATCAATTATTGGTGATCGAGGAGTAAAATTATCCGGCGGACAGCGTCAACGGCTTTCGATCGCGCGTGCATTGCTTAAAAATCCACCGATCATGATCTTTGATGAGGCGACTTCGGCACTGGATTCTGAGAGCGAAATCTTGGTACAGGAAGCAATGGAGCGGTTGATGCAGAACCGGACATCGTTTGTTATCGCTCACAGACTTTCAACAATTCGAAATGCAGACAGGATCATCGTTCTCGAACAAGGAAGAATTGTTCAAGAAGGAAGGCATGTAGAATTGTTGAAACAAAAGAACGGATTGTATAAAAAACTACACGATATGCAGTTTGCACAACAATGATCTCTTCTGACAAGATAAAAATATTCCTTTACTGGTTTTTGATCCTTGAAGTTTGTTTGATTTCAATGTCAATTGCAGCATCGTCGATATTGTTGGCATTGGTCATTATTTCTATCATCATTCTCTTCTCCGTCGAAAAGAAATGGATACTTCCCCGAACTTCAATTGACATTGCATTTCTTGCTTATTGTGCAATCGAAGTTATTACTGCAATAAACTCCGATCAACAATTCGATGCATTCAAAAATTCCAAACGGTTGCTGCTGATCCTGATCGTTTATGGTGTGATCATCTCCTTCGATACTAAGAAAAAAACAGTTCGGGCAATGCAATATCTTTCAGGAACTGTGGCATTTCTTTCATTGGTAGAGATATATTTTTATTTTGCCCATGGAGCGGAACGGTTATATCTTTTCCAACATTATATGACAACCGGAGGTATAAAGATGATTGTCTCCTTGTTGGCATTGCCTTTTATCGTAAGTACTGACAATGAAAAGAAAGAACGACTATTCTTTATGACAATGTTGATCCCGACATTGACTGCTCTGGCGCTGACAAACACACGAAGTGCTTGGCTAGGATTGATCTTCGGTATTATTGTAATGAGCGTATTG
>JFJP01027430.1_pt1 | contig 15257 bp, 13 predicted proteins | sample 431651 | NCBI WGS metagenome assembly JFJP01 (sample SAMN02602958, study PRJNA72255) | Microbial mat metagenome, whole genome shotgun sequencing project. | biome: fresh water; feature: sink hole; material: water; isolation source: purple microbial (photo- and chemosynthetic) mats found in...
AAAAATAAAAATATAAAAAAAATAAATAAAATAGAACTCAAAAAATCATCCCTTTAGAAGTTTTTTTTTTTTTCCCTTTTTTAAAAACAAAAAAATTTTAAAAATTAAAACAAACATACAAAAGATTTCTGAATATTTTCCAATTAAACTCCGCCAAATACATCAAATCTTTCCTATCATAATTATTGAAAATCTCATAACTCTTCAATTTGCTAATATTGTTTGGTATCTTCGTCATTTCCCCCTTAAACTCTTCATGCAAAGCCATCAAATTCAGATTATTTCTTTCAGATTGAATGATAATATGTTTTATAATCTTATAAGTTTCTTCCAAAAGTGACAAACTGCTGATGCTATCAAAAATTCCCGCCAAAAGATCATTAAAAACATTGGAGTTTTTCATTTCATTTATGTTTTTTGGCAGTTCGATGGTTTTTATTGTTTTCAAACCCTTTCTTAGCATGGCTGAAGGTTTTTTCTTTTGATATGAAGAAGCAATAGAAGGATTGGTGTCAATCCTCTGCATTTTTTTCTTCAAAGAAGGAGAAGCAGTTGCTAAGTTATTTTCTTCATTCTCCATTTCAAATCGCTCATGAAATGATAAAGTAACATAGTTTACATAAGTATTATACGTATATCCTAGAAAAAAATTCTTGTTTTTTGAGTAATTTTCACAAGCTGAATTCTCGTTATAAATCAAAGGTAAAAAACAACGAAGACTGAGGTTCAGAGGCGTTGCTTCAGACTTAACTCCATCTATCAGTGCCCTATAAGAACTTTCCATCCATCTTAAACTTTTTTTCGGGTATAATTGAACCATAGAACTTGAAAAATCATCAAAAGTGATCAATCCTTCACTTTTCATTGTATTTTTAAGCTTTAGAGCCATGTGAATGTTTTCGATTTCTGTTAATTTGTTTTCAACAACAAAATCTAGCAGAAATCGAGAAAAGTAATCGAAACGAATATATTGCTCTTTTTCTACGATGTTCTGATGATGATAATTCTCATTGCCAGACTCCTCATCCAATGAACAAGCTTCATCTTCTGAAATTATCAAGCCTTTTAACTGTATCAAAGCTTCTCGTAACTTATCGTCTGCAAAAGATTCTTCCAAAAGAACATTCTCTAAGATGATTTTTGCTGTTTCCAAAGGTAATAGGTCTTGGCCTTTTATCAGGATATTAGGCATAAACGGAAAAATTAAGCTTTTTTCTTTATATTTCAAATCGGGAAAACCCTGCAAAGCGAATATGATCTTCATATAGATCTTCAGCGTTTCGTTCAGGCTCATAAACCTAGGTTTTACAACATTTTTATTGAACTTATTTTGATTCGAAAACACTTGAATAACGTCTGAAGTGCCTGCGGTCCAATCAATATTGCTCAATTCTGAGAAAATGCGAAAACGTTCAGATTTCATGGCAAGGGTCCTCAAAGACAAAAGAAAATCTTTCAAAAAAATTTCCGCAAGTTTTTTATTGCCAAAGCGACGTAAAAACCATTCAACAATAAAATTTTGTAAGGTTTCTCTTGGTCTTTTTTCGGCTTCGTCTTGGAAATCTGCAATAGTTTTTTCATTTAAAAGCAGGGTTATCACTGCAGAAGTCCATTCTCTTGATTGTTTAAAGGCTGAAACTATGTTTTCAGAAGGATTCATTAGAAGATTCTTCAAATGATTCGAAGCTTTTTCGATGAAGTTTTCTTTGTAAAAATTGCATTCTATGCTTTTTTCCTGTGTGTCTTTCAGCTTTTTTATCTTGAAATTTGTTAGATCGTTCGTCATTCTTGTGATTTGCTCTTTGTATTTCCTGCATTTGATCGAGAGTTTATTCACAGTTTCGTTTAGTTCTTTTCGTTCCTTTTCATTATCTCGCAGCAAACGCTTGTAGGAGTCTTCAAGAGTCTGGCTCATTATCAAAATCTCATGTTTTATTGGAGCTTTTTCCAAATTAGTTCTTTTGAAAATTTCATAAAAATTCAATGATATTTTTAAAAAAAATTTGAAAAAATATAAAAAAACCTAATTTTTCAAAAACTTGATCTAAATTACTCATTTATGATCATGGACTCCTTTCTCTTCTCATAAAGCCCAACCATTTGCTCATCCTTGTTCTTCTTGATTTTTTCTTCATAAAGCTCCGATAATTTTTTATTCTCAAGTTCTTTATTCTTTAATTCATCCTTTAACTGCACCACCTTTTCAAACAAACCTTTTAAAACCAATTCCAAATCCTCGTATAATTTCGAAGCTTTTCCATTTCTTGAATCCTTATTTAATTCTTTTTTAAAGGTTTTTATTGAATAAATATAGGCTTCCATTGTAGGTTTTGCCTTGCCAAAGAGATGGTTCTCATGGGAATAAAGATTATAATAATCAATTATAAAATAAAGACCTTCATATAATCCATTTTCAATTTTCAGTTCATTTTCTTGCAATACACGCATATTGGAAAAAAGTTCTTGGTATTTATTGAAATATTCTTTGAAAGTTTCAAGAACTCGGTCTAGTCTAACTGCTAAAAAATCACCCACTTCTTTTAAAGCCTCGCCTTCTTTCGAAAGAACTTTATCGACTATCACTTCTCGAAAGATCTTCATCAGTCGTTGCATTATGGTTTGTTGAATATCAAGAAACTCATTGAATTTCATATCTTTGATGTATTCTTTGATCAAAGTGTCGAACTTTTGCTCATTTTCCAATAAATAAATGATTTCATAGCAATTATCACCGAGAATTGAAGAAATAAGGCTGATTTTTTTGATTTTATTCAAAATTTTAACTGAATAAAGTTCGAAATCTGTTTGGGAGTCTTCTTTTTTTGGATTTTTCAGGCTCCAAGCGTTAAAAGCCAAAGGAATCGGGTCTTTCAAGAGTTCTTCTTTTGGGTTTAATTTCTCGGTAAATGTTTTAAAAAGCTTTTTGTTTTCGCAATAAAGATTCGAAAAAAAATCGGTTGTTGTTTTGTAATTCAAAAAATCGCGGTTTGAAAACTTCGGTTTCGAATCATGTTCAAAGACTTTTTTGGGTGATCTTTTGGTTTGTTGATTTGAAAGAGGAGGGCTTTTGCTTCTTGATAATCTTGGGTTTTCTAATCGAAAAGGAACAAAATTAGGATCTTTGAACTTATAATTATCTTTGAATTCTTTGTATTTATCGGAAGAAAACACATGTTTCTTTTCTTCTTTAGTTTTTGTTTCTTTTTTATGTATATTGGGCTGTTTAATGGTTATGACCGGATTTTTTAACATTTTTAAAGCATTTAATTATTAAAAATAATTTTTCGAATTCAATTAAAAATTTGCAAAAACATGAATAGATCCTCAATATTTATTGCCAACTCCATCAATCAAGGCACAGGCAGTTTCTCCTCTTCATTAGATAATACTAGTTTTCCACAATCCATCGATTCTTTGGAGAACGTTCTAAAAGTTGTTTAGATTTTATTTTTTGAAAATTTCATCAAAAAAATATCATTTATCAGATAATTTCAGGATCAGATCATTGCTATGCGCTTACTTCAAATAAACAAGTCTACGCATGGGGTTGCAACAATTCTAATCGTCTTGGTTTGTCTTCAAATTCAATGGAATCCACTATTAGAACACCCACACTTTTGCAATTTCTTTCAGATAAAGTCTAATTAGTTTTGTATTTTTCCAACATTTCATATTTTTTCAGAATATTAATAATATTGCGACCGGGAATGATCATACCTTTGCATGGAGTGATGAAACAGGAGAGGTTTATGCATGGGGACTGGGCAATTATGGCAAATTGGGTTTTGGTAATAATGAGAATATAATTGAGCCAGCAATATTAGAATGCTTTAAAGAAGCAAGTAAAGTTGGAATGAAAATCACTGATATTGCATGTGGAGATAATCATACTCTTGCAATACTGAATACTCTGGATGAAGAAGAAAAAAAGGAAGAAGAAAAGGAAGAAAATAAAAAATTATTTGTGTGGGGATGCTCAAAAAATTGGCAATTAGGTCTTGATAATGATTTTGGAAATATTATGATTCCCCATCAAATTGATCCAGATCCTTGGAATGGGACAATAGTTCAAGCATATGCTTGTAATAATTATTCAGCTGCTTTAAATAGCAAAGGAGAAATGTTTACATGGGGCAGTGGAGAGTTTGGTCGTTTAGGATACGAAACTGAAACAAAACAACAAAAAGTACCAAGGATTTTAAAATATTTCAATGGGAAAAAAATAATAAAAGTGTCTTTGGGGGGGTATCATGTTGGAGCTTTAACTGTTGAAGGGATTTTATATACTTGGGGTCGTGGGATTAATGGACAATTAGGACATTGCAATATACACAATGAAGAAACACCAAAAGAAGTGAAATTCTCTCCAGGAATACAAATAATTAATGTTTCTTGTGGTGAAAACCATACTTTTGCTGTTAGTTCAGAGGGATATTTGTTTGCATGGGGAGGTGATTTATTTTTATTTATCATTTATTTATAAAATAAATATAGCTAATCAATTTGGACAATTGGGCATTGGCAATGTGATAAGAGTGAACCAACCATTCAATGTTTCTTGTTTTGTTGATAACAATATCTCAATTATTGATATATCTTGCGGAAAAAAACATACTTTGGCTTTAAGTGATCAAGGAATTGTATTCAGTTGGGGCAGCAATGAATATGGACAATTAGGATTAGACGTTTTTAGCTCCCAGCCCAAAAAGGCGAAATATAAAGACTCACAACAATTAACTTCACCTTCGGAATTTAGTGGAAATTTAGTTCATTCAAAAACAAACGGTGAATTTTGCCTTTCAAATAAGGCGAGTCCCAATCTTATAGAGGCAAATCTACATATTGGTTTATAATTATGCTTATAATCTCTTTAAAATTATAGAAGTTTTTATTTAGAGAAAACTGCGACTTTTATTGATGCAAAAATTATTGAATCAGGGACTTTGACAGATTTTATACCTGTGAGTCAAATACAAGACCCTTTTTTAAGAAAATTAGTGTTAGAAAATAAATTATTGCGAGGAAGGATCAAAGAATTGGAATTTAAAACTGATGTTGATGCCTATCAGAAAAACGAAGAACTAATTTATATTGATGCAAATAATTGTTTGCAAAATTTGGATAATCACATTTTATATGTTGGCTCTACAGCTCACATGGAAAGTTTGGAATTAGAAATAATCAATAAAAACGCAAAAGTCGATAAGGTTAAATAAATAATTAATTGTTATTGAATCATTTATTCTTTTGTTTCAAGACTGTTCAGGATTTTAAGAAAAAAATCGATGAAATTAAAGATTCCAATTTCAATGCTGGGCTTTATTGTATTCAACTAATGGAAAAATATGCTAAATTATTAAAAAAATCTAATTATTTCAATGATAAAAAAACTTAAATTCAATAAATTTTCCTTTGATATTTCATTTTGATTAACAACAAAACTAAAACATAATTTCAAAAAAAAATTTTTTTTTGTTTTTTTGATGTCACACATAAGATTTAAAAATGAAACTTACCCTTTTGAAATGGAGAATATCAGAATAGAAACAAAATATAATTCGATCTTTTTATTGCCTTTAAAAAGGTTTTATATTTGAAAAAAGAGGAAAAATAAAAACTAAAATTAATGGATGAAATTTGAAAGATGCTTTAAATTATGTATTTCAAACATGGAAGCTTTTGGGCTGACCCAAGAAGAAACCACTTGCGTTGGTCTGTTGTATTTAATTAATACATAATTTATATCTCTAAAAAAAATTCTGAAAAAAAAAAGAAAGTTGTTTGGATAAACATCAGAAAATGTTAACTTTCATGTTGGCTAAAAACGCCGAATTCTTCGATAATTTAAGAGAATCGATCCCTGAAATAAAAGAACTCTTTCCAAAAGTTTTTTTTTGCATAATTAAAAAAAGAAACCATAATTTCTATTTATGTAATTTATAATTAAGAAAGAAAAAGAATCAACTAAAGCAACTGAAAACGAGAAAGACAATGAAAAAAAGAAAAAAAAGAAAAAATTTCTTTAAACCCATAATAACAATTAAATTAAAATAAAGAGGACATTCGTATTTTTCCTTTTAGCCAAAAACCCTTATAAATTATCACACCATCAGGACTTTTCAAAATTCCATAGCCATGCTTCAATCCATTTTCATATTCTCCTTCATAAATGGTCCCGTCAGACCAAACAAATGTACCTTTTCCTTCCATTTTATTCTTTTTCCAATTTCCTTCATATTTTTTCCCATCTTTCCATGTGCATTTACCATAACCCTGCCTACTATTCTCAAAAAAATCCCCCTCATAAATAAAGTCACCAGCTTGCAAATTCCCTTTGCCTTGTTTCTTGCCAAAATAAAACTCACCTTCATATTTACCCCCTTTTTCTACAAAGAAGATTACGCCTTTACCATGAGGTAAATCATTCAAGAATTCACCTTTATATATACAATCTTTCATAGTTATTGAAACATTCCCATTTAATTGATCATTCTTCCATTCACCTTCCTTTATTTCATCATCGTTAAGCTTCAAAAAACCATGCCCACAACATACATTGTTTTCAAAATGTCCAACGTAAAAAGATTTGTTTGGCCAAATCAATTTTCCAATTCCATGCCTTAAATTTTGCTTATTTAATTGGCCTTTATAAATCACACCAGTTGATAGAGATTTATTCTGACACTTTAAAATTTCATTTTCATACTCAACTATTGTAGGAACATTCGGCATTTTTATTGTTGGACTTGTACAGAATGTTGGACTTTTACAGCAATTTTGGCATTGTTGGCCCATTGATTTTGAGTTTTTTTTTTTAAAAATTATTTTAATTTTTAAAAAAATTGATTAGTAATTCAAATATTTATTTGTAGTTTATGTTTTTTAATTTATTTTGAAATCAAGTACTCGAACTTAAAATTTTTAAGTTAATCATTTATTTCTTAATATTTTTCTGCTTTTTTTTCTTTTTGTTCTTTGTAACTTTTTTCGGCTTTGAAAAATAATCACTATAATCGGAATCTGATAATTTTTTCGGACATTTGAATATAACATAGGGCATTTGACTACAGAAGAAAAAAAAATATTTTAAAGAGATTTAAACAATTACTAAGGATAAAATGGGTTGCTTTCGAAGCCTATTTCCAAAACTTGTTTAAACTCTGATAAAACATAAGAAAAAATATAAAAAAGTGAAACTAATAAGAAAGAAATAAACTTTGTTCAATTTTTTCTGAAATATATCCATAATTTAATTTGACTTCTTCAATTTTCTCTGATTTCCCAGCAAATTTTTCAAGTCTTTTGTTATAAATCTGCATTCTTTCATCATCTTTTTGCTTATATTTAAAAAGAAGTTTCTCCATTAATTCGGTTTGCTCTCGAAGGACTTTCAAAAGCTTTTCTTGATGGGCCAAATCTTCTAATTTTTTAGTTCGCTTTTCAAGAGGTAATGTTTGATATTTTAAGGGATCATGAGATCGATAGGGGAAAGGGGAAACTAATTTAGGTAAAAAAATATCAGATTTTATAAAATTTTCATTATCATAGAGAAGTGGATTATTATTAAAATTTGATTGAAACATTAAATGTTAATTTGTAAAATTTTAAAAATTTGGAAACCAAATGCAATTTAATTAACAAAAAAAATTCCTAGATGTTTAACTAATTTGAATTTCAAGAAAAAAATCTCTGCTAATTCTGAAGACCAGTTTTACAAGTCACTTTATTCAAAGATCTTACCGAACTGAATCAAGAAAATGGAAATTTCTCACAAATTTTTTTTCTTTCAATAATTTAAAAAAAAAAAAATGAAAAATCTAACAATTTTCCTTATTTTTTGACTTTCAAAAAAGTCAACTGTTTTAAATAATATAATTCAATTAATCCCCTTTATTATGAATCCCAACATCAGCTTTTTTCAGCATTTCCAGTTTTTTTTGCTGCGTTTCCGAATAATAACTCCAAAAGATTGAACCGATAACCAAAATTGATAAAAGAGCTAAAAGATTAGCAATCAAAAGCACATGTACTGCTTTAATATCATTTTCAGACTATATAAGCAAAACGAAATTTTGTCAATAAATTCAATTTTATTATGATTTTTTTACCTTAAAAGGCATCATCGAGCTGATATCCCCAATATATTTATGAATATATGTTCCTTTTGTGTGTAAATATTGGAATAATAGCACATAAATTGTGCCCATTCCGCTTGCAAGGATGATATAGCAGGGGGATAAGATAAATAAGATCCAAAGAATCAAGAAATTATATGTAAAACTCTGAATTATATAGCCTATCATTTTTATTTTCTTAAAAAAAAATAAAAGAGCAAAATTTGAATATTCTTTAATTAAATATTTTTTTATTTAAATAATTTCATATATCTCTAATAATTTACAAAACAGAATCCCCCAAGAATTCCGAACATTATCCTATTTTTTTTGTGTAGCAATCGCTTTGTTACTTACAATGAATTTTCTTTTTTTTTGTTATGGAAATAAGACTATAAATTTCAAATTTAGAAATTCTCTGAAATTGAAACCAGAAGACTGTGTGCTTCCATGTTAATGAAGAAAAAGACATGGAATATTCAAAAATCACAGATAACTGTGACAGAAAAACAGAAAATTTCAAAGAAGTCTTCAATAATCTGAAGAATTTCATCACAGATAATCAAATTGTTGGTTGTTTATCTCGTTCTGAATCAGATAAATTCATTTAACAAAGACAATGAAGATAGAAATTGGGATTTGAAAAGCCAAAACTATAAGGATGCTTTCTTTGAGTTTACATTATGCACTTTTGCTGCGATAACTGGACATTTTTGATGCTATTTATGGAGTGGGTTGTGCCATAAGATGATTGGGCTATTGTGACTGCTGCTTATAAATTATTTCATTTCGAAGAGAAAAAAGCAATTTAAAAATATAAAAATTTAAAAAAATTTGAAATTACTTTAGAAAAAAAATTAAACCAAAAACTGAAAGAAAAAAAAAATCAATGAAAATAACACCTATTTTCATTAAAAAAAATAGCTTAATTAATTTTAATTTGGACAATTTTATAAATTCTGATCAAAAACACTCCAAATAAAAATAAATGAATGAATGAACTAAAAATAAATTAAAAATACATGTTCTTTTCAAAACCCAAAGAAAATTCCTCTGAACTTCCCTCTCTAAAAGAGCTCCTAACCATAGCAAAACAAAGTCTTTATTATCAATCTGCTTTGCTAGCTAACAAAACCCTTATCTCTCAAGCCGACCCTGACAAAACTCTTATCAAATCTCTTGTATTAAACCCTCCAAACCTTCAGCTTTCTCGAGCAATCTCAAGCTTTATTTGTGCCGCAATAGGTGATTCCTTAGGTTGCCACACGGAATTCTCTAAGTTTTTCTATGAAAAACCTCAATTTAATATTCAAAATTTCTCAAATTTTAAGCAAAATAATGATTTACGAGCTCAAATCGGCCAATGGACTGATGATACTAGCATGGCTTTATGTTTGGCGGACTCTATAATAGAACAGGAAGGGGTATTCAATGGTATTGATATCCGTTATAGATTTCTTCTATGGTGGCATATGGGTTATAATAATGGTACAAAAACGCATACCTCTTTTGGATTAGGAGGCAATATTTCTGAGTCTTTTGAAAATTTTTACACAAATCCTGATTCCGCCTATATGGTAAAAACTGATAAAAACAAGAATAATAATGGCAATGGAAGTTTGATGCGATTGGCGCCTGTTCCTCTATTTTTCCATGATAACGAAGAAAAAGGCATGGAATATGCCAGGAATCAAAGCTTTACCACACATACTGGAGAAGAAGCCGCTGAATGCTGTCGATTATTAACACATTTAATCATACAATTGATCAAAAGAAAAAAAGAAGATTTCAAAGAAATCTTCAATAATCTCAATAAAACCTTCAAAACTGAGTGTTTAAGTGTGATGAAATTAGCTGCTTCTGAAAGAGAAATCAACGTAAAACCAGATAAATTCAATTGGGGAGATGATGATAGAGATTGGAATTGGAAAAATGAGAAATTTAGATACTCTCCATTAAGAAGTAACATGAATCCAGAATATTTTGGATCATATTGCATGGATGCTTTGGCTTTGAGTTTACATTATGCTTTTCATTCTAAAAATGCAAAGGAAGCAGTTTGTAGGGCTGTTAATGCTGGAGGGGATGCTGATACTGTTGCTGCTATTACTGGACAGATCGTCGGAGCAATTTACGGGCTTGAAACAGAAGTTTTGGAACTATATAAAGAAGGAGTTGTTAAATGGGATGATTGGGCGATTGCAACTTGCGCATATAAATTATTTGAACATAAAGCTAAATTTAAAAAAAAAAATTTCTTTGAAAACTTTTTTTTCTAATTAAAATCTAAAAAAAAAAAAATTATTTAATTTTGGTGTTTTTGTTTAAAAAGTGCATTTTTTCTCTAAAAAAAAAATAATTAATATCCTTTTAATTATTTTCGTTTTCAGGCGCGTTTCCAATCAACCCATTGGCAGTATTAAACAGATTAATCGGGTTATTCCCATCAGTCATAATAAACCCTTTGAGTCCTAAACTACCTAGCAATTGAGCTTCCATTTCCGGTCCCGCCTGAGCTATCGCCACAATAGTCTCTTGACCAATCGTGGCAATCATTTCTTCGAATTTTTTGGATTCAATTTCTGCTAATTTCCTATTTCTATCAATATCCAAAGCTGAAGTTTTGATTTCATGATTTAATATAACGTTTTGTTTTTTTACCGATCTTCCCAGTTTTGCTTCATCGAGGATTTTTTTGGCTTTGGTGATTAATTGAACATTTTGTAGTTTCGATTTATAGAAAATTTCATTGCCTTCGGCTTTAGCTTTTGCTTCAGCGATAGCCACTCCTTGAATCTTCACTGATTCGCTCTGCGCTTGTAATTCTAATAAGTTTTTCCTTTGTGATTCAGCTTTTGCTTGATCTTCTATCTTCATTTTCTCTAATTCTCCAACTGCTTCCTGGTCTAATTTCTCTGCATTGTGTCTTGCCAAAGCTTCTTGTCGTTTTGTGGTGATTTCAATTGCTAAAGCAACAGTTTTCTGGAGGTTTTCTCGTGTGTTATCGTCTATTGGCTCTACTGATTGAATATCGACACTTGTTATTACTGCATTGTTCTTCGAAAGAAAATATTCTTTATTAATTTTCCCACTTTCATCAACGCCGAAAACTGCTTTTCTGATCAATCGAGCTGAGGTTTTATGGAAAGTGTCGAAGTCCACTGATGCGACGGCTCCTCGGATAATTGAGGCCACTGTACTGCATAGATCCCCCACGAAATCCCTCACTGCGAAGACTTTGGCGCCATCTTCTTGATTAGTCTTATCAACCTTGAAAAACCAGTTATAAGCTAATTGCAATCTATCGTATAAATTAAAATAAGAGATAAAATATAAAATATAAAATAACAATAAAAGAAAATGAATAAGAACATGTATAGCTCGCAATACATGAATGTAAAATTAAAAAATCTAATAAAGAAAAATCATGTATAAATAGCAATACGTGAGTATCAAAATTTAAAAAAAAGTGAACTATGCAAGAAAATATAAAATAATTAAATAAAAATATAATTTAAAAAATTCTAAATAAATACCTCAAGCCCGCATGATCTGAAGTTTCTACAATGACCATATCAGTAGAAAAGACTGGTCCCAAATCAATATTGATTTTCTTCAGCACCCCTGGCATTTTCGGAAGTCCTCCTGAAAATGTGCAAACCGTGAACTGTTCATCAGGACCCAGCATCACCAGATTCGGTCCAAACACAACACTACTGGTTTTTTTCTTGAAATTATAGATCTGAACGGCTGCATTATATGGCACTCTATTCGTAATAACCTTATATTTGATTCTTGCGGCCTTTTCATTTCTATCTTTCGCAAGGATATTTTCAGCTAATTCTGGCAAATCCATATCGAATAATTCTTCATGTGCCTTCAACATATAAGACTGTCCAATAACCATTCTAACCCTTCCTGCTCTAATATCCTTTACATAAATACCTTCATTCTTATCCAAAGCAATCACCCTTCGTTTTTCAATAACTCCGACCTGCACAGGAGGTATATATCTTCCAGGGCCATGCACCATCCATTTATCTCCTGGTTTTTTGTCATCAACAGCTTCCGTTGCTCTCAAAAGCAAAGCCTCGTCTTCTTGTAGAATATATATGTTCTTTACACCTCCTTCTAATAATTCACCAGGTTGTAAAAAGAAAACACAGCTTCCTTTTCTTAATTCTTTGGTTCCAAGTCTGTTTTTTCCTTTCTTAAAATCATAAGGATTCAATACAATGCAGTATTGTGATGAGGTTAACACTGTTAATTGAACTAATCCCAAGAACTCTTCTGAAATATCAAGAATATGATTGGAAGAATTGTGGAGAGTCACTAGCCATTCCTCACCTGCTTTTCTCTCTTTACCATAAATATCAACAAAATTCTGGTTAGCTCTCACCTGAATTGCCTGATTATCTGTTAAAACATAAGGATTCTGCAGTTCTACAATGGTTTCATATACTCCTGGCAAATAAGACCCAGCTTCTCGAACAAGGCAAAGCACATTGTTCTCCAATGATTTGAGCCTTCACTTCATCTAGAATTCTTTCTTCTATACAAGGAATATAAGTGCCTGGACCTTCAAATAACCAGATATCGCCAGCTTTTCTCTCATTTCCTTTACGGTCTTTGAAGTTTCGAATAGCCTCGATTTTCAAAGCCATTAGCTCACGAACTACCTTTAATTTCGTGGGAACTTGGCTTAGAACCTCTCGAGGATATAAAGGAAAAGGCTCAGGGTATTTCTCAAAAAAACGGTATTCTGATTCACCATATTTGAGGTTCACTTGCCCGAATTTGTCTCTTGTAAGCTCTTCTTTTAAATCTCTTATGCAAGGATTTGTTATTTCACAGAAGGTATTTGGTTGTAAAACTATCATTTTTAGTGGTTTTTCACCTGTTGCAACGAATTCATGGTCCTGGGATATAAAGGTTTGTGGACCGAGTTCTAATCTTGTTATATTGGAGTTTTTATCGAGGATGTGAATGTAGAAGAAAGGAGGGATTCTTATTGAATTTTTAGACATTGTAAGTTTTTGGTAATTTTTTTGATGGGATTTTATTTGTTTTTTGTGTGGAAATAATTAGTTTTTTACAGAGATGCTCATATGTTTCGAAATAAAAATTTAAGTGTGAAATAAAACTTTAACTATTTGAAAAAAAATTGCGAGTTTTAATTGGCAAAGCTTCTTTTTTTCTATTTTTAAGAAAAAATTGATTTACTTTTTAACATTTAAAAAAACAACCAAAAACACTAAAAAACTTAAAAAAAAAAAAAATTCTGGAAAAAAAAGAAGAAAAAAAATGATTTCTGAAAAAAAATCTTTTTTGGTTCTAAACAACAAACAGCACCTTCCTCTCAAAGGACTCGGCACTTATCAATTAACTCAAAACGTGTCCGAAGTCATAAAAACTGCGATGGAAATTGGTTATCGTCACATAGACACCGCTTCTTTTTATAAAAACGAGAAAGAAATAGGTCAAGCATTGCAAGAAGTTTTTGCCTCAAGCACAATAACTCGAAAAGATCTATTCCTAACCGCAAAGATCTGGAATGATGAGAAGGAGGATGTGGAGAAAAGTTTAAGAGCTTCTTTAGCTCGATTACAAACAGATTATGTTGATTTGTATTTGATTCATTGGCCTATGGGTTATTATGATAATGAGAACAATCTGAAATTGAAACCTTTATATAAAACATGGAAAGAAATGGAAGATTGTGTGAAGAAAGGCCTTTGTAATGCGATTGGGGTCAGTAATTTCAACACACAATTGCTATTAGATTTGTGGTCCTATGCTGAAATCAAGCCTGCTGTCAATGAAATTGAGTTTCACCCTTATTTACAACAGGTGAAATTAGCAAAATTTTGCCAGAATTTCGGCATACAAATCATAGGATATAGTAATTTCGTAAGAAATAGGATTGATGTTATTCATGAGCCGGTTTTATTGGAAATTGCAGCCAAACATAAAAGAAAAAGCACAGAGGTTATTTTGAAATGGTTAACAAATTTAAATATAGCTGTTATCCCAAAAACCACAAATTTTGAAAGATTAAAGGAAAATTTCGGGTTTGATGATGTTGAGTTAGATGAGGAAGATATGAAGAAAATCTCGAGCTTGCATTGCGGGAAAAGACTGACCGAAAGGATTTGCGATGAAGATTTTAAAATGCCTTTATTCGATTAAAAAAATAGAAAAATATTAAAATTTTCTGAAAGTTTTAAGTTTATTTTTATTTTATTTTTCAAAGTTTTTTTGATAAAACTCATTTCACAAGAAAACATTAAAGATGTAACCACTTAATTTTCTGAAATTCAACTGGTAATTTTATTAATTTAACTCAATTTTCTTTCGATTTACAAATTGTTTTTTCCTTCATTGTTCCAAAAGTTGATTTTCTTATCAGCGACACTAAAATTCCATTATTAATTATATATATGTAAATAACCAGTTAAAGTTTGATTGGGTTATCCTCATTTTTTTTAGATCCAAAATTTTATCAGACCATCATCACTCAAGAATCATATCCTATCGAATGCCCCTTTAAAATCATTTTTACTTTCATCATCGGATGCTGTGATAATTTTTTGTTCATCTTCAAGAAATAACACTATGTATGCGGTGGTATTTTCAGAGTTTTTATAAAGAGAGAGGAGGGAATAAAGGTTTTCATTTTGCGAAAAGCGAAGGTTTTGATGTTTTATCGGAAAATTTGATCAATTTATCGAAATTTTGGTTTCAGTTTTTCCAAGAATATATTGTTTTTTATTGAGGTTTTTCAGAAAGTCAATGCTTGGAAATCTCAGTATTGCTTTAAAAGAATTAAATTCGAAGAAGAATTCTCCGAATTTAACTTTTTTTTCATTTCATTGAACAATAATAATTCTTTGTAATTTTTTAAAACTTTTTTTAGATTTGATCCTATTTTAATAAGGCTTTTTCTATTATTTCTTCCATTTCTTCTTTTATTTCACTTAAATTTAGGATTTTCTGGTCTTGATCAAATTTTAATTTCTTCTTCAAAAGTTTTAGAAAGAGCTATGATCATTTAGAATACAAATTGCCCAATGGAAAATCGTTTTGGACAAGATTCCAAAGTGCAAATATACTCAATTTTTTTATTTTTATGATCAAAATTTT
>JFJP01020455.1_pt1 | contig 15256 bp, 11 predicted proteins | sample 431651 | NCBI WGS metagenome assembly JFJP01 (sample SAMN02602958, study PRJNA72255) | Microbial mat metagenome, whole genome shotgun sequencing project. | biome: fresh water; feature: sink hole; material: water; isolation source: purple microbial (photo- and chemosynthetic) mats found in...
GCCGGATCAGGCGGTAGCCGCCGATCTGCTTCTTGACGTGGGCGCCGCCCTCGGTGCGCGCCCGCTCGTCCTTGAGGATGCGCTTGAGCGCCTTGCTCAGCCGGTCGGCGGTGGTCGCGTCGATGGTCGCATCCTCGACCAGGACATCAGCCAGGGGCCGTTTGGACTCCTTGGCCTTGTCCATGGCGATATCGAACTGGTCCGGCGTGATCAGCCGGCCTTCGATGGCCAGCTGGCCGTAGCGGAAGTCCTCATCGAGGCCGCTGACGTTGTGGTTGGTCGTCGCCATGGCGCTGCCTGACCACGCTAGAGCACCCCGACCCCACCGCCAAGGGTGTGGAAACCGGCAGAGGGGTCGGGCATGACACACGTGCATTGCCCCGGGCTTCAGGCTTCAGGCCTCAGGCCTCAGGTCCATCGCCCCCAAGACATCGAAACGGGCCCTTGCCTCAGGCTGCGCGTCCTCAAGCCTCAAGCCTCAAGCCTCAAGCCTTTGGACGAACGCCATGACCGACAGCTTCCTCCCCTCCCACGAATGGGCCCGCGCCGATGGCGCGCTGGTCACCGTCGGCTTGTCGGCCTTCGCCGCCGGCGAAGTCGGGGATGTCATCCACGTCGGCCTGCCCAAGGTCGGCGCGGCCGTGACCCGCGGCATCCCCTGTGCCGAGATCGAGTCGGTGAAGTCGGTCAACGACTACTACAGCCCCCTCGACGGCACTGTGGCCGAGGTCAACGGGGCGCTCGGCGACCATCCCGAACTGGTCAACCAGGATCCAGGCGGCAAGGGCTGGTTCGCCAAGATCAAGCCGGCCAAGGCGACCTGGGCCGACGGCCTGCTGAGCGCGGAGCAATACCAGGCCAGCCTGAAGAAGTAGGGCCAGCGCATCCCATGCCCCACCGCATCGGGCTCGGCTTCGATATCCATCGGCTCGAGTCCGATCCGGGGCCGGATGCCGGGGTCATGCTCGGCGGGGTGCACGTACCCTGCCCGTGGCGGGTGATCGCGCACAGCGATGGCGATGTCGTGCTGCACGCGCTCTGCGACGCGCTGCTCGGCGCGGTGGCGGCGGGCGACCTCGGCGAGCACTTCCCCGACCACGACCCGTCGCACCGCGGCCGCGATTCGGCCTGGTTCGTCGAACGCGTCCTCGCCCTGCCGCAGCTGGCCGTCTGGCGCCTGGGCAACATCGACGTCAACATCATCGCCGAGACCCCCCGGCTGATGCCTCACAAACCGGCGATCCGCGCCCGCGTCGCGGCGATCCTGCGCCTGCCGGCCGACGCCGTGTCGATCAAGGCGCGCAGCCATGAAGGCGTCGACGCCGTGGGTGAAAAACGGGCCATCGTCGCGCAGGCCGCGGTGCTGCTGGAACGCTAGCAGGCTGCGGGAACACGCAGCCTGCCAGCCTTGCGATCCTGCGGGGCGGCCTGCGGTCGCTGTTTTCCCGAAGAATCGCAACGATGCTGTTGCCACAGGGGGGCCGACGCCCCCTGCGCCACCACTGGCAACGAACGGCGGCGGGGCACCATCCGTACAACCGCCTGCCGCACATGCCCGAGCTCCCCTTCCTCCATCCTGCACTGCTCGGCCTCGGCGTCGCCGGCGGACTGGCCTGGAGCGCGTTGGCCCCGCTGCGCCTGGCCGGCCCGTGGGCGGCCCTCGCGGCCGGCGTGCTGGTGGCGGCGACCGCCGCCCTGGCGGGCTGGGTTCCATGGCTGGGACAGCTGCGGCTGACCGCCTACGCCGCCTTCCTCGGCCTCGGCTTCCTCGTGGGCTGGTGGCTGACCCGTCGCCGGGCGCGCACCGTCGGCATCAGCGACGACCACGTCCGCATCCAGATCGCCATCGCCGCGATCGGCGGCATCCTCGGCGCCCGGCTGTGGTACGTGGTCGAGTACCGGGCGGAATTCCCCTCGCCGCTCGGCGACTTCGCCGGCTGGCTGACCCTGGCCGCCGATCTCGACCGCGGCGGCGCGGTGTGGTTCGGCGGCCTGCTCGTCGCCGCCGTCGCCATGGTCCTGCACACCAGGCGCAGCGGCGTGCCGCTGCTGCGCTGGGCGGACTGCGCCGGCCCGGCGGTGCTCGCGGCCCTCGCCATCGGGCGCGTCGGCTGCTTCGCCAATGGCTGCTGCTATGGCCGGGCCTGCGAACTGCCCTGGGCGGTGGCCCATCATGGCGTCCATGTCCATCCCACCCAGCTGTACGAAAGCCTCGCCTGCGCCGTGCTGGCGACGCTGATCCTGCGCGTCCCGCCCGGCCACGGCGCCGCCGCCGGCTGGTCGCTGATCGGCTATGCCATCTGGCGCTTCCTCAACGAGACCTTGCGCGGCGACTACGATGCGAAGCTCGGCGTGGGCTTCTCGCTGTCGCCGTTCAGCCTGACCAGCGCGCAGTGGTTCGCCGTGCCGCTGGCGCTGCTCGGCGGCTGGCTGGTGTGGCGGGCGGGACGCGTCCCACGGGAGGTCGGCGATGGACGCTGACCAGCTGAAGCTGCTGCTGCGCCAGCGCTCCGAGGCCCTGGCGCCCAATGCGACCGTGATCGACCGGGCCCTGGCGCGCTGCGCCCGCATCGGCGTGCGCCAGTCGGCGGCGAGCGGACGGCAGAGCTCCTCGAGCCTGGTGACGGCGGCGGCCACCGTGCTGTCGCAGGCGCCGACTCCAGCCAGCCAGCAGCCGGCGGCCAGCGACCAGCCGATCCAACCGGTGACCATCCCCAGCCTGAGCGCCGCCCCGGCCGAACCGGTGCCGGCCGGCCAGCTGGCGCCGGGGCGCATCATCGCCGGCTACCGCATCGAGGGTCTGCTCGGCAAGGGCGGCATGGGGGCGGTCTACCGCGCCACCCAGCTGTCGATGAACCGGCCGGTGGCGTTCAAGGTGCTGGCGGCGCGCCTGGCCGGCGATCCCACCTTCGTCGGGCGCTTCCGCCGCGAGGCGCGCGCCGCCGGCCGCCTGCACCATCCCAACCTGGTGACCGTGCACGATTCCGGCGAAGCCGACGGGCTGGTGTTCTTCAGCATGGAGCTGGTCGAGGGCCGGTCGCTGAAGGCGGTGCTCAAGGAGCGCGGCCGGCTGCCGCCCGAGGAGGCGCTGCACCTGATGCGGCAGGCGCTGGAGGCGCTGGCCTACGCCCACGGCAAGGGCGTGGTCCACCGCGACATCAAGCCCGACAACCTCATGGTCATGGCCAACGGCCAGATCAAGGTCGCCGACCTCGGCCTGTCGCGCATCGACGAGGGCGGCGACGGCGCCGCGACCAATCTGTTCGAGACCTCGGCCGGCTCGTTCATGGGCTCGCCGCACTACATGGCCCCGGAGCAGGGCCGCGACGCCCACTCGGCGGACCAGCGCAGCGACCTCTACTCGGTCGGCGCCACGCTCTACCACCTGCTCTGCGGCCGGCCGCCGTTCAACGGCACCACGGCGATGGAGGTGCTGATCGCCGCCCAGGAGCATCCGCTGACCTGGCCGGAGTCGCCGCCGCCGGCGCCGCTGCGCGGGCTGATCGCCAACCTGCTGGAGAAGGATCCGGCCAGGCGCCCGACCGACGCCCAGGCTGCGATTGCCGCCGTCGACCGCCTGCTGATCCCGCAGGGCGGCGCTCAGCCAGTACCGCACCGCCGCTCGTGGCGTGGAGCGCTGCTGACCGCCACCATCCTCATCGCCACCACCCTGCTCCTGCTGCTCGCCTTCGAGCGGGTGCGCGAGAACGCCCGCGAGCGGGCCTGGCGCGAGACCCTGGCGGCGGCCGAGTCGACGGCCGGCGACAAGCGCTTCGCCGAGGCGCTCGAGCAGCTGCACCGCGCCCGACCGCTGCACCGCGACGGCTCGCCGCGCGCCATCGCCTGCGATGCGGCCATCATCCGCCTCACCCAGGCGTGGGACGGCTGGGCGGCGCCGCAGGTCGCGGGCATCGAGCGGGCGGTGCGCGAGCACCTCGCCGCCGGCCGCTACTCGGAGGCGATCAGCACCCTGCGCAAGGTCCCGGACACCTGGCGCAGCCCGGCAGCGGAGCCGAAGCTCGAGGCGCTGCAGACATCCTGGGAGGAGGCGGTGGCGCGCGATGCCGAGCGGCCGGAATCGCCGTCCCGCGGGCTGCTCGACGACCTGCGCGAGCGCCGGCTCGAGGCCTGGCGCAAGGTCAAGGCCGAACCGCCCGAGGCGATGCGGCTGAACGAGGGCGTGGCCCTGTTCAGCGGCAGCGGACGCGGCCGGTTGCCGCCGCAGGGCCTGGGCCACGGCCCGCTCGCCTTGCGGCTGACTTGGCGCGGCACGGTGCCAGCCGAGGCGTCGTGGCGGCTGAGCGTCGGGAGCGTCGCATTCATCATGCGCGGTGGCTTGGCGGAACTGGCGGGCCAGCCGCTGGTCCGCGGCGAGGACGGAGCCTACGCCCTCGTCCTGGCCAGACGCGGCGATGGGCTGGTGCTGATGGCGCGCGGCCGCACCGGGCCGCTGTTCCAGCCCGTGACGGGAGAACCGGCGCTGGAGTGGTCGCTGGGGACGGCCGAAGTCGAGGCTACACTGGGCCGACGGTAGGCTGCTGCTCAGGGGCTTCGCCCCCGCGGCCCTGGCCCATCATATCAGCCCACCGCCGCTCGGCGGCAGCCCAGAGCTTACCCGTGCGCCTCGGCGATGGCGCGTGCCGCCTCGTCCTTGCCCAGCCAGGCGTCGATCGCCCAGTGCACCGCGTAGAGCAGCGGCGTGATCGCCACCGCGATGGCGAACTTGTAGATGTAGTTGGTCATGGAGACGCCGAAGGCCTCGCCCGGCTTCATCGCGAACAGGTTGTCGCCGCCGGCGATCCATGGGATGACGACGAAGGCGAGGTAGATGACGACGAAGGTGTCGATCAGCTGGCTGACCACCGTGCTGCCCTGGGCGCGCAGCCAGAGCATGCGCCCGCCGGTCCGGGCGCGCAGCCAGGCGAAGACCGAGACATCGACGAGCTGCCCGACGGCGAAGGCGCACAGGCTGGCGACGACGATGGCCCAGCTCTGGCCGAGGGCGGTGGCGAAGGCGGCGTTGAACGGCTCGTTCACCCCGCCGCTGGCGAAGTCATGGGCGTCGACGTGGATTGCCGCCTGCACCACCGGGATCAGCGCCAGGTTCACCGCGATGGCGAGGAAGGTCAGCGTGCGCACCGCGCGCTTGCCGTAGTACTCGTTGACGATGTCGGTGATGATGAAGGTCAGCGGGAAGGCGATGATGCCGGTGGTGGCGACGAACAGGCTGCCATTGAGCCCGAACGACGACGGCCCCAGGCCGAACAGGCTGAAGTGGAAGAGCTTGGCCCCGATCAGCTCGACCGCGACGAAGAAGCCGACGAAGAAGCCGCAGAGGATGAGCAGCAGCAGTTGGCGGCGTGGCATCGTGGTGGTGTCGCGTTCGCGACCGCCCGGCGCAAGCGGCGCCTTTGCAACTCCGGACGCCGGGGTATCCCGGTCCGCAGATGGCCATCCTCGCCGCGCTGATCGCCGGACTCGTCGCCGGCTGGGCCTTCGCCCGCGGGCGCGCGGGACGGCTGGCGTATGGCGGACTGGCCGGACTGCTTGGCGCCGGCGCCGCGGCGGTGGTCGCCGCCCTGGCCGGGGACGAGCCATTCGTCGGCGCCGCGCTGGGCATCGCGGCAGGGGCGCTGGTGGTCAGGGCTGGCCAGCAGCCCGTAACCAGCAGCCAACGAGCAGCGGCCAGCAGTCCGCTCCCGCCCATCCTCCTCGCCCTCCTCCTCCTCCGCCTCGGCGTCGCGCTCGGCGGCGGCCTGCCGCTGGCGCCGGACGAGGCGCAGTACTGGGACTGGTCGCGCAGCCCCGATCTCGCGTACTACTCCAAGCCCGGCGGCATCGCCTGGCTGCTCGCCGGCTGGTGCGCCATCGCCGGCGACTCGCTGATCGCGTTGCGCCTGCTCGGCCTGGCCCTGGCCGCCGCGACCCTGGCGCTGGCCTGGCGCCTGGCGCGCAGCGCCGGAGCCGATCCGTGGCTGGCCACCGCGCTCGCCGCCCTGCTGCCGCTGCATGCGCTAAGCGCCGGCCTGGTCACCACCGACGTGCCGCTCAGCCTGTGCTGGACCGCCTTCCTGCTCGTGCTGCTGCGCACGCCCGCCGCGGGCCGGACCGCCGCATGGTGGCACGCGCCGGCGCTGGGCGGCCTGCTCGCGGCCGGACTCAACGCCAAGTACGCCATGCTCTACGCGCCGCTCGCCCTGCTGCCGGCCCTGGCCCTGCCGCAGGCCCGCGCCTGGCTGCGCACGCCGGCGCCGTGGCTGGCGCTGGCCATCGGCCTGCTCGGCCTGCTGCCCGTGCTGCTGTGGAATGCCAGCAACGACTGGGTCGGATTCCTGCACCTCGCTGGCCAGGGCGGCGCCGGCAAGGACTTCGCGCTGCGGCCGGAACGGCTGCTCGAGTTCGCCGGCGGGCAGCTCGCGGTCGCCCTGCCGGTATCGCTGCTGCTGCCGTGGGCGGTGGCCTGGGCCTGGCGCGGCCGGCACGAGCGTCCGGCGCCGTGGCTGCTCGCCGGGGCGGCGCTGACGCCGCTGGCGGTGCTGCTGCTGGTCAGCCTGCAGACCAAGGTGCAGCCGAACTGGCCGGCGCTGGCGTGGATCCCGGCCGCCGTCGTGGTGGCGCTGTGGCTCGCCGCCGCGCCGCGTCGGGCGCGCCAGGTCGCGGGCTGGGGTGCCGGCCTGGCCCTGCTTGCCGCCGTCCTGGTCGCCGCCGCCCCGACCCTGCGCGAGCGCTTCCCGACCCTGCCGGCGAGCGTGCCCGAACGCAAGCTCGCCGGCTGGGACGAGCTCGCCGAGGCGGTCGACCGCCTGACCGCCCTGCAACCGGAGCGCACCGTGACGCTGACCACCGGCTATGACGTCGCCGCCGAGCTGGCCTGGCACAACCGCCACCTGCCGCGACCGCTGTGCGCCAACGTCGGCCGGCGCATGAACCAGTACGACCTGTGGGAGCGTCTCGACGCCTCCCGCACCGGCTGGGACGCGGTGTTCGCGTGCGAGCTCGACCGCGATGACCGGCTCGATGGCGACCTGCTGTCGCGCCTGCCGCTTGGCCTGCGCGACGACTTCGCCGGGGTGGGGGCGGCGCAGCTGGTGCGCGTGACGCGCGGCACGGTCTGGCGCACCTTCCTGGCAGTGCGCCTGACCGGGTTCGACGGTTCGCTCGACTGCGCGCGGAAGCCGGCCTCCTGGTGACGGCAGGGGCTCGCCGGCATGCGCATGCTCGACAGGCGCCGCTGGCCGGCAGCATGCCGGCCTCCGAAAGGACGCTCCCATGCGCCTCGCCCCGCCCTTTTCCGATCACGCCGTGCTGCAGCGCGACCAAGCCATCCCGGTGTGGGGCCGCACCGGACCAGGGCAGGAGGTCACCGTCACGCTCGGCGGGCGTACCGCGCGCGTCAACGCCGGTCCCGACGGCGCCTGGCTGGTGCGCCTGCCTCCCCTGCCGGCAGGGGGTCCGCACGAACTGGTCGCGCGCAGCGACTCGGGCGAGGCGCGCCTGCGCGATGTGCTGATCGGCGATGTGTGGATCTGCTCCGGCCAGTCGAACATGGAATGGAAGCTCTCGCAGACCCCGCAGGGCCAGGGCGAGGCCGAGAGCCATCTGCCCGGCATCCGCCTGCTCACCGTCGCCACCCCGGCCCGGCTCGGCCGCCAGACCGCCATCGACAGCGTCTGGCAGGTCGCCAGCCAGGCGACGCTGGCCGCCTTCTCCGCCGTCGGCGTCTGGTTCGGCCGCGCCCTCCACGCCCGCCTGGGCGTACCCATCGGCCTGATCTGCAACGCCTGGGGCGGCACCCGCGTGCAGGCCTGGATGAGCCGCGAGGCGCTGATGCGCGATCCGATCGGCATTGACGAGGTGCGCGGGTACGAGGGCTTCGCCTATGCCCCGAGCCCTCCTGGCGCGCCCATGACCCAGGCCGAGTGGGAGGCGCAGATGCGCAAGCGCGACAGCGTCAACCAGGGGCTGACCGACGGCTGGGCCACCGCCGGCTTCGATGACTCGGCGTGGAAGACCATGCCGGTGCCGTCGCGCTGGCAGGAGCACGGGCACGCCGGCAGCGGCGTCTTCTGGTTCCGCCGTTCGGTCGCCATCCCGGCGGCCTGGCAGGGTCGCGAACTGGAGCTGCGCATCGGCGCGGTGGACAAGCACGACGACACCTACATCGACGGCGAACGGGTCGGCGGCCTGTCCTGGGACGACGGTGCCAACACCTGGTGCCAGGCGCGCGAGTACCGTGTGCCGGGACGTCTGGTCGTCAGCAAGCAGCTGACCATCGCGGTCCGGGCCCGCTCGCACATCTACCATGGCGGCCTGATCGGCCCGCAGCAGGAGATGCGCCTCCACCCGGTCGGCGAGCCGCAGTCGGCGATCCCGCTGCACGGCGTCTGGCGCTATGCCATCGAGCAGGACTGGGGCGTGAGCACCGCACCGGTGGTGCAGCTGGCCCCGGGCAGCCCCAATGCGCCCTTCACCCTGTTCGACAGCCGCCTCGCCCCGCTGATCCCCTACGGCATCCGCGGCGCGATCTGGTACCAGGGCGAGAGCAACGCCGGCGAGCCGGCGGTCTACCGCCGGCTCCTGCCGCTGATGATCGAGGACTGGCGCCGCGCCTTCGGCCAGGGCGACTTTCCCTTCCTGCAGGTGCAGCTGGCCAACTACATGGCCGTCTCCGACCAGCCGCGGCAGAGCAGCTGGGCCGAACTGCGCGACGTGCAGCGCGCCGTCGCATTGGCGGATCCCAACGGCGGCTTCGCCGTCGCCATCGACGTCGGCGAAGCCAAGGACATCCACCCCACCGACAAGAAGTCGGTCGGCGACCGCCTGGCCCGCTGGGCCCTGTCGACGCACTATGGCCTGGGTGGCGCACCCTGCGGCCCGCTGTTCGACAGCCTGACGGTCGAGGCCGGCGGGCGCCTGCGCTGCCGCTTCCGCCACGGCGCGGGATTGCGCACCAGGGACGGCAGGGCGCCGAGCCAGGTGGCCATCGCCGGGATCGACCGCGCCTTCGTCTGGGCCGTCTGCCAGATCGAGGACGACACCCTGGTGGTCTGGAGTCCCCAGGTCGCCAAGCCGACCGCGGTGCGCTACGCCTGGGCCGACAATCCTGAAGGCTGCAATCTGGTCGGCAGCGATGGCGCACCGGCTGCTCCGTTCCGCTCCGATAGCTGGTAGCCGGGTTCGCACCGTAGCGACCGTTCCTCCGGACCAGCGCTCTCAGCGCCAGGCCGTCAGAGGCCTCCCGGACGCTCGTGGGTCGGCAGACGGGCGCGTGCCAGGCGCTGGAACTGGCGCGGCGACAGGCCGGTACGGGCACGGAACAGACGCGAGAAGTGCTTGGGATCGCCCCCGCCTACGCTGCGTGCAACGCTGGCGACGCTATCGGTCAGCAGTTCGCGTCGAGCCCGGTCGATGCGCGCCTGGATGCGATAGGCCTTCGGCGCGACCCCGACCGCGGCGGTGAAGGACTTGCGGAAGCGCTGACCATCCAGGCCAAGACGGCGCGCTGCGACCGTCATCGGCAGATCGGACTCGAGGTCTTCGACCAGCAGGCGCTTGGCCGCATCGAGCCACGATGGGCCTGGCGGAACTTCGATGACGCAGGCCTGGGACAGCAGCACGGCGAGGCGTTCGAGCGCCGTCACCCACAGGGCGGAAGCGTGCACCTCGGGAATCGGAGCAAGACCGGCGAGGAAGGCGAACTGGCGCTCGGCCCGCTGCGGATCGGCCAGTTGGCGCACCGGTCGCGCCGTATCGACCAGGCCGAGTCCGCGCAGGTGCATGAACACCTGGGCCCGCACGACCAGCCAGCTCTCCTCGTAATCGCTGGCATCGATCAGCGAGCTGTGGCTCTGGTCGGGCAGTCGCAGGAACAGGCTGCCAGGCCCCAGCGCGTGCCGCCGGCCGCTGTCGTCGATATAGACGCCGGAACCGCGCAGGACGAGGTTTACGGCGAAGTCCGCCGACCAGGCCCGCCCATGGTTCGAGAGGCTCGCGGCCGCGGCCGCAGGCGTGGCGATGCGATGCTGCACGATCATCCCGTGCTGCCCGACGGCGCTGGCGAAGCGCAGCACCCGGATCGACGCTGGCACTTGCGTCACCTCGTGACCATTTCCATCACCTTATGGTGATCCGTTGGTCACACAACCGCGACCGCGCGTTGGAGGATGTTCCTACCGATCCGTCCTCCGGAGCCCGCATGATCCAACGCCTCGCGCCCCTCGTCCTGCTGTGCGCCACCGCCGGCGCCGCCGAGATCACCGCCCTGGTCAGCGGCCCGCAGACCATGCTCCGAGCTGAAGGCCTGGAACTGGATGTCGGCCTGGCCGCCTGGGGGCCGAACTGGGCCTACATGTCCTGGAACGGGAGATCGGCGGCCGAGGGCGCGGACAGCGTCGCCAGCCTAACCGCGAACGCGCGCGGAGCCCCATCGCCCACCACCATGCAGCAGCGGGTGAGTGCCAACGGCGCGCAGCAGTTGAGCTGGAACTACGAACTGTCAGCCGCCGCGACGCAGGATTACACCATGGTTGCCGTCATCGTCGCGCTGCCACCTGCCTGGCGGGGCAGCGTCATCGCCCACGGCGGAGGCGCCAGCGAGGAGAAGGCCTGGCCACTGGGGAAGGGTTCGTTCGCCAACCCGGTCGAGCGCCTGAGCCTGAAACCCGCCAACGGAGGCGCGATCGAATTCCGCATCGATCCGCCGCGCGCGGTCGCCTTCGACGGCGCGCTGCGCATCAAGCTGGCCGAGAAGCTGGACGCCGGACAGCCGGTGCGCTCGACCGTCGTCGCCGACCTGCCGGGCAAGGTCCGCTTCCTGCCGGCCCCAGCCAGCCTCGGTGTGGAATCAGCCGACAACGGATGGTTTCCATGGCAGCCGACCGGCAAGCACGCCGCCGACAACGCCTTCACCCTGGCCGGTTGGGAGTCCCGCGCGGCCGGGGCCGCCGGCCGCATCACCCGCAGCGGTGAGACCCTGGTCTATGACGGCAAGCCGCTGCGCCTGTGGGGCCTGAACATCTGCTATGCCAGCTGCGCCCCGGACAAGGCGCTGGCCGACGCCCGCGCCGACTTCTACGCCGCTCACGGCATCAACGCCGTGCGTCTGCACAAGTACGGCGATGGCTCGGGCTGGAAGGGCCTGCTGAAGCCTGGCAGCAACACCGAGTTCGATCCGGCCGCCCTCGACCGCATGGACTACTTCATCTCGCGGCTCAAGGCCAAGGGCATCTTCGTCAAGCTGAGCAACAGTTTCGGCAGCATGAGCCTGGCCGCTGACGGCTGGGATCGCCTCCCCTATGCCTCCGAGATCGGCAAGCGCCCAGACACGAAAGGCGACCTCAATTCCGGCGCCGGCACCATCTACCTCAGCGAGGAACTGCAGGATCTCCATATCGCCCAGATGACCGGCCTGCTGGCGCATGTGAACCCCTACACCGGTCTGAGCTATGCCGCCGATCCGACGATCGCGATCGTCGAGATGGTGAACGAGGAGAGCGCCCTCTTCGGCGGCGCCCTGCGCGTCATGCAGACCGTGCCGACGTTGCGTGACCGCATCGCCAAGCGCTTCACCGCCTGGCTCGCCAAGCGCTACGGCGACGAGGCCAAGCTCCACGCGGCCTGGGGTGGAGGACTGCAGAGCTTCGGTGGACACGAGAAGATGCCGGCCGAGGACTTCGCCGCCGGCAAGATCTACCCGGTCGGTGGACCGTGGTACTGGGATCCGACCCAGCTCGCGGATGCGATGGCCCAGCGCAAGGCGCGCCTGCTCGACACCGCGCTCTTCCTCAAGGAGGTGCAGGACGCCTTCTACGACCGTTACGCCGCCGCACTTCGCGCCGCCGGCTACGGCGGCCTCACCATGACCTCGAACTGGCAGGCCGGTCGCGCCGCGTCCCACTTCTACAACCTGCACAGCGACGCGCGCTTCGACCTGGTCGATCGCCATAACTACTACGGCGGCGACGAGGTCGGCGGCTCGATGCTGCGCGTGCCTGGCGGCGGCAGCCTGAGCGCCGGCATGCAGCAGGTCGACGACCGGCCCTTCAGCCTGTCGGAATGGATCCATGTGTACCCCAACCAATGGGGCGGCGAGGGCCCGGCCATCATCGGTGCCTACGGCCTCGGCCTGCAGGGGTGGGATGTCAGTTTCCTGTTCCAGAACCGCGATGCCGGGCGCCACGCGACCAGCCTCGGCGATGACAAGTGGGAAGCGACCACCCCCCACCTGATCGCGCCCTTCTATGCGATCTCCCGCCAGGTGCGGCGCGGCGATGTCCAGCGCAGCACCGTGGTCGCCCCGTTGCATGTCCGGCTAGCCGACCTGCAGCGCGGCGAAGTCGGCTTCTCCGACCAGACCCGTCAGCAGTACGACATCAAGCTCTTCGATACCGACAAGGTGCCGGCGGCAACGCTGGCGGTCGCGCGGACCGCCGTCCGCTTCGTCGAGGTGACGACGCCGACCGCCACCTTCGACCTCGCCCCCTATCGCGATGCCGCTGGCATCCTGACCAGCGCCACCAAGCAGCTGCGTTGGAAGGGCGGCGAACAGGACGAAAGCGGCTGGTTCACCATCGACACCCCGGCGACCAAGGCGGTGGTCGGCTTCACCCCCGGCACCCAGCACGACCTCGGCGGAGTGCGCATCCTCCCGCGCAGCCGCTACGCCCTGATCTACCTGACCGCCGCCAGTCCCGACCGCACCCTAGCCGATGACACGCGGCTGCTGATCACCGCCAGCGGGCGCAGCCACAACCGCGGCATGATCTACTTCGCCGGCCAGCTGCTGGATCGCGGCCAGGTTCGTCGGGGCGACCAGGGCCCGGTGCTGATGGAGCCGATCTCCGCCTCGATCACCCTGCCGCGCCGCGCCGGCACCCCGACGGTGCATGTCTGCGACCATGACGGCAACCGCACCGGCAGGACCCTGCCGGTAGTCGATGGCGCGGTCGAACTCGACGGCAAGACGAGCCAGACGGTGTATTACGAGGTGGAATACCGGTAGTGTCGCTTCGCCCTGCGAAGCCCCACCAGGACAAGAGCGCTGCCCCGACTACCGCCGGATTCCGTACCGCTGGCGCCAGGCGGCCGGGGTCAGGGCATGGACCCGGCGGAAGGCACGGTGGAACCACGACGGGCTGGCGAAGCCGAGGGCGAGGGCGATGTCGAGCACGCCGCGCTCCCCCGAGGCGAGCAGATGCGCCGCGCGGCCGATGCGCCGCCCGGTCAGCCAGGCGCTCGGTGTCATCCCGAGATGCCGGCGGAAGGTGCGCGACAGATGCGCAGCCGACACGCCGGCCAGGCGCGGCAGCTGGGTCACGCGCAGGCCGTCCTCGAGGCGCCCCTCGGCGTCGGCGAGCAGGCGCGGCAGCCAGGACGGGCCGGCTGCGCGCCGTGGCGGTCGCGCCGCGGTGGCGAGCAGCGGCAGCCAGTCGCAGAGGAACGCCGCCAGGTGGCGCCGCGCCTCCGGCACCCCCTGGTGGCGACGCAGGCGGACGAGGGCGGCGGCGAGGCGCGGGCGGTCGCGAGGCGCCAGGCGCAGGGTGGGCGGGCAGGGCGCGGCATCGAGAGCGCCGAACAGCGCCGGCGCATCCAGGTAGGCGGCGAGGCGCAGCAGCTCGGCGATGGGCACGATCAGGTTCCAGTAGCGCAGGCGCGGCGCCGCCAGCTGGTGGCGGTCGCGTTCGCGGATCCACAGCAGGGTGCCGGGCGGCAGCGGCTCGGCGGCGCCGCCGGCGAGGCGGTGGGTGACCGTGCCGCCCTCGACGAAGACCAGCTCGGCGAAGGCGCGGTGCTGGTGCTCGGTGAACGACCAGGCCAGCGGCAGGTGGATGCGCTGCACCGCGTAGACCTCGCCGGCGCGCAGGACGGCGGCGAGCGGAACGGTCTCGGCCATGGCGTAAGATCAATGGCAAGCACATGAGAGTCAATCCACGGCAGGCGGTCGGCCTCCGCGGCGCATGATCACCGCCAGGAGAACGACATGGCCCAGAAGACCTTCGCCCAGCTGGTCACCGAGCAGGAGAAGCTGCTCAAGACGAAGAACCGCATCGACAAGCGGTTCTACAACGGGCTCTACGACCGCTTCGTCAACCCGGTGCTGACCCGCGAGCACGTGCCGGTGTCGTGGCGCTGGGACGCCGACCCGAAGACCAACCCGCACATGATCGAGCGCCTCGGCATCGGCACCGCGTTCAACGCCGGCGCGATGGAATTCGAGGGCCGCATCATCGTCATGGCGCGCACCGATGGGCATGACCGCAAGAGCTTCTTCGCCGTCGCCGAGTCGAAGACCGGCATCGACGGCTTCCGCTTCTGGGACGAGCCGGTGGTCATGCCCGAGACCGAGGACCCCGACACCAACGTCTACGACATGCGCCTGACCCGGCACCAGGACGGCTGGATCTACGGCCTGTTCTGCAGCGAGCGGCGCGATCCGAAGGCGGCCCCGCACGACCTCTCCTCGGCAGTCGCCGCCTGCGGCATCGCCAGGACGAAGGACCTCAAGAACTGGGAGCGCCTGCCTGACCTCAAGACCGGCGGCTCGCAGCAGCGCAACGTGGTGCTGCATCCCGAGTACGTGAACGGCAAGTATATGCTCTATACCCGCCCGACCGACGGCTTCATCGACGCCGGCACCCAGAGCGGCATCGCCTACGCCCTGGTCGACAGCATGGAGCGCGCGGTGATCGGCCACGAGACCGTGTTCGAGGAGCGCATCTACCACACCATCAAGGAGGTGAAGAACGGCCAGGGCGCCCCACCGATCCGCACCAAGCACGGCTGGCTGCACGTCGCCCATGGCGTGCGCAACTGCGCCGCCGGCCTGCGCTATGTGCTCTACGCGTTCCTCACCGATCTGGCTGAGCCGTGGAAGGTGATCGCCGCGCCCGGCGGCCACCTCATCGCCCCGCTCAAGGAGGAGCGCGTCGGCGACGTCTCGAACGTGGTGTTCAGCAACGGCATGGTGGCGAAGAAGGATGGCGAGCTGCTGATCTACTACGCCAGCTCCGACACCCGCCTGCATGTCGCCCGCACCGACGTCGAACGCATGGTCGACTACTGCAGGAACACCCCGCCCGACGCCCGGCGCAGCTACGCCTGTGTGCAGCAGCGACTGGAGCTGATCCGCCGCAACCAGGCCTTCCTGGCCAAGGGCAAGCGGACCCGGGCCTAGGAGCCCGTCGGAAATACGCCACATACCGCCCGGTGCCCTACCCTGGGCAATGGGCGTAGACATCGCTGGTCCTGCTCAGCGCGC
>JFJP01020668.1_pt1 | contig 15256 bp, 14 predicted proteins | sample 431651 | NCBI WGS metagenome assembly JFJP01 (sample SAMN02602958, study PRJNA72255) | Microbial mat metagenome, whole genome shotgun sequencing project. | biome: fresh water; feature: sink hole; material: water; isolation source: purple microbial (photo- and chemosynthetic) mats found in...
GTAGGCCTCCTGCACTTGCTGCCAGAGCTGCCGCTCGCGCTCGCTCTGCTGCGGGTTCGCATCGGGATGCAGTCGCTTGGCGAGGTCGCGGTAGAGGTGCTTGAGCGCGGTGGTGTCGGCGGGCGTCAGGGCCTTGGTCAGGGCGCGGGTCGCCTGCTGCACGCCGTCGGCCATGGCGGCGATGTGCTGGCGCCAGGCGGTGAGCTCCTGTTCGACCAGGGCGGTCAGGCCGGCCAACGGTGGCGCGCTCTGGCCGCGGTTCACCGCCTGCATGGCCAGCTCGACCAGGCGCTTCGCCCGCTGCGCCTCGACCTGCGCGTGCAGCGCCGCGAGGTGCGCCGGGCCGATGGCCTGCTGGTAGACCGCCTCCAGATAGGGGATCGCGGTGTGGCGGAGTTCGTCGTGGTAGGCGACGGAGCGGGCTAGCTCATCGCGCAGGGTGTGGATCTGCATGTGCAGAGCGGCGATGTCGGGGTGGAGCTGGAGGGTGCGGCTCATGCTGCTGCCTCTGGGTGGAAATCGAAGCCGACCTGGACCTGGTACCAGATCGGGCCGCAGGCCATGCCGCCGTAGGAGATGTCGAGAGCGAACTGATGCTCGGCCTTCAGTGTGGCGGCGGCATCCTCGGCCTTGCAGCGTTCGCCCAGCTGCTGCAGCCGATGAGCGGCGGCAGCGGCTGCATGCACGAGACCAGCATCAGAGTGCCAGATGTAGACGACATGTTCACAGGGCGTCGGCGCGCCCTCAGTGCTGAGAACCCGCTTCCCGCAGACCGGGCAGAACACTGCTGGCGGTGGGGCGTTGAACGGCATCGACAAGGGGATCTGGCGCATGTTTCAGGCTGCCTGATAGTGGCGAACGAGTCGGACGGAGATCACGCGGCCGCCCCCAGGGCACGGTGCAGGCTACGTTCGCGACAGGCGTAGGGCCGGGTGAAGCCCTTCCGCATGCGCCACGCCGCCCGAGCCTGATCGGCGTGGCTGGCCAGGTTGGCCTGTGCCTGCGTCTCGGTCAGCACGGTGCGGATGGTCCATATGTCGCCGGGGCGCGGCGTCACCGGCAGGTAGATCCGCTGCGGCCCGCCAACCAGGGCCAGGTCGAGGCACAGCATGAGGTCCATGCCGGACTGCTGCGCGGCGACCGTGGCGCGGCTGGCAAGACGACCGAGCCACTGAGCGGCGGCCAGCCCGTGCCCGGCGACCGGAGCCAGAGCAGGGAAGCGCTCGAGGAGGCGGGCGACGGCGTGGGGAGTGGCGAGGTAGCGCGGCATGGGTGGGTCTCCTGGGATTCATCGTAGCGGGAAACCGGTTATTGCGCGTCATCCGGGTTGCGTGTTCTGGCCTTGTTCCAACAAAGACTTGCGGACGATTTGGCGCACAGGGGTTCGTATGACTTCGTCCGCTGCCACTGGCACCGCCCTCCGCCCGCTGCGCCTGCCGCGCATCGTCGAACTCCTGCGCGAACAGCCCCTGCCCGCCGAAGTCCTTCTGCCGCGCCTCAACCGCCGGTTGAAGGCCGACGGCATCCCGCAGATCAGCATCCGCACCTTGCAGCACGATCTCGACTGGCTGCTGGAGCACCTCGGTGCCGCCGGCATCGAACGCGTCGCCAAGGCCGATTTGAAGCCGGAGCCTCCGAGCGAGTTCCACCGCTTCAGACGGACCTCATCCCGGTCACCGGCGATGTCGTGTTCCTGACCGAGATGGAGGCCCTGGCCCTGGTCGCGGCCCGCGCTGTGCTGGCGACCCCGCCGACGCCGGGCGCCAAGGCCGATGGGCAGGGGCCGTTGGCCGACGCGCTGGGCACGCTGCTCGGTCGCCTCGGTCTGGCCGCGAAGGATGGCCGCGTTCCAGACGTGCTGGCGGTGACCCACGGTGCTCCGCAACCCTACGAGCCAGCGCACGTGCTGGCCATCCTGCGGGCGATCCGCCTGGGCGAGGCCGTGATCATGGCCTACCGCTCGCTCAACAAGCCCGTCCACCAGGTCGTCGCCCAGCCGGTGAAGCTCGTCCTGGTCGAGGGCGAACCCTATCTGTGGGCCTTTGACGGCGAGGCGAGGAAGCTGAAGAACTACAAGGTGGCGCGCATCGAGTCGGTCACGCCCCGTCCCGCCGTTCCGGATGTGCCGCCCGGCTTGGAGACCGAGGTGCGCAGCAACCTTCTCGGCAGCTTCCGAGGTGTTGCTGGGCAGCAGCAGCGCGGCCGTGTCGTGGTGCGCCTGACGCCGGCCGGCGTGCCGCACGTCCGTCACCGCAAGCTCGGCGGCAACCAGACCTGGAGCGAACTGCCGGATGGCGGTGCCCGGGTGTCGTTCAACACCTCCGGCATGGATGCGGTCAAGCACTGGCTGCTGCAATGCGGCGGCGAGGCCGTGGTCGAATCGCCGTCGGAAATGGTGGCGTGGTTCAGGTCGGAGACGGAACGGATGGCGGCGGGGTATCGGCAGGCACGGCCTGACAGCCCGGGATGATGCCGACATGGACCTGCCCGAAGGACTGCGCACGCAGGCGGAAGCACTGATCGTATTGTACGCCGAGGGGGTCGCGGCCTACACGCCTGTCGTCGAGCATCTCATCGCCAGCAACAGCCGCGACACGGCCGAACTCGAACGGACGCTCGACGGCCTGCTCGGATTCGCCTGCACCGACGCGGGGGTGCAACTGTATCGCCGACTGTGCCGTTACGCCTGGGACGTGGATCCAGAGCTTGCGGCTCGGGCGGTGAACGGCTATCGGGAGATGTGGGATCCAGATGGTGAAGAACCGTGGCGGAAGCCCGCCGCCCCCCAAGCACCGGCGGCAGATGGTCGACAACGCCTGTCGCCGGACGCTGTCGTGCGAACCAAGCGGTGCCGGCGTGACGCGCCGTGACCCCGTCGCCTACGGTCTGTTGCTTCTTGGCCATGGTGGAAGGTCGCCGCTCTTCAGCGGCCGAAAACCGGACGCAGTCGGCCCAGCCGGGTTCCCACCACCTCGAGATAGTGCGCCTGGGCCGCTGGCCGCAGGAACGACCTCCCAACCAATCCAGCGATGCGCTCCTGACAACGTGCATCGGTCAGCCCGGCCATGGTCTTCGCCACCCAGCGCTGTTGCAGGCCGATGGCTGCTCCGAAGGTCTGGAACTCCGCGGCTCCGTACTGGCGCAATGACTCCGCCTCGGATGCGACACCCGCGCGCTCCCGCTCCAGGAGCGGCATCGCCAGGTCCATGTCCTCGGTGATATGCAGGCGGGTGCACAGCAGATCGTAGGCCGGGGCAAGCCGGGTCAGGCCGTCCGGCTCGGTCAGGAAGGAGAAGTTGCGCAGATGCGCGTCTCCGTTCCCGATCAGGTAACTGAAGAGGATGCGACGGAACAGCTCCTGCAGGTCAAGGTCGATCGTCTGGCTGAACCTGCGGATCGTTCGCGCGATCTCCTCGTAGGAAGCATCGTATTTCCACAGGTGCCCGCCATCGGGCGAGCGACCGGTCGCCGCTGCGAGATCCTCCTGGCGCAGCTTGCCGCCATCGGCGAGGCGGTCGAAGCGGCGGGTGACATAGGCCAGTTCGTCATCGGCCAGGCGCACGAGTGAACAGGCCGACGCCTGGATGCCGGCAACCGTGCTGGCGATCAGCATCGTGAGATGCTCGTTCGCCGGCACCTCCGCGGCCTCCGGCAGACCGCCCTCCGGTGGTTGCGGCTTGAGGATATGCGTTCCGCCGGTCGCCACCGGTTCGAGCACACCCCGCAGTAGACGCACCGAGATCTTGTCCTGCATGCCGGATATCGACATCACGTCGCGGACGTGATCGGTCCGCCACTGGATGGCCTGCTTCCGGGTGATCGCGACGCGGGCAGGGAAGTTCTGGCGGCCGCCGGCCAGACGATGCTGGGCGGCCGCGGTGATGCCCTCCCGCGGCAGATCGGCCAGAGTGGCGAGGCAACGGCTCACCGCGGCTCCACGGTCACGGCGCCGATGGTGTCACGGCAGGTGGCCAGCAGCCGTCCGAACAGATCGCGCTCGTCGATGCGCAGCATGCGGCATTGCATCAGGGAGAACGGACCCTCGGAGAGCAGGCCGGTGAAGAACGGGAACAGGCGGTCGGCCGTATAGGGCTCGGCGCGCACAGGCAGGGTGAGCGAGACGGGCTGCGCTCCCGGCTGGACATATGCCGGATCGTAGGCGAAGCGGTAGCCGTCCTCGGTCTCGCTGATCAGCCCCACCGGCTTGCCGTGGAGCAGTACTATGCCTGCACGCATCAGCGCAGCGTCCGCCGCACCCGGCGTCGACCTGACGACGGCGGCGCATGACCGGGATGGCTGCCACGCAGCACGGGGACGAGTTCCAAGCCGACGGCGGCGAACACCGTGACGACCGTGCGCAACTGCACCGCAGCGCCGATACGGCGTTCCAGGTTGCTGATGGTGGTCACGGTCACGCCGGCGAGATCGGCGACCTCGCGCTGGGTCAGACCCAGGCGGATACGCTGGTCGCGCAGCGTTGTCGACCAATGTTCTGTAACTTCCATGTTCATTGATCTTAGAAGACAACCACGTTGCGGCAACTGGAAGCCGTCATATAAAATATACGATAACGGAAGTTACAGAAGGGATTCAATCGCTACGGCGTCTTCGGCAGAAAGTCCAGGACATGGGTCCGCACAACGTGCATCCTCGAAGCCGGCTCTCTGCAGGCGTCACTTGGCTGACTCGGAGAGCTCCGCCCCGAACAGTGCGGTCACGGCGGTCAGATGCCTGGTCATCGCCGGATAGTGCGAGATGCCCGACCAGGCGGCGCACCACGCGGCTACCGCCCGACGAGCAGCCGGGTCGTCCTTCATGGCAGCGCATGCGGTCAGGCGACGCCGGGTTCGGGCAGGATCCTCCCACGCCTGTGGATCATGGTAGCCGAGACCCAGGAGGAGGACGGCACGGGCGGCGGCGTCCTGTTCGCGCCAGCATTGCGCGATCTGTCGCGCCAGGTGGTAGCGGTGCTCGGCCACGCGTCGCGGCTTGCCGCCATACGAACTCGCCATCGGTCCCTCGATGCCGTCCGCATCCGCCGTGGCAATGGCCTCTATGAGCGGCGTGAGCTCGCGGCAGTCCAGCGTCCAGGCCGCCCACAGCACGTCGTCGATATTCAGGTTCGTGCGTTCGAGCTGGGCCGCGATCCAGCGCACCAGTCGCTCGCGCTCGGTGCCGCCGGACTGATCCGCCAGATCGACCGCGGCGGCGAGGACATCGCGTCGCACATAGGAATCCGGGGTGGCGTCGAGGAGGTCGATGACTCGTCCAGCCTGCGCGACCTGACTGCGTCGGGCCAGCGCCAGGCAGGCGCGTCCGCGGGTGAAGTTCACCGTGTCGTCAGCTTTGTCGGCCGCGAGCACGGCGACCAGGGCCTCGTCGATCGCTGCGTGCGGATGGCGGCGCGGTTCCGCGTGCGGCACCAGCAGCTCGATGGCCTTGCCGCGCACCTCCCATCCCTGCTGCGGATCAAGCAGCACCTGGACCAGCGCCGCGATGCGCTGGTCGACGCCGGTGATGGCGTCGGCCTGCTGCAGCGCGGCGAAGGTGTCGACCGCCAGCGGACCCTGCCCCTCGGCCGGCATGGTGGCGGCCAGCGTCGTGGCCCGCGACGGATCGGCGGCGGCGATGGCCGCGTAGAAGGCTCGTGCCTGGTGGCCCGTGCTGGAGGCCAGCCGCGCCTCCAGCGCACGCACATAGGCGGCGGCATCGAGTCGGTGCAACCGGGCCAGCGCCCACTGCCAGCCCGGCCGTCCCGCGACGGCCCAGGCTTCCAGGGCGACCGCATCGCTGCCCGCCGCGAGGCGCGATCGGGCCTCGCTGATGGCGGCGGTCAGCGCCTGTACGGTCTCGGCCTGCCGGTGTTCGAGCGAGAAGAGTTCGCGGTATAATTCCGAGACCCGGGCGCTGGCCGCAGCCTGACCGCGGAGCGTCTCGATCTCCGCCTCGATCTGCGCGCGCGTGCGCAACGGAGGCAGGTTCTGATCCAGGGTCGCCGCCAGGCGTGCGAGGTCGGCCTCGCTATGACGCCAGACGAAGATGCCAGCCGCCTCGACAGTGCGTTGCAGGATCCCGCGCGAGGCCAGATGGGGGTTGGCCAGCAGTTCGGCGGCGATGGCTTCGAGTCCGGCCTGGTCCGGCTTGGCCTCGGGACTCCAGGCTGGACCGAGCCGGGGCACGAGGCCCTCGAGCAGCACGAGGCTGGCCAGGTTCAGCATCTCCTCGTGGCCGTAGGCTCCGCGCCAGCGCTCGGCGATCGCTCCGGACCAGATGGTATCGGCGCGCTCGCAGACCTCGTTGCTGTCACCATCGCTCAGGCGCAGCAGGCCGCGCCCATCGGCGGTGCTGCTCATCATCGAGCGGCCGCGTTCGCCGATCCGGTCGAGGGAACGGATGCGATCCAGCCACCACAGGATCCCGGCCACCTGCCGGGCGCGGGCCGGGTCGATGGGTCGGGCGCGCAGGTCGTAGACTGGCAGGACGCTGATCGGATCGCGGAACACCACGCCGCCCTGCGCGATGCCCGCCTTGAGCAGCATGGCTCCATCCGGTCCGCTGCGCAGACGCCACACGGTTCTCGTGTCATGGTAGCAGCGCGACGAATCCACGGCCAGGTCGATGACCAGGACCGGCGGCGGTCCGCGGCCATCCCGATCGTCGATCGCCAGACGGAAGCGGAGGCGGTGCGCTGGGGAGCGGTTGGCCTCGGCCAGGGCCAGGGCGGCATCGCGCGGCGGCAGCGTCCACACCGCCTCGGGCACCGTGTCGACCAATCGCGCCTCCGCTTCAAGATCGCGGAGGCTGCGGCCCTTGTCCATGAATCGGGCGACGGCGTGGGGATCCGTGCCCACGGCTTGGTAGCGCCACGGCGCGGCGGGTGGCACGGTGACGCGGCCGTCGAGGTGCGGGCCATCGATGACCGTCTGGCCATCGTCAGGTGCCCGGTCGGCCGGGGGATCGGCGGGGAATGCCAGCTCCTCGCGCGCCAGGTTTGTGAGCGACGACCAGACATCGCGGTGATCGACCTGGCGGATATGGGCAGGCACCGGCTCCGTGATGCGCCAGGTGCCGGAGGTCCGGTCGAATCGCATGGTCGCGCGCGATTGCACCCGGCCCGCCGCATCTGTGGGCCCGGCATGGATCACGGCGTCCTTCCCCGCGACCGGCGGTTCCACCCGGATGCTCCAGTCGTCGGCCTGCCAGTTGATCACCGCCGCGAACAGTGGCTCGGCCTCGCTGCGCACGCGCTCGATGGTGACGGCCTCCGCGTGTGCCACGCCATCGACGCCGTAGTTGGTGGTGTCGACCCGCTCGATCCATCCATCGCCATCGAGATCTGCGAGGATGCCACGTTCATCCAGGACATTGTTGCCGCCGAACGGCGCCACCTGGCGGCCGTCGGCGGTGTAGGCATCGATTGCTGGCCGATCGACCTGACGACCAGTCATGTCGGGCTCGGGCGGGAACAGAGCGTCCTGGTCGGCGATCTCGTAATCGCCGCGCCGGAGGTGGCGGGACAGGAAGCCGTGCAGCACCAGGGTGATTGGCTCCGCGTCCGGCCCCTGCGGACAGACCACGATGCGTTGCGCGTAATGCCCGGCGATGAAGGCATTCCAGCCGGCGTCTTCCTGAGGCCGTGCCCGCCGCCAGAGCTCGTAGTGCGCCTGCTGCGCCCGTGCCGGATCCGCGAGCATGACGACCAGGCTGCGTCCGGATGCCTGAGATAGGTCGGCATCGACTGCGGAGAGGCCGCCGATGGCGAGGAGGACGGCGAGGAGGACGGTGCGCATCATAGGTCTGTTGAGGAATCCTCGGTCGCGCGTCGCGACCGGTCCATGATCGTTGAACGCGGCCTGGTCAGCACCGTTCAGGCCATTCTGGGTTTCGTGACGTCAGCAACGGCGCCCTCTTGAGGAAATGGAGGGGCGGCGGCGGGACTCAAAGGCCTCACCGCAGACGTCTGACGGTTCAGACCTTGGCTTCGTAGGCCACGGCCAGATACAGCGTCTTCGTCCCTGCTGTGACCACGGGCTTCGCCGGTCCGGTCTCGTGCCGCTTCCCGTGGCAGGCCTGCAGCCAGTCGGCCACCGCCTTGCCGACTGCGGTCGTGACCGCAGCCGTCTGTGCCGAGAAGAGCGCGGTCACCGTGTAGCCACCCCGCTCCTGCGGGGTCTTGCCGAGGTCGGCGTCGGTTTGGCCGACATGGACGCGGACGAAGGGCGGCTTTCGGCCCAAGATGCTGACGATCCGGTCCTTGGCTTGTTCGAGACCTCTCGCCACTGCAGTGGCGCTGACGAGAGCGGCGGTTTCCTCGGGGGTACGGACATTGCTCCTGCCGGTGATGGCCATAGCCAGCATCATGGTGCCATTGGCGGCGTGATCCACCGGAGGGATATTTTGCAGGATAGGACGGCCATGAGATGGCGTTCATCACCGGGTCTGATGGTGTACGATGAATCTGGCGCGTACTACATCATGGATCGTGATTATCATGAGCTGGAACTTGGCGAACCAGACTTGGGGCTTCACCGCGTTCACAGCCCGGCATGGCCGGAACCAAAAGGTTCATTTTCGGCTACGCCGGTCTGTTCGGCCAGCGTCCAACCCTGTCTGGACCGCGGCCGGGCGGCAATGTATGGGTAGACCATGGCCCATCTGACCCGCGAGGATCTGCTGCGTGAACTGCTGGCCCGGCAGCGTTGGGCCATCGGCTACCTCATGACCGTCCTGGGCGGGGATGTCCACGCCGCCGAGGAGGTCTACCAGGAGACGGCGGTAGCCCTGCTGCAGCAGGAGGTGCCGGAGTCGGTGACGGATGCCGGTGCCTGGCTGGGCGGCATCATCCGCAACCAGGCGTTGATGCACCTGCGCAGCGCCACACGCGCCCGGCGGCGTGGCCAGCCGATGGATCCCGAACTGCTCGCCGCGCTGGCCGGCTGCAGCGAGGGCGAGTCCGCGGACGGTCGCGATGAGGAGGCAGCCCTCGCCCGCTGCCTTGATGAGCTCCCCGACCCGGCCCGGCGGATGATCGAGCGGCGCTACGCCGCCGGCGAGGACTTCGCCACCATCGCCACCGCCCTCGCCTCGACCGAGGCGGCGGTGCAGCGCGCCATCAGCCGGTTGCGCCAGCGGCTACGCGACTGCATCGAGCAGCGCCTCGCGGGGCAGGCGTGAATCCCGACCTCGAACGCCTGCTGGCCGGCGAACTCGCGGATCCGGCCGAACAGCGGGCGCTGGCCGCCCGGCTGAACGCCGATCCGGAGCTGCGCCGCGCGGCGGCCCGGGCGATGCGGCTGGAAGGCGCCCTGGTGCGGCGTTTCCGCCTGATCCCTGTGCCAGTCGTCCGACGCGCCCCGGTCTGGCGCCGGCCCGCCATCCTGGCGCTGGCCGCCGGTCTGCTGCTGGTCGTCGCCCTGCTGCTCATCGCCGCTCCGACGGACCCGCCGCCCGCATTCGCGCCTGTACCCGAGTTGTGGACCCGCCTGGGTGAACGTATGGAGACGGGCGCGGAGGCGAGCTCCTGGCGTCTGCCCGGGGGCGGCACCGCTTCGCTCGATCCTGGCAGCGCCTTCGCCCTGATCGCCACCCAGCCGGTGCTGCATCTGGCCCTCGATCGCGGGGCGGTTGAACTCGATCTCCCCCAAGAGCCTGCCTCGATCATCGCCCTGCCGGACTTCGACGTGCATGCCCTGGGGTTGCGGGCGCGCTGCACGGTCGAGGCCGAAGCCAGCGTCATCGCCGTCCTGGCCGGTTCGCCGCATCTCGAACTGCGCTGCCATGACAGCCGCACCTGGCTGCGCGCCGAGGCCGGGGCCGAGGTGCGGCTGCGACCGAACGGCAGCTGGCAGGTGCGTGATGGGCAGGGCTGGCGGACGCTGCGCCGGGATGAGCTGGCCTTGCCGGCGTGGCGGGCCGAGCCCAGGCCCTGACATGGAGATCGCGCTGGCGCGCTACGCCTTCCAGGCCCTGGGCACGCGCTGCTGCCTGCATGTGGCCGGCGTCGGCGAGCGGCGTGGCGAGGCCTTCGCCTGCGCCGCCGCCGACCTGCTGCGTGCGCGCGAAGCGCGTTGGAGCCGCTTCCGCCCCGACAGCCTGATCAGCCGGATCAACACCGCAGCCGGCGACGGCACCTGGTTCGAGTTGCAGGCTGAGGACGAGGCGCTGCTGGAAGCCTGCGCCTCCGCCTGGCGCGCCAGCGCGGGGGCCTGCGATCCGACCATCCTGCCGCTCTCCCGGCTGTGGCTGGGCGAGTCCGCGCCGACGCCGGACGAACTGGCCACGACCTGCGCCCTGGTCGGCTGGCCGCAGGTCGAGCGCCGGGCGGGGGCGGTGCGCCTCGCTCGGCACGGCATGGCCCTCGATGTCGGCGGCATCGGCAAGGAACTGCTTGCCGATACCCTGTTGCGCCTGGCCGATGACCATGCCATCGATGACATCCTGATCGACCTCGGTGGCGATCTGGTGGCACGCGGCCGGCCGCCCGGCCGGCGCGGCTGGCGCATCGCCCTGGCCGACCCCGCCGACGCCGCACGCAGCTGGGCCTGCGTCACGATGGCCGGCGGCGCCATCGCCACCAGCGGCCATGGCCAGCGCAGCGTGTGGCGCGATGGGAGGCGCATCGCCCACCTGATCGATCCGCGCAGCGGCCGGCCGGCCGACACCGGCGTCGAGCAGGTGACGGTGCTGGCCGCCGACTGCGTCAGCGCCGGCCGTCTGGCCAGCCGTGCCTGCCTGGAGAGCCCAGCGGCGGCCGAGGCGCTGATCGCCGCCGCCGGGGTGCCCGGCACCATCCATGCGGTGGATGGCCGGCGCCTGGTCGGCGGGGTGGCCCGCCTGCTTGAACCTGCCTCGCCTGTCTGAGCCGGCATCCGCCATCAGGCGAGCGCGTGCCGCGTCGGCGTGGCGGGATACCACGAATTGTCAGACATGGACACCATCCCGCCGGGGATGACCTTGGCGTTGCGGGCGAAGATGGCGCCAGCGTCCCCTGGCTGGCAGCTGCCATGCGCCCGGCTATCCAGTAATCTCCACCTGGCCCGTGCGGCAGATGGTGCGTAGCCCCTTCCGTAGCCAAGAGGGCCTGCCGGATCGGTGCGGCATTTTCAGGAGCATGTCGAGCGTAGCGCTCGATTCAGATCGATGGCCAATCCGACGGTTGCGTCGCCCAGCGGAGCGACGCCCATAATCAGCCTCGGGCTGGGGCGGAGCCCCGCTAGAGTCCTTGAGGGCAGCGACTTTGACCTGCCAAGTCAAAGTCGGCAAAGCCCCTGCAGCAACAGCCAGCTAGCGGGGCGACGCCCATAATCAGCCTCGGGCTGGGGCGGAGCCCCGCTAGATCCCATGCCGCGCGGGCCATGTACGATCGGCCTCAATGCCCGCTGAGTCGGCCCAGCACTACCAGGTCGTCGGCCTGGAGGCCGAGCTTGCCGATGCCGAAGACGCCGCCCTTCTCTTCAAGGCCGGCGAAGACGATGCGCAGTTCGACCGGGCTGGCCAGCTTCTGCAAGGCTGGGATGCCGCTGGTGTCGGCGCTGGCCGGGATGCCGGTGGTGGCGCCCAGATCGCCCTTGTTGTTGATCACTTTGGCGGCGGTGAAGGCCGCCTCGCCGACCTTGATGCCACCCTGCCACACCTCGAGCCGCGGCTTCAGGTCGCCGCTCGACCAGAAGCCGCAATCGACGCGCTTGATGTCCAGGGCCTTGCCCGAGGCGGGATGCAGGGCGATCGCGAAATAGAAGGGCGCACGCGCCACCTGCTCGCCTGGGGCCCAGGTCCCTGCACCGTCGATGTTGTAATGCTCGTTGTCCCCAAGCAGTTGCTGCGGCGTGGCCTGCAGGGTGGTCGCCTCGACCACCGGCATGCGCGCGGTGGGCGCGATCGCCTGTCCCTTCCAGTCCCGCTTCTCCATGCCCTCCTGCGCCTTGCTGAAGTTCCACGCCAGCAGCGGCAGCACCGTGCCGGCCGGGAAGCGCAGGTCGAGGCTGCCCGAACCGCCGCGGATCGTGCTGCCATCGGCCGCCGCCAGGTCCTTGGCCGTGACCGTGGTGCGGCCCTCGTCCATGACCTCGGTGACCGTCACCGTCCATTCCAGGCCGTGGCTGCCTGGAACCATTGTCACGATGCAGCTCTGCGCCTGGGTCGTGCCCGACAGCGTGACATCGGCCGGGGTGAAGGCCTTGGGCGGGCGAGTGAAGGCGACGCGGAAGCGCAGCGGCAGGCCGCTGGCCAGCTCTGCCTGGCCAGGCTCGGGATTGACCAGCGCCTGCGGTGCGGCATCGGCGAAGCTGACGCCTTCGAACACCCAGCAGAAGACCGAGGCCGGCGGCAGGCCCTGGGCGGCACCACGAGCGGCATCGAGGGCGAAGTCCCTGGTCGCCACCGCCGTCGGCAGCTCGCGGCTGGCGAGGCGGAGGTTCTCGGCATCCAGGTTGTTGGCCTGCGGATCGCCGGTCAGCGTGTGCAGCGTCACCTTCTTCGCCGCGCTGATCGGCAGCCGCAGGGTCAGCGGCGTCGGCGCGTCGAGGCGGCGCGAGATCGCGAAGACGCTCAGCCGGTCGCCCTTCCGGCTGGCATAGGCCGCGACCTCGGGCATCGCGTCCATGGCCGGACGACGACCGACCGCCGGGGCCGCGCGCACCGGCATGCGCTCGGTGACCACGCCCAGCACCTCGCCGACCCCGTGGTTGTTCCACAGCGCCAGGCCCAGCCACGCCGGATAGGCCTGGCCGCCGTTGCGATGGTCGGCGTGCGAGGTCCAGTAGTTGCGGTTGCGGCTGAAGGTGAAGAAGTTCTGCAGCTGCGCGCCCTGGTAGGTGAAGCCCAGGAAGCAGTCGAGGGTCGAGCTGCCGCCGACCAGCGACTTCATCACCCGGCTCTCGCCTTCGACCAGTTGCGGCGTCATGCGCACGCCATTGAGCCCATCGAGGTTGTAGCCGGGGCCGGCCTCGTAGCTGCCGATGAAGAAGGGCCGGTTGCCGGCCGCCGCATGCTCGTCGGCCTCGCGGCGCAGGCGTATGGCGGTGGGGATGCCGTCCTGGGGCGGGTAGTTGAGCGTCTTGGTCAGCGCGGGCAGGAAGTCGCCGCTCGGATCCTCACCGGCATCCCAGCCGCCATTGTAAGCCGCGACCAGCACATGTCGGCTGGATGGCGAGCGCTTGGCCGCCTGGTAGCCGAAATCGTTGATCGCCCAGCCGCCGAGCACGAACTCGGTCTTCTGCTCCATGGACTTCCAGTACGGGCTGCGCTTCAGCACCTGGATGGTGTATTCCTGGAACATGCCGTAGATCGCGCCGGCACCGTGTGTCTGCTTGGTCACCGCGTCCGGCATCTCCATCCAGGCGAGGTTGAACGGCATGATCTGGTTCCAGTTCTCGTTGCTGAACTCGATCAGCAGCTTCGGGAACTCGTCGATGTACGGCTTCACCTGGCCATGCTGCACGCGGCGCCAGGCCCACGGCTTGGACTTCGGCGTGTCCTTGGCCGGGTCGTAGGGCGCGGCGAGGTACTCGACCAGGCCGAGCCACTCATCCTCCTGCAGGGTGAACTCCAGTTGCAGCCATGGCGAGACGCCCATCTCGCGGAACTCTTTCAGCAGCGCCGACAGATTGCCGCGGCTGTAGGTATCCTTGCCACTGGTGAGGCCGGCCAGCGGATGGCCGAGCAGGTTGTCGAGGGTGTACCCTTGGGTCTTGCAGGTGTCATGGGTGCGGATCGCCCCCATGCCGCTGGCCTTGAGCGCGGCGCGGTCGGCGGCGTCGTGGCGACCCAGGCCGACGTCCTTGGGATAGACGCGGAAGTTGTCGATCCACACCGTGCCGGGGGCGTTCCACTGCAGGCCCATCTGACCGACCGAGCCGCTCTGGTCGAGCTTGCGTGGCACAGTGAACTCGGCGGTGAACTTCTGCCATGCGCCGGTCATCGCAAAGCCGATCGCCTTGAACTCATCAGCCATCGGGCCAGTGAGATGGAAGCGCAGGGTCGGATCGGCCAGCCCTTCCTGCCGCGCCAGCACCTCGACGACATAGGTGCGCGTAGGATCCAGCACCTGGTACCAGTCCTGGGTCAGGTCGGCATGGTTGAACTTGCGGATCGCCACGATTCCCGCCTCGCGGCAGTCGATGCGTTGGCAGGTGGCGCCACCGTCGGGCACATCCGTGGGCAGGGCGCCCGGGTGCGGCACCAGGGAGGAGGGATGCTCGCGCGACTGCCAGGCCCCGGTCGGGGTGAATGACGGCGCGTAGTCTGGCGCTGCGGCTCCGTGGGTGCCGTACAGTCGTGGCGCGTAGTCGGAACGCGAGATGCTCATCGCTGTCTTGGCCAGCAGCACCATGTCGCCGGGCAGGAAGGCGAAGCGGTCGCCGCCGCCCTCGCTGCCCATCTCGATGAACTGCCCCTTGTGGGTCGCGGGATCGGTGAAGGAGCGCTCGATGCGGTAACCGGCGATATCGCCGAGTGCGGCCTGCCACGAGGCCGTGATCAGCCCGGTGGCGGGGTCGCAGGTGGCCTGGAAGCCGGTGACCGCCGCCGGGGCGCTGCCGGCGGCCTTGTCGTCCAAACGCGGCGCGCCTAGGGTGAAGACGTTGCCCGGCCTGGCGCGCTTGTCGCCGGCTATGTCCGGGTGGACGATCCGCACTGCGGCCGAGCGCGCACCCACTCGGCCGGCCTTGTCCACCGCACGCACACACAGCCACCACTGCTGGCCGGGCCGCGACCAGTCCTCCATAACGAATTCGCCGCGGGTCGCGCTGGCCGGCACCAGACCGTCGGCGGCATGCGTCCACTCGCTACGCTCGTAGCGCTTGGCGACGCCGCGCAGCTTCTGCACCATCTTGCCGTCCTCGATGCGCAGGACGCGGACGATGGAGCCGTCCCACCAGCCGCCGGCATAGCTATCGAACCAGTCCAGATTGGCCGAGATCAGCTTGCCGACCGCCGCCTCGCTGACCGCGAAGCGGTTGGAGGCCCAGTACATCGGCTCGAAATTGAAATCGACCAGTTCATGCCGCGGACCGGTGGTGGCGGTGTAGGCCCCGGGGTTCGGGGCCACGACATGCGGAGTCACGCGCAGCACCGCCGGGGCTTGCTCGGCGGCGCCCATAGGGGTCAGGCCGCAGAGGGTGGCGAGGGCGGGGACAAGGATGCGGTTCATGGAAGGCTCCGGGGTGAGCAATGCCGTTGACTTTGCGTGGTGTGACACAGTTGTGATGGAGCGTAAGGCATTGCAGTAAAAGCACTTGACACTGCTCGGGAGTCCGGC